>Ga0153950_1001369_pt1 | contig 10834 bp, 10 predicted proteins | sample TSNJ034MetaG_FD_104737 | JGI IMG/M metagenome (GOLD analysis project Ga0153950, IMG submission 104737) | Attine ant fungus gardens microbial communities from New Jersey, USA - TSNJ034 MetaG | ecosystem: Host-associated > Fungi > Mycelium > Unclassified | place: USA: New Jersey, Wharton State... | reverse complement strand
GCTTGCACACGACGCTCCTCTGCTCTCCCCACCACTGTCTCCTATGCCAAACTTCCCTCTTGAAATGGAGTATCCCTCCCCTCTCCAGGACTTTCCTCCTTCGCCCCTCCACCCCTCCCGCGCTCTCAAGGCCCGCATCTCCCTCCATGATACACAACCTGATGCCTGCGCCTCCACCCAACAGCTTTTCCAACTTGCTTCTTCTTCACCGCCCGCCAAGAAGATTCATAAGCGCTCCGCAAGCCCTGCACCTGCACCAACCAAGAAGGCCCGTGGACAAGTCTCTTCCAAGGACTTCGTGCATCCAGATGTCACTGGTCTTAACAAGCGTGAAGCTCGTCTGGTCAAGAACCGTGCTGCTGCTTTTCTCTCCAGGCAGCGTAAACGCGAAGAGTTTGAAAATATGGAGCAGTAGGTGTCTGTCTACCCTGTCCATGTTTAACGAACCTCATCGACACTTGTAGCCGCGTTTCTGAGCTCGAAACTGAGAATGCACGCCTTCTTGCTCTCTCTCAAAACTCCCAGGTGTCTACTGACCCTAGTGCCCTCGCCTCCGAGGTTGAGCAGCTCAGGGCCGAACTCGCTGCCGTCCGTGACCGAGAGCGCGAGCTTAGTGCCCAGCTAGCAAGCCGCTCAGAACCCGCAGTCAAGCTCGAGGCTTCTGACTCGAATGCTATTCTATCTTCTCCTGCCCGTTCCCCAAACCTGCCCTTTCCGAACAAGACCGGCGCCAGCCTTGGTTTGATGGTATGTGCTAAATTTAGTTATCCTTCCTCGGTCCCTCAGATGCAACAAAGCAGGTCCTCCTGTGTGCCCTTCCCAGCCTCCTTTCAATGCCCATGCACAGCGCTCCGAATACCAGTTTCACGATTCCAACACCCCTTTCACCGCCTTCTTTTGATTTCAACTCCTGCCTTCCCACAGACTATGATTGGTCCCGATCCACTCCCTCCTCCATCATGGATCTTGACCCTCATTACAATCTTTCTGACACTGCGTCTCTGACCCATCGGCTTGAACTTTCTTCTGATCTCGATCCAGATCACGCCTGCGCTTTCGGTAATCTGGACGTTTCCTTTGATGCATCTCCGGAAAATGGTAAAATTCGTGTCAAGATACACAATCCTTCTTCTTCCACCTCTTCTAGAGCAACCTCTCCCGGCACCACATCTTCCTGGGACTCAGACCATCCCATCAAATATGATGGTATCTATGCTGCCCCATCCCCTTCCATGTCTTCTGCCTCTTCCTCATCCATAGCTACCTCTGCTTTATCCCCCATAACTTCCTCAGACCCTTTTTTTGGCGTCGGTGGCTCTGTGAATGATCTTGATTTTGATCTTGGACCCTTTGGTCACAACAGCCACTTGGGTAGCTTGCCACCCATCAGTGATAGTTTGACTTGTCCATCCCTACCGTCGGCTGTCGTCACGAAATCCACTATTCACTCTTGTGGACAATTCACCAGTGCCATGGCTACCGCTGGCTTTGGCAGTTATGAGCATGCGAAACCCGATTTTCAGGCACAGGGACAGAAGAGGAGGGTGAGAATTACACTGAAGAGTATGCCTCAGGCCGGCGGTGCCGAGGGTGGGGAGTGGGAAGTTCAGATTCGTTAGGGGTTCCGCTTTCCTCGCTTTCAATATCGTTATTCTCTGACTTGGGCAGTTTTTCCATAGCGTATGGCCCGTTTATTATCCCCAACTTCTTTTTCGACATGTATTATCTAATTGTCCGCCCCCTTTTTCTATTTTTGTCCCTCTGGTTGATTGATTTTCGTGTCCTTGTCTCGTCGAAAATAGTGGTGAGCACCACTTGTATTCCCCTTATGCATACATGCCTTCATCTCCACAACACATCGTCTACTTAACTAGTATGCGTTCACTTCGTTATTATGGTCGTCTCCTCTCTTTTCTTGTCTCTCTTCTACTGCATCGCATACCAAGGCCTCATATATACATGACATCACATTTATAACATAGATACATCCCTATAGCATATACCCTATTCGCTATTCCTTTTTCTCGTTATTTTTCTTGTCTGTCCGTAGTCCTATGACAGTATGTTTACGATCGGACATTGCTTTTCTTTTTTCTTTTGTTGAAGAGATATAGAGTTCTTTGAATGTGAGAAAGTGAATCGTTTTAGATTGCAAACCCATGAGTGAGAGAGAAGGAGAGAGAGGCGAAGGGGATCAGTATGAGTATGTGGATAAATAAAATGAATGGACGTTGTCAATTGACACATTGAGGTCTTCTTGTACCCCCAAAAGCAGAAAAGGAGATGGAAATGGTGGTGGCGTTGGAGAATCAAAAAACGAAATCTAATTTATTATGGATGAAAAGTTAGGCTGGCGGCTAGAGAGAAGTTGCTGCTATTCTTGGAGAAGGTTTGTGCTATTGTAGTAAGAATCAATGCTAAAGGATACTATTGATGAAATCCATAAAAAACTCAAGAACACAGATCATTCAATATATTTCAAACTTCTTGTATTCGATACTAGCGAAAAGATATGCAACCAGTCTTTCTAAATTGTCTGAGACAGTGAAAATGCTGGTGTATTACTGCCAAAAGCCATCAGTATGGGAAGGGCCGTCATATCTCTAAGGTGCCAAGATACCAGCCTCGATTATGATCTAGTTCACTATGATGACTGTGTCAGTGATTCTTAGTCTGCAAGATTTGGAGCACTTCAGAGAAATGGGATACCAGGAATGAATATGTGTTTCCTGTGTAGTCCACTCGGAAATATCACATCGTACAAGGATGAGGAATTCGAGATGAGATAAGAATGACGTATGAGGAACGCGACAAATTGATTAACCTTGCACCCTTGCGCAAGTGCCATTCCTTGATCACTTCCAGGACCCTGAAAGAGATGGCAACAGGTCTGACAATATTGCTGTGTATTTCCTCAACGAAAGTATCACAGATGTGTATTTGCCAATCATTCTAAGCGATTGATACGCTATATGTAGAGCTGAAATACGGATTAAACATGTCCTCGTAAAATGAACTAGCAACCATTTCTTACCTGGAGAGAGTTGCAGTGCCTGAAGTGGCCTCGCTGCCACCCTGGACAGTTGTCAAGTACTGAGAGGCACTCAATGTCTGGCTCGATGTCAAATACTATGAACAAGTTTAGATTATTGCAAATGAACGACAGATTCCAAATACCTTGAGGAAAAGATTCAAATCACCACTGAAACTCTGAGCAGTGCCACTCGTCAGTAAGAAAGAGAAAACATTGTTAGCCCCGTTGCTCCCAGAGTAGAGATTCCTACGATTACCAAGGTTCAGACTGGTGTCAATAAATCAAAGGAGCGAGTGTACTTGCCAGGTGTGCCCTGCAATGCTGATGTTGCTTGCAACAGGTTTGGGCGTGCCATCTGAATTATATTGGGAAGAAATTGGTCCAGCATTGAAATTTGCAAGCCAGATCATGATTTCATTCTGGTTGCTTCCTCCAGCACTCGACGAAGTAAAGAGGTCATATGCTACATTGGCGACGATTGAACCGGAGGTTGTCTGTGACCAAGACCACACAGCCTAGGTTAGGTTGTCAGGCCTGATTCTATGAACTGGATCAAGTTAAACAAATACATTGATACTGCTAATAGCCGAAAGTTGTCTGTTCAGATTTGCATTGAGGTTGATATTCGTGTAGCTCTTCACGCCGCTGCCGCCCTGCCATGTCCAACTGTCTTTCCAAGCGAGGTTTGTACCGCTGAGAGAAACCAGATTGGCACAGCTTTGACCGCTTGACGCATTGTCCTTGCCCCATTGGTCAAGGTACATGGTATACTGACCGGCAGTGACAGTATCCCATTGGCCTGCGGAACGTGGTCAGATTAGGCGATTCGTCCATGAGGTCAGGGACATACCACAGTGCTGGGAAGTGTCAACTGACTGGCGTTTTGCGACGTTTTCTACAGGAGTAGAAGAAACAAATGGTACTAGGAGAAGAACAGCAGTCAATTTCTTGGAGAACATGGCTTCGATGTTCAATGCTGTAAGGATATTCTGCCGCAGTACATTGTCGTTTATAAAATATAGAGAATCGCCGAGATTTAATCCTTGGTTTTCCCCGGCTCAATATCAACTGAACGTTGACTGTTGAAATCTTAATTATCCGATAGGTGAATTACCCCAGGTAGTCAGAATCATAGAGCCGTTGCTGATCGTTTTTGCCCATCCAACGGGCCGCTACTATAACATGTCATCTTACAAAGGTCATCTGGGTTCTTGCGTTCATCACATGTGTTTTAGTCACACGATGCTTGAGAAGCTGGCTCTAGGTGATCTTCCACATGAGCTCAAATAAGATTAGCATCTTGTCTAGACGGATAAATGATATAGACTCGCCAACCTATGTACTGATGGAGCCAAAGATTGACTCTTGATAGCTATCTGTCAAGAGATCACGCTGTCTTTAGTCAGGACAGGTACTAGGTATTCAAGAACAAAGAGAAATACACACGGACATTGTCTCCCAGCTACCGTCTTGTATATATTCCTGCCTCGAAACCACTGAGATTTGGTCTTCTCCTTTGCATGACTGTGAATGAGCCTTTTCAGGGAGACCTTTTTCAATACAAAACTTCACAAAAAATGTATTCTCCCTAAATATTCGACAAAATTGGACTGCATTTCTCTTTACACCATTCAACAGGTGAACGAGAGGATATAATGCCGAATGTATCTACAAATATGATAATGCAGAAGATAAATTTTCTCTTGAAGGCGACAAGAAGACTATATTGATATAGATAGGATAAACCTGAGATCAATATCAAGTAAAGTAGTGAGTAGGCTAATCTCACGTTAAGCTCAGAAAAAAGCGAAAACCCGTTACGAGAGTCTCGCCTTAGCTACCTGTATTTACCTCTAACTACCATCATAAAATGATAAATCTGATCATCAGGAAATGAAACTCAAACGTATTTTCAGTGTAGCACTCGGATTCCAACACCCCAGTCTCTCAAACGAGATGATAACTGGCATGTACAACACATCAGTACAGCATATGTATGCTGTGCTCTGCACTAGTAATTCTCGTAGACAACCAACAGATGATAGGACGAAATCAAACAGGGTGAGGGGGATTTGATCCGACGTTAGAGCAACTTCAGAGTATCCATTTGAGGCTCGACATATTTGAAATCCCAATGAGTAGTATGGATATAATTTGAACATTAACTAAGGATCCTACACCCTGGCTTTCTGGCCCATACCAATCCGCTAGTGGCTATTTTTGTCTTTGAACCTATTGATGGGTCTACCAGGTCCTAGCCTAGAGAACACTCTGGGGATGAGTGAACCCCTGATGATGCATTGATCATGCCGAGCAACACTGAGTTTACTCCTGTCAGCACTTCGTATATTTTTCCGGAGAAGCCATGATGAAATGGGAACATTTAATCCTGGCTTCTTGGCTCTCCTGTCTTAATCAGTTGAGTCTACGCGTTGTGTTGTAAATGAGATGGTGGTATACCAGTGGGCATACTCGAGAGATTGGAATAGAAAAATGGCACCTGCATGTCACTACGAACAGGTCTAAGTCTCAAAAAGAAAAAATGATATTTATCTTCATGGTTGTTCCAATTGACACCACCCTGAACTCGAAATCCTCGTTATTAACTGACTCATCGACTTCGTAGCATTTCGTATCGTAAGTCAATGTTCTAGGAGTCAGGGAAGCACGGGGACGCCTACATCTCGACATCTATGAAGGGCATTCCAATTTTTGTGGTCAAGGTCGACGCTTCACAGTGCGGACAGAAGTGATGCTAAAATCGGTGGTAGCAATACTGAAGTCGAAGCATAGCAGGGGCAAGTAATTAAGTAAGTGTTGCATTTTCAAATCTCAGTGCTGTCGTTCAAAACAGTAATCCTGGTCAGAGCGCGTTGGAGTGTAAGATACTTAATGGGAAGTCGATCAGAACTCGTGACGAAAGCACCTAAGTTGGAACTCTCATCTCGTTTCGTTTATACGAGTGGATGTTACTACTACACACAGGAACACTTCGGCCCTCATTATCGATAGCCTTATGGCCACGCTTTGGGGCGCAGCAAAACTATTCTACTCGTTCAAGTTCTCTTTCATCAAAATTGCCCTCGTCTCATAGAAAACGGTACCTCGATGAGACTACCCCATTGGTTCTTGCAGAAAATAGATGCGCAGAAGTGACAACATGGGACCTGCTTAGAAATATGGCGGAGGCTTTTGCTCTAGTAAGGGCTGTCGAACAAAAGTACGGGCCTGTTGAAAGTTTTACATTTCGAAAGGTACGCCTAGACCTAGACCCGCCTGCCAAAAGCCTATCTGAACACATCTAGGATGCTGAATCACCTAACATCTATCAAACCCGAATAGGAATAACCTTTCGTAAAATTGAGTCGTTGAATCAATTACCCGTTTTGCCTGAAGCCCTTCATATACGAAGCCCAAAGGTTCAGTCCAAACACCCGGGAGGGATTGGTTTAGATGAAATCAAACACTTCATCACAGGAGATGTGGAGTTTCTTACAGCTGATCAGGTCAGCTCGATGGATCGGGAAGAAAGAACTATCGATTTCCGAATACAGCGTGCCAGTATGTGTGGTTTCTGTCTTCTTGTAGCTTTCAGACTGACAAATCAAATGAAAGGCAGGGCATATTTTTCAAATTCTCCCCTCCGTTCACCTCCCATGAGCGAATTCAAGCGAAAGGCCATCGGCTCGAAAATGCTCCAATGGGGTGGATTTCATCCGATGAAACCAATTGATTCAACACTGCCTATCACCAATCAAGATCTGACAAACGAGACTATGGACCATGTTTACATGCGGAGAACGTTGAGATTTTGGGCAAATTATTGTGGAGAGCCAAATTCTTTCGAGATTCAGTCCGAGGAAACTACAAATCCGGCTCCAGTGGTGCCACAGGTGATGGGAAAAACTGAACCTGAGCAGTCAACTGTCGTTGATGACTGGTTCTCTATCGTCGAGCAACCAAAAAAAGTTCTACGGGAACCCATAGAACGGCTTTTGGGAATGGACGATATCCAATTTCGTAAGACACCTCCTGCAGAGCCACAAGTCGTCGAGCCCAAGGATATCACATCTATAGAAACTACCACTGGTAAACCGACTGATACGGATTTACTCGATAATGTATCATTCACGACACTTCCACTTTCCAAACATACCCACACATCGCGAGCAACCGGATTCGAAGCAGAACACACCTTTCCAGTGTCTTCATCTTCTATCCTTCCTTCAAGTTCGTCTGACTCGATTGGTTCTGACTCAGATAAACCACAATCTCTTTCCCCATCTGTTGCTCCTACTTCTTCGGTTGAAGACCTGAAACCAGAAGCTGGCCAAGTTGTACTACCAAGGTCTGATGACTGGAAAATTTTACCAGACAGGTTCACTGAGGGCTCAGAAACTCGTAATAACGAGACTCGAGAGGCGAAAGGAGTGGAATTGGAGAGCGACGGGGTCGCCAACGCAGACAAATCTTAGCTTGAATGTGGTTCTGATCTCTTTAGACTATCTGATAGAGTAAATGGTAATACACCACTTGAAATACAACTCTGATGAGAAGTGCTTGTCCATATTTGGTTCCAAGTTTCCAAACATACATTTGGATAGATTAAGCATTCTCGACGTTGCCGGCACTCTTCAAGACGAAAATGGGCTCTACCAGGTGAGTTATGACTCTGTGATGTCCTAGGGAACGTACGGTGGGCTTGTGTCAAATTTGGAGCTGGACGAATGGGCTGGATGGGTCTTGGCTTGAATGGATGATGTTAATTCCAGGATTTCATCAGAACCTTCCGCCCCCTTTCTTGTGTCTGCACGGCGACCTCAGGATTCTGGTGTTGTTTATCATTATACTTGAGATTGACACTCAATAGAAATGCATGAACTAAATATGATATCTGTTGTTACAGGTTGTACAGCAAAGGCCGTGTTCTCGGCCACAAGCGGGCTAAACGCAATTCTCGTCCTAATACCTCACTGATTCAGATTGAGGGCGTTGGCAACAAGGAGGATGCTCAGTTTTATCTTGGCAAGGTTTGTGAATTCCGAGCTGAATTGAGCACAATGATTGAAACCTATGTTTCTTAGCGTGTTGCATACGTCTACAAAGCCAAGCGGGAAATCCAGGGCTCTAAAATTCGTGTGATCTGGGGGTGAGCGTTTCATGGAATCTGTCTCAGTCAGTGCGCTGAGAGACCTTACATCTAGTCGTATAACCCGGCCACACGGCTCATCAGGCGTTGTTAAAGGAAAATTCCGTTCAAACCTTCCTCCCAGTGCTTTCGGTGCCTCTGTCCGAGTGGTGAGCATCTTGCAATCGCAGATATGGAGTAATTATATTGATTTCGGCTCTGTCCAGATGCTTTACCCTTCTAACATCTAATTATCTGTATGCAATACATATGGCCTTTTTTCTACTTTGTACTGTGTGATGCAATATGGTATATCATGATCAAGAGTGTTTTATGAATTAGACATTGAGCATAAGTCAAGTTGAAGATGTGTACTTTCCTCCGAGATCCTGGATCATCAGTTTCCTCGGATCTCACGTATTAATATATTAATAAGTTCACTCCACCTCTCCCTTGATCATCACTTGCAATGTTGACCTTTACGCATCGAATTCTTCGTCAGGCAGTTGCTGGAGTCAGACTGCCAGCAACCACTGGAAGCCGAACTGCAAGTCGTGCGTAAACGTCTTGTTCTTGACGTTACTCCTCATTCAGTCCTCGCAATTTATTGCAGAGCTTTCCAAGTTTAATTGGGAGGTGGGTGGAATAAATATTGAAGTGATGTCGTCACGGAGGTATGTTTCTTTTTAGGATCCCTTGAACTTCGAGTCACAGTTGACGGAAGAGGAGATTGCTATCCGGTGCGTATATGCATGCGCCTATTGACCATTCCTGACACTGTGTTAGCGACACTGCTCATGAATACTGCCAGGTCAGTCGTTCCTGAAACTACAGTCATAATTCAGACAGTCATGTTGGACAGGAGAACTTGATGCCTCGAGTGCTCCACCAATGGAGGACAGAGGGTTCGTCTTTGTCCCTCTATAATTCAGAGATGCGCTACAACAACAAATACAGAATTCAATCATGACATTCTTCCAGAAATGGGAAAGCTTGGTCTGCTTGGACCTACAATTAAGGGGTATGGTTGTGCTGGGGTTAGCAATGTTGCATATGGTCTAATCATGCGTGAAATTGAACGGTACGCTATCCTTAGTAATTCCAGAAAAAAACAAATGTCAAGGTATTGCTTTCCCTCCAGGGTTGATTCTGGCTACCGTTCCACGACATCTGTACAATCTTCTCTCGTGATGCACCCTATCAATGAGTTTGGTACAGAGGCACAAAAGGAGAAGTATCTTCCTCGATTGGGTACGTCCTTTCGAGCGCGTGCTGTGGCACTTTCGCCTCGTATGCATAAATTGATTATGTAGCCAAGGGGGAGATTACTGGTGCTTTCGTGCGTGTCCCCTTGTTGGTTCAAGGAACAGGAGACTGATCATCCCTGTGTCAGGGCTTGACTGAACCCAACCATGGTTCTGATCCTGGAAATATGGAAACCACCGCTGAAGAGGTTGATGGTGGGTTTATCCTGCAGGGTAGCAAGACTTGGATCTCCAATGCACCTGTCGCGTGAGCACTTCGTTCCCAGTATTGTATCATGTATCTATCCTATTACAGGGACCTGTTTGTTATTTGGGCGAAATGCAAGTGGGATAATCGCATCCGCGGTTTCCTCGTCGAGCAGGTGCATCTCTTCTGTTGCAGGCATTGAGGTGGTAATTAATAAACCTGTAGGGATCTCGGGGTCTCACTGCACCAGCTATCAAGAACAAACTTGCACTCCGTGTATCCCTTACTGGTTCCGTCTTCCTTGATAATGTTCAAGTTGGTCAGGACTCGCTCCTTCCTGGAACCAAGGGTCTTGGCTCTGCCTTCTCGTGTTTGAATACTGCGCGGTAAGACCATCGTCCCTCCTCAGGTGCCATTTCCTAATGACTGCTCAACAGTTACGGTATTGCTTGGGGTGTCATAGGTTCTCTTGAAGACTGTCTTACGCGCACACGCGAATACGCTCTCGAGCGCAAACAATTTGGTCGTCCAATTGCTTCGTTTCAACTTATTCAAAAGAAATTTACCGATGCTCATACCGAGATTGCCCTCGGTCTACATGCCAGCTTACAGGTGGGTAGGGTGAAGGATCAGGGTCTGTTAGCACCGGAGATGATTAGTATGGTGAAGAGGAATAACTGTGGCAAGGCATTGCAGCAGAGCAGGATCTTGTTGGACATACTGGGTGGCAATGCTTGCGCTGACGAGTAATTATATCCTGGGCCTTTTTTCTATATCGTCTAGCTGATACTCGTAAATTCAGGTATCATGTAGGCAGGCATGTAGCGAACCTGCAGGTGACAAACACCTACGAGGGTACAAATGTACGTTCATCATTCGAACTGGAAAAATCGTCAAGGCATCTGACCCTCGCTCTCCAGGATATCCATACGCTCATCTTGGGGAAGGCAATCACAGGTATCCCTGCGTTCGCCAATTAGGCATATATCATCGCTGTGCTCTGAACAAAGGCATGAAAATCTTCATATCTATAAATAAAATGCATCTTATTTTTTGGACTGGGCTCCCTTTCCTTGTCTTGTATTTCATCTGGAAAAGGAGAGGATGACTCGACGAACTCATCTGTCTTTCGACCCGTATCTCCATTTTTGAGCGACCATAGGAAAAGAAGAGATTTTTCGATAATTTGCTGAAAAGTAGCTTGTCATCAATTGAAGCGG
>Ga0153950_1001367_pt1 | contig 10843 bp, 13 predicted proteins | sample TSNJ034MetaG_FD_104737 | JGI IMG/M metagenome (GOLD analysis project Ga0153950, IMG submission 104737) | Attine ant fungus gardens microbial communities from New Jersey, USA - TSNJ034 MetaG | ecosystem: Host-associated > Fungi > Mycelium > Unclassified | place: USA: New Jersey, Wharton State... | reverse complement strand
GAAATCTATCTGGAGAATGTCGATCCCGGCTTACTGGTGATTACCGAAACAAAGGCCCGCGCCGGATATATCATCGCGGAGAAAGAAAAAGAGGCCCTTGTGGAATGGGGAAAGCTGACCACCGTCGAATTCCTCAACACACCGAAAAACCCGCTGCTTATTAAAAAGATCGACAGCAAAACCGGCGAACCGCTCTCCGGCGCGGTGTTTACGGTTACCAAAGTCAATGGCGAATTTGTCGGCGAGTACACCACCGGCCGCAATGGATTCATCACCGTGACCGGCGTCGACCCCGGCTTTTTTACGGTCCGGGAAACGAAAAGCCCCCTCGGGTACATTCTTGACGGCACGCCGAAAATCGTGGAGCTGAAGCTAAACCAGCCCGCCGAGGTCACCTTTGAGAACAAGCCGCTCAACGGCATCCAAATCCACAAAATCGACGCACAGACCCGAGAGCCGCTGGAGGGAGTCAAGTTTGTGGTGCGCGAAAAGGGCGGCAGGACTATCGGCGAGTTTACCACCAACGCCAACGGCTTGATTGACGTGCCGGATCTCGAACCGGGTTGGTACCAAATCTACGAGTCCGCGACGCTGCCCGGTTACCTGCTGGAGAGCAACGTGACCGACGTGGAGCTTACATGGAACGATCATAAGCTCCTGGAATTTACGAACACGAAACTCTCCGGCCTGCAGGTCCGCAAGCTGGACGCCGTCACCGGACTGCCGCTGCAGGGCGTCAAGTTCCGGCTGACAAAAATGGACGGAACCTACATCGGGGATTATACCACTAACGCGGGCGGATACTTCGCTGTGTCCGATCTGGAGCCGGACTGGTACACCGCCTACGAAACCGCCACAATCGCCGGGTATGTACTGGACAGCACCCCGCAGAACATCCAGATCAAGAAAGGCGCGCTGGCTGTTCTGGAATTTACCAACAAGCCCCTGTCGGGACTGCAGATCAAAAAGGTCGACTCCGTGACCCGCCAGCCTCTGGAGGGCGTGGAGTTTAAGGTCGCCGAGCTGAACGGGCGGCTCATCGGCAATTACACCACCGACGCCTCCGGCATCGTGTTCGTCCCCAATCTCAAGGAGGGATGGTACGTTGTAACCGAGGTCAAGGGGATATCCGGCTACAAGCCGGATTATACGCCGCGCAATGTCGAGGTCAAGACCGGCGAGCTGAACGTGGTGGAATACCAAAACCAGCCCTACCCCGTGTTCGTGCTGAAGAAGATCGACGCTGACACGCTCCAGCCTCTGGCGGGCGTGCGGTTCCGGCTGATGGACAGATACCAGCGTGAAATCGGGATATTCACCACCAACACCCTCGGCCAGATCGTGTTGACGGGGATGGACGAGGGAAGCTACTACTGCCAGGAGGTTGAGGCAAAAGCAGGGTACCAGCTTGACGCCACCGTCCGCGAGGTCAGTCTCCAATGGGGAAAAACGACTACCATCGAGATCAAGAACACCCCCATGGCGACGCTCCGCATTCGCAAGGTCGACTCCGAAACCGGCAAGCCCATCCCCGGCGTAACATTCCTGCTCTATGACTGGAAAAACAACCTCCTCGGGGAGTATACCACCGATAACAACGGCATTATTGAGCTTCCAAAGACCATCGCTGCCGGGAAGTACAAATTGAAAGAAACCAAAACCGATCCGAATTATGTCCTTGACGATCAGGTACGCACGATTGAGGTGAAAGCCGGCGAAACCACCGAGGTAGTCATCGAAAACGAGCCCAAGCGCGGTCAAATCCAGATCGTGAAGAAATCCGACGCGGATAACCCTATCACAAAAGATAAGGCCGGCGCGGTGCTTGCGGGCGCTGTGTTCGATGTATACGACAAGGATTTGAACGTGGTGGACACAATCACCACCGACAGCCGCGGGATCGCCACGACTGATCCCCTGCCGCTTGGCACATACGGGCTCAAGGAGGTAGAAGCCCCCGATTATTACTTCACGGACGGTAAGGTGTTCTACGCCGAGGTGAAGCTGCACGGCGATGTTGTGCGCTTCGAGGTGCTGAACAGCCCGATGGATATATCCGTCACCGTGGAGAAGCGCGGCAACGTGGAGGTGGTCGCGGGCGATGAGATGCGCTATGATTTCTCAAACATCGCCAACACCAGCAATGTGAGCCTTGACGATTTTTACTGGCACGATCAGCTTCCCACCGACGCTGTGCGGCTGAAAACCATCCATACCGGGACTTGGAGCGAGTCTCTCACCTACAAAGTGACCTACAAGACCAACCTTAAATCCGGCTACAGGACGCTGGCGGCAAATCTGACCAGCAAGACAAGCCACACGCTGGACTGCTCCCCCTCGGCGCTGAAGCTATCAGCGAACGAATATATTACAGATATCCGCTTCGAGTTCGGAACGGTCAAGGCCGGATTCCAGGAAAGTGAAGCCCCCGCCTTTATCGTCACCACGCTGGCGACGCTGCCGGACGGTTACCGCATCGTCAACCACACCGATGTATCAGGCACGACAAGCAGCAAGTCCGTCGCGGCAAGGGACACATGGATCACCGTCGTGCTGGGAAAACCGAAGGGATCGCTGCCGAGGACAGGGTTTTGATAACCGCAGAGAAAAAAATTACCGGCTCCCGCTGTCACAGGCGGGAGCCGGTCCGCGTGAAAGGAGGAATTCCATGGCATACAAATACAAGAATGTTGTGAACCTGCAAGGACCGGATGAAGTGGTTAAGGCGGCGCTCTTCGCAGTTCATGACCCACAGCACGGTCCCGGCAGCATCGACTTTGGCCGCATCACTCCCATGCCGCCCTGGGTTACTGCCGGAGGGGACGCGCTACGGGAGGGCTGGTGCAGGGAGAATTGGGGCGTCGCTGAGAACGCGTGCGGGCTTGCCGAAAGCGCGGCCACCTACGACGGCGGCGAAACCATCGAGTTCGACACACAGGGAGGTAATGTCCGCGAGCTCATGCGAAAGCTCTCCATGATGTTCCCAGGCTCCGGCCTGACGGTGGATTATTTATGGGCGAGCGAGGATGTGGGCAGGGACAGCGGCATGGCGCAGTTTATCGGCGGGGAGCAGACCTACGAGTACATTCCCGAACCCGGCAGCGCTGCGGCGTATGAAGCGGCCTTTGACATCTTTGCCACCGGCGCGGAGGATCACGGCCTCGTGTTTGACGATACCCTCGGAACCTACCGCTACGGCGGACAGAACCTGTCCGGCAATAATCTCTTAAAGCATGGGGAGGAAAGTGATGGGCTGGAAGAATGATCATCGGGACAGGCAGGTGAAATACAATTATGCAAAAAGACAGAACGGATGGCAAGGTCAGTATCGACGGCAGGCAAAGAATCCTGCTGCTTGGCCGCCCCATCGGGTATATCCAAAAGGGCGCCGCGACTGTTGACGACGCCTGTCATTTACTGGAGGTCAACAGGTTCCTGCTCCCGCGGTGCAAAAGCGTCCGCTTCGCGTCCGGCGTGGCGAAGAAGCTCGAACAGGACGAGTTGCTCTCCAAGGCGCACCTCATCAGGCGGGCGCGCGTGTACCAGCTAAAACCCGAAACCGACCCTGAGATGAAATTCATCGGGTACGAACAGCTCATGGCGCGGCATGGCGGCGTAAATCCCGATCATTACGCCGTCGCGTTCGACGGCGACGTCGGCAGCGCCGATCCCGAAACCGTCTACCGTATGCTTCGGGATAACCCGCCGCCCGGTTACAAGGGCCATGCCCTCACCCGCTCGGACGTACTGGAGCTGTATAACCCGAAGGAAAGCAGCTTCTTCTATGTCGACACCTTTGCCCTCAAGCCGGTAGCGTTCGACGCGGGGCCGGAGCGGGAGATGACCATGGAGATGGGCCTGTGACGGAGGGAGGCGGGGGCGATAGAATATCAGACGTCCCTGTTCCGGGGGCAGCCGGACGACGAGGCGATCCGGCAGATACAGTATTATGAAGCCCTCGCGCTGGAGCATGATCCCCGCGGGTACTGCGTCTGCACCAGTGAGGGCAAGGATTCCAGAGTGCTGGGGCATCTGTTCCGGCGGGCGGGAGTCAAGCATTTCTACTTTCACAACATCACCGGCATCGACCCGCCCGAGCTTGTTTACTTCCAGCGCCGCAACTTTCAGTCCTACCGCGATATGGGATACCTTACCTGCGACGTGATGTATCAAAAGAGCATGTGGGCGCTGATGCTGGAAAAGAAGTTCCCGCCGCTTCGCACCATCCGTTACTGCTGTGAACATTTAAAAGAGGTGCGCAACGCGGAGCAGGCCGAGTGCCTCGTTTCCCTCGGCGTCCGCAAAAGGGAGAGCAGAAGCCGCGCCCTAAACCGCGACGGGCTGGAAATAGCGCAGGGGAAGCGGAAGAAAAGCATCCTGCTGTCCTTTGACGACGATGAGAACCGCCGCACCTTTGAAACCTGCTACCGCGACTTTGAAAAGCGGTTCAACCCCATCGTGGACTGGACGAACGAGGATATCTGGAATTATTCCCTCGACGCGAGGCTGGAGCAATGCTGTTTGTATCAGGAGGGCTTCCACCGGCTCGGTTGTATCGCCTGCCCGATGGCGCGGGAAGCCGGACGCAAGCAGGAGCTGGAACGCTGGCCCGGATTCCGAAAGCTGTACCTGCGGACATTTCAGAGGATTCTGGATGTCCGCAGACAGACGGGCATGACCGTGCTGGATTCTGGCGAAACCGCCGAGGCATGGTTCGAGTGGTGGCTGTCCGACAGAACGCAGGAACAGATCAACGAAAACCAAATGGATTTGTGGACTTAAAAAAGGAGGATTTGTTGCATGACGGAACTGGAAAAGCTAAAAAATGCCGCCCTGCTGATCGAGGAAATGACCGGCTGCCGGTTCAAGCACAGCAGCAGCGGCGCTTTTCTCTATCCCGACGCAGACGAGTATCTCGCCATCAATATGCGGCGTGAAGCTGACTACGGCGCCAAGTTGTACCGGGTACGTTTTGACGCCAACCTACAGACGATGGGCCGTCCGATGGACGCGGCCGGACTGATGCGGCTCCAGCAGGAGGTGGGCGTCGCTCACGCTCTGCTCTCCGCGTTGGAGATACAGGAATATAGCCTGACCCCGGAGGAAATACAGGACTTTGACGATTATGTCCGCAAGCTGGAGGTGCAACGCGAGGAACAGGAGCCGTCGGACGGCCCCGTCATGGATCAGTCCATAGGGCGCTAGGAATTGCCGGTTTTGAATCGGACGCCGGATTGGGCGCCATGGGCTTTTTATCAGGGACAATCTGCCGAAGGACAAGAAACATTGAAGATATGAAAAAAAACAAGGAGGATTATATCATGCCGAAAAGACAACCCGCAACCCCCGATCAGCAGAATCAGGAACAGGCCCAGGATCAGACCGCGCAGGCGGCGGCCCCCGCACAGGAGATGCCGCCCATACATCTGGACGTGCGCGTCCGGCCCATCACGCCGAAAGGCAACCTGCTGGGCTATGCCAGCGTCAACATGAACGGCTGCTTCGCCGTGGACGGCATCAAGGTTATATCCGGCAAAAACGGCCTGTTCACCGCAATGCCGAGCTATCAGGACGGCAGCGGCCAGTACAAGGAGGTATGCTTCCCCGTCTCGAAAGAGTTCCACAAGCAACTGAATACGGCGGTGCTGGACGGTTACCATCAGGCCCTCGAACAGATGCAGGAGGCTTCCATGAAGGCTATGCAGCAGGCACAGGCGCCGCAGGAGGCTCCCGAGATGCCCGGACCGGAAATGGGGATGTAAAACAGAAAAGGGAAAGCAGGGCGCGGTGATAATTCCGCGCCCATTCTTATGGAGGTACTGTATGAAGAAAAAAATACTCGCAATCATATTGATCGTGCTGATGGTGACTGTGATGACCGTCCCCGTGTTCGCATCCACAGGCGGCGGCAACGTCAGCGGAGCCATCGAGGGTACATGGAACAGCGCCAAAACGCAGATCAAGGACGTGGTGGACAAGGTTGTATTCCCCGCTCTGAGCCTGATACTGGTGATCGCGTTCTTTGTCAAAGTGGGCTCGGCTTATTTTGACTATCGAAAACACGGTCAGTTTGAGTGGGCGGCGCCGGCCATCCTGTTCGTATGCCTTGTGTTCTCCCTGATTGCCCCGCAGTTTATCTGGACGGTTATCGGAATTTAAATGAAAAGCGGCAAAACAGGCGGGGCTGGATGCGTCCGGCCTCGCCCGTTTTGCGTGGTTGGAGGGAAATATATGCCTGCGAAGGTTCAGGCAGATACCGTAATAATCACGGAAAATATGAGAGTCTCGCTGGATATCCAGCTTAAAAACGACGTAAGCGGCATGAGAAGTATTCTGACGCTCAGTTCCGTCGTGGAGGAAATATTGGAGGACAGGCGCCTGCTTATACATATGCCCATACATCAGGGGTATCACTATCCTCTGCCGCGGGATAACACGATTCTAATGCACTTTTTTGTGGATTCGGAGATGTACGCGGCGCCGGTCCGGTTCGAAGAACGTACCGAGCGGGGCGGTTTCCTGTTCGCAAGGATACGGCGGATCGGCAAAATAAAGCCGCATCAACGCAGAGACTGCTACCGCCTGCCATGTTCCCTGCCCGTCACGGTGGAGCGCCTGTGGCTGAATGAGAGGGAGATATATCCCGAGCGCCAGCCCGCCGTGGGGCAAATAATCAATTTCAGCGATGGCGGGATGCTTTTCGCGACCGACGAAAATATTGAAAAAGGTGAAAAGATTACCCTCACCTTTGACATGGGCAACACCGAAACCATTGAGGGCATGGCGCTTCGCACGCAACGGATCGAGGACGGCAAATACCTGTTTAGGGTGGCGGTCAGGTTCCGAAACAAGGATATATGCCAACAGCGCCGGTTTTATAAATACATTGTGGATAAGCAGCTCGAAGAAAGGCGGCGGTGGACACAGGATATACAGCCTTTATATGTTCCTAAACAAACGTGATTAAAGGCCGTGTTTCCAGACAGGAACGCGGTTTTTTTATGTAGGAGGTGCGAAATGCAATATCAATTTACCCTGTCCGAGCTGATGGAAAAGATGGCGCCGCAGTATGAAAAGGATAAAATCCTCATACGCGAATGCATGGTTGGACTTACCCTGTACGCCGCGCAGCACGCGGCGAATGATCCGTCCTCCCCGAAAATAGCGGAGATGCGGGGCCTTGTGATACAGCTTGCCGGTTATTGGGGGTTGGACGAGGGCGGCGATGAAAAGCTGCAAAACGATTTCCTGCGGCCTTTTGATAATGTAATCGGGTTCGTACCGGCGGGCGCAAGCCTTGAAGATGAGATCGGGAAACACCGCGCGGCCACGGTACGGGGACTGTACCGTTACGGCATGGAGATGGTTTTTTGCCAGGGGAACGACTGCAGGGACGATATCCTCGCCATGCGGGATCTGATGAATGAGATCGCCCGTGCCTGGGATTTTGAATCGCAGCCGCTTGACGATATGGCCCGCAAGCTGGAAGCCGAGGTGAATCGTCTGGATATGGACGCGCAGGTCGAAAAGCAGCTCGCGGAATATGCCGCGTCGGAGGATTTCAAGTGGGACTGCGCCGCGCTGAAAAATGACTACGAATGCCGCAAACTTACTCCTCCCGATGACGCGGCTGTCAGGGCTGAAGTGCTGAAATCAGCAAAAGAAACGATCCGCTTCCGGCTGGAATGCGAGGCGAACGGCCACCAATTCGTCGATCACGCGGACGGGGAAAACGGGAGAGGGACCGTGGAATGTGAACAATGCGGCTATTCCTGGAACTACCAATGGTAACGGCGGCAACCGTGAATCCATCATATACATCACGCCATAAAGATGGTACAATAAAAAGCAGGCGGTGATCGGATGAATAACGGCGATATTATCGGCAAGGTGCATAACTCCATGTACCGCCAGCTCCAAAAGGACGGCGTCGCGTCGCCTGTCGGGGTGCTCATGGATTTGGGCATACTGTCCAAGGAGGACTACGAACGATGGCGGTTCGGCAAGGTGGACTATCTGGAGCGGGTGTGCAAGATAAACCTGCATAAGCTCTCTTTTATCATGAAAGAGGTTCGTGCCTACGCCCGGAAGAACAACCTAAAGCCCTCATGGACATTTTATAAACGATGGGGGCGCAAGGGCAAGGATACGATCAAGCTGCGGTTCTCCAAATCGGGGCAGGAAAGCGTCGAGCAGGGCTACGCCACGCATTATATATCCCCACAGCTTGCGGGGAAACGCAGAGAAGAAAAAGCGGCGGTAAAAGGGAGCGAAAAAGATGGCGGAACTGATAGCGTTTGACTTTGAACGGGATAAAGGGATGGAAGCCCTAAAAAGGCTGGAAAACATCCTGTGTTCCCCTAATTGGGGTCGGAGCGCACTGGATTACAGAGATAAAAGAACGATTCTGTTAATACAGTTGATCCGTATGAATGGCCTGCTGGTTTATGAGCACCGCTACACACCAAACCGCGAATACACGGAGGAAACCAGGCGCGAAGCGGAAATCCTCTCCCACATTTTTCGTATGCGGAGTGTCAACCAGACAATGTTTGATCTGCTGGAGCTGTTCCCGGATCAGGAGCCGGACACCCGAACAAGGGAGCATAACGCTCTGTTTTATCCCGGTTTAAACGCCTTTATCCGCTGTGGCGACCTTAACGCCGAGAGGATGTTCGAGCTTTTCGAGTATGACGACTGTGAAAAGATCATCATCTTTCCCAACCTGTATATCTCGGATACCGAGGATGCGTATTACATTTTTGAACTTGCCATGCCGAAGCAAACGCTCCTAAAAGTCCTGGGCGAAATGCGTGAAGAACGCCAGCGGGAACTGAGCGAAGCGTTGATCCGGGCAAATGAAAAGCGCGGCTCCCCTTTCCCTCCGCTCCCCAAGGAGGACTCCGAAACCGAATAAGCCGGAAACGGCAAACAGATACATGGGCTGATATTTCGCGTTACCACGCGGAATACCGGCCCTTTTTTATATTCCTGGAAAGGGTGTGACAACTATTTTTATATGGGATTTTGTCGTTGACCTTGTCCTCGGGCAGATTCTCGACTGGCTGTACGGTCAGATCGTCGGGTTTCTCAGCGCCTTTTTTGAGATGATGGGAAACATGGGCGCGGAGCTGTTCAGCATGGATTGGGTGCAGGCCATCGTGCTGTTCTTCTCTTACTTCGCGTGGAGCCTGTACGGGATCGGGCTGGTGGTGTCGGTCTGCGAGTTCGGCATCGAATACCAAACCGGCCGCGCCAGCCTCAAGGACTCGGCGCTTAACGCCATCAAGGGCTTTATGGCGGTCAGTCTGTTCTCTGTGCTGCCGGTGGAGGTGTATAAGCTGGCGGTGTCTTTGCAGGGCGATCTGGCGAGGGCGATCTCCGGCATGACGGACGGGCCGCAATGGAGCGTGGGCGGTATCGCCCTTAACATCATCGGCGGCAGCGTGATGCCGGGTGGCGGGCATGTGATCTTCGGACTGTTCCTTGTGATTATGATGGGATACTGCGTGATCAAGATATTCTTCGCCAACTTAAAGCGAGGCGGCATCCTGCTCATCCAAATAGCAGTGGGCAGCATGTATATGTTCTCTATCCCTCGCGGCTACATCGACGGGTTTACGAGCTGGTGCAAGCAGGTGATCGGCGTGTGCCTGACGGCATTTTTACAGACTACCATCCTTGTGGCGGGGCTTATGGTGTTTAAAGACCATTCCCTGCTGGGGCTCGGCCTGATGCTGTCAGCCAGCGAGATACCGAGGATCGCGGGGCAGTTCGGGCTGGATACCAGCACCCGCGCCAACTTCATGAGCGCGATATACGCCACACAGCAGGCTGTCAACATAACGAAAACCGTCGTGGCGGCGGTCGCAAAATAGGAGGGCCCCAAATGGCAGATGAGGAAAGAAAACAACGGGCTTCCGATACCTTGGCCGACATGAGCAGCGCCATTGATAGGAAAAGGCGTGTATACAACAATTATGTCAAACATGGCGCGGAGAACGCCGCTGCTGGAGTGGTGGTAGAAATAGAGAGCATGGAAGCCGAACTGCAATTTGAAGAAGAAATGTATAACTTTACGTTTAATTAACATGGGAGGGATAGCGGAATATGAAAATGGTCTACATAGCCAGTCCCTACTCCGGCGATATAGAACACAACACCGAAATGGCGCAGAAATACTGCCGTTTCGCAGCCGGTCAGGGAGTGATCCCGATGGCTCCCCACCTCTTATTTACGCGCTTTTTGGATGATCGGAAGCCCGAGGAACGTGAGCTTGGATGCCGCATGGGGCTGGAGCTTCTGTCCTCCTGCAACGAGCTGTGGATATGCGGCCCCCGAATTTCCAGCGGCATGGCGGCTGAGATCGTGGAGGCGGAGCGGCTGGGCATCAAAACTGTCCATATGGATATGGAACCGGAACTCAGCCGGAGCGAATCGCATGAACACGGCATGAGCATGCGGTGGCCGTGATGATCAAGCTCGGCAGTTTATTCGATGGGATCGGCGGCTTTCCCCTGCGTGGAATTCATCATGATGGGGATCGCCGCGGTATATGAAAAGGAGAGTGATCAGCATTTATCTCTACCCTGATAATTTAAAGCAAAAAGCCACCATGTGGCTCTGGAAGCTCAGTGATCTGACCATCATCAGCGTGGGCGCGCTGATTTCGATCCTGCTGCTGACGCAGTTCGGATTCTTCCCGCCCATCGTCGCCACTGCGGTCTACGCGTTTTTGACTATCCAGTTTGACGGCGCCAGCGTCAAGGATTTCCTGCGGTACGCGATCAATTACTTTGCGGCAAAACAACAGTTTTATGTATGGGAGGTTGAATATGAAGCG
>Ga0153950_1001365_pt1 | contig 10849 bp, 6 predicted proteins | sample TSNJ034MetaG_FD_104737 | JGI IMG/M metagenome (GOLD analysis project Ga0153950, IMG submission 104737) | Attine ant fungus gardens microbial communities from New Jersey, USA - TSNJ034 MetaG | ecosystem: Host-associated > Fungi > Mycelium > Unclassified | place: USA: New Jersey, Wharton State... | reverse complement strand
TGTAACACGCTTCGCGATGCACACAAATTGCGAAAAACGTGCAATTTGGCGCTTGCGACCCTCGGGATTTTGTGCAAAAGCAGCACAAAACACCTCGCGGGATACTACCCTCTGAACTGTAACATATAATATTCGGATTATGAACAAAACATTCGAATTACCATATTTGAACTAACGTAGAAAATGATTAAAATAAATCAAAGATCAGGAAGGAGGGAAGAATTATGAATCAACAAGAACTTTTGTTTCAGGCAGATGACATGTATAAAAGCTTTGGAATTACTAAAGCACTGAATAATGTCAGTCTAAAATTACGCAGAGGGCAGATACTTGGATTAATTGGAGAAAATGGCTCTGGCAAATCAACATTAACATCTATTGCAGCAGCTATTCAACCGGCTGATTCAGGTAAGATGTACAAATCAGGTCAGCCATATAATCCAGCGACAACAGTTGAAGCGAATCAAGCAGGTGTTTGTATGATTCTTCAGGAAAAAGGTACCTTTGATCAGCTGACAGTAGCAAAGAATATCTTTATTGGTAAGGAGGAGATGTTTAGTAAGAACGGAATTATTAGCAACCGCAATATGAATAAGGAAGCACAGAAAGCGCTGGATCATATTAAAGCTTCTCATATCAGGGCAGAAATGCCGCTTGGGGTGCTGAATTTTGAAGAACGTAAACTGGTTGAACTTGCCCGGGCAATGTATATGGATCCGGAGATTCTAATTGTAGATGAAACAACTACTGCATTAAGCAGAACCGGTCGTGACATTCTATATGAGATTATGGAGAAAATGAAAAAAGAAGAAAAGAGTGTTATCTTCATTTCCCATGATATAGATGAACTGTTAGAAAAGTGTGACACTTTAACAATTTTGCGTGATGGTATCTATGTTGATACATTAGAAAAAGAACAGTTTGAAGCAAGAGAGATCAAGAGACTGATGGTTGGGCGTGAAGTGGCAGATAATTATTACCGCACAGATATGCAGTCTTGTGAGAATGAGGAAGTAATACTTAAGTTTGATAGTATTGATGCGGGATCTTTGAAAGATATTAATTTTGAATTACATAAAGGTGAAATCTTGGGATTTGGTGGTTTGGCAGACTGCGGTATGCATGACATTGGGAAAACTGCTTTTGGGTTATTAAAACCTGAGAAGGGGTATGTGGCAACCGGCGATGGAGAAATTGTCAAGAATCCTGCCAACGCCATGAGAATGAAGATGGCTTATATATCAAAAAACCGTGATCAGGAGGCATTAATGACAGCCTCGAATATCAAAGATAATATATGCTTAGCCTCTTATCCGAAATTAAAAACAGGTCCGCTGGTACTGCCTGAAAGTGAAAAGAAATTTGTGGATAAATGGGCAGATGAACTTGAGATCAAAATGCAGAACAGTAACCAGTATGTGATGGAATTATCAGGCGGTAATAAGCAAAAGGTTGCACTTGCAAAATGGCTTGGTTTTGGCGCTGATATCTTTGTATTGGACTGCCCGACACGCGGCATTGATATAGGTGTCAAGTCTAATATATATAATCTGATGATCAGGCTTCGCTCTGAAGGAAAAAGTATTATATTGATATCAGAAGAATTATCAGAAGTGATTGGAATGAGTGACAGGACAATAATACTAAAGAATGGAAAAATCAGCGGCGAGTTTGCCAGAGAAGAAGAACTTACGGAAGCAAAACTGATTGATTATATGATGTAGGGGTGAAAAGATGACAGCAGATACAAACGTTATATCAACAGATGTAAAAGAATCAAAAAAGCCTGTATTTAGTATTCCGGACTTTCGTAAAATATTTCCGGTTCTTGGGCTTATTGCTGTAATAGCCTTTTTCCAAATCTATACAGGAGGTAAAGTATTTACAGTAAGAAATTTAAAAGCGGTCATTAATGAAGGATTCTTTATTATGATTGGCTCTGTCGGATATGTATTTTTATTATCTCAGGGAAGTATGGATTTCTCTATTGGAGCAAATATGTGTGTTTCCTGTGCCGCAGCAGCAATGGGTTCCGCAATCAGTCCGGTATTGGCAATTCCATTTGGGGTTGGAACAGGTATTATTATAGGTGCATTAAATGGATTTATTCATGTGAAATTTAAAATAGGAGCCTTAATTGCTACTTTAGCAATGCAATTTATATTAAATGGATTTGTAGTTATTTTATTAGATGGCGGAACGCTTCAGCCTCCGCTCAATATGCTGAAATGGAATACAATGACATTGAAAATTACTACCTTTTTAGTTATTGTTATTGTAGGGTACATTGTATTTGAGTATACACCATATGGGAAAAGATGTCGTGCGATTGGATCTTGTGAAGAAGTGACAAAGCAGACAGGTGTTAATTACCCGTTGATGAAATTCATTCCCTTCGTAATCATGGGGGCAATAGCAGGTTTATTAGGATTTTTTAGCTTGATTCGTACAGGAACGGCTTCAAGCCATACAGGAAGCGAATTGATGATGAATGTACTAAACGCTGCTTTACTTGGGGGAATTCCCATCTCTGGCGGTGCTACTTCAAAGTATCGGGCTGTTGTAATTGGTGGATTAACTATGGCATTTTTAACAAATGGTATGACACTTATGGGTGTAGGGAACTATGATAAACAGTTAATTAGAGGCATCGTATTCTTATTAGCAATAGCAATCTCATTTGATCGTAAGAATATGACCGTAATTAAGTAATAAAGAATTAATGCAAAAGCAGCAGTCTCACAAACAGATTAATTAGTCTGCTAAAGCAGACAGATGGGAGTTTAACATGAAAAAGAAAGTATTAGCAACATTATTAGCAGCAGTTTTAGCATTATCACTGGCAGGATGTAATTCTTCTTCCGCTAATGATTCAAAGGTACAGAGCGGTACTAAAGAATCGGAAACCAACGGATCTGCAGATGCACCAGGAGACACAGATGCAGTCGTGGAAACCAAACCATTTAAAGTGACAACATCAATGGGTGACAGCGGTACAACTGCGGCTGTGATTGGTGCCAATAATCTCCGTAAACTTGCAGAAGTCGCAGGGGGGGAGATTATATTTGAACCCACAACCTTTTCGCCGGATGCAATCGTTGCTTTTGTAGAAAATCAAATTGCGGCAGGTGTTGATGGAATAATCTTTATTCCGCCTGCGGATTCCGTTTTACCAACGATAACTACTCTTTGTGAAGAAGCTGGTGTGTATTGGGGAATTATTTTTAGAAGTATTTTAGATGATGAGATACGTGAAATGGTAGAAGCATCTCCATACTATGTTGGAAACTGCTACGAAAATGAAGTTGAGACAGGCTACCGTGTTATGAGTAACCTGAACGATATGGGGATGAAAAAAGTTGCAATCATCTCCACTGTAAAAGGGGATACTACCGGTGATCAAAGAGAAGAAGGTATTGCACGGGCTTGTGAAGAGTTTGGGATGGAAGTGGTAGCTGAAGCCAGAGGATTGGCACAGGCATCTGATGCTACCAGTGCTGCAGAAAGTTTCCTGTCCGCATACAATGATCTGGATTGTATATTTGTTGTAGGTACGACTGCTACAGGTGCACATGAAGCAGTTGTAAAAGCCATCCAGGATGCTGGACGTTCAGATACTGTTAAGATGGCAACGATAGATTTTCCAGATACAATGGATGCATTGTTTGAAACAGGTGTATTAGTAACGAGCTCGGGATTGCCTCATCTCTTTTATGATCCATATATGACTGCAGTTAAAGTATTTAATACAGTAATGGGAACCCCTATAGAAGATACCTGTTTCTCCAGTTCTATTACAATGTTTGATATAAGCAGTCAGGAACAAGCGGGAGCATGGCTTAAGACATTTGGATCAGATGATGCATTGTACTATACTGATGAAGAGATCAGACAATTGCTAAAAGCTTATAATACGGATTTAGACGCAGAAGCTTTCCAGGCAATCATTGATAATTTTAATCCGGTTAAATAGTAAGGAGCTATATTAAAGCAGAGAGAGACTTGCAGTGAAGAATATTCACTGCAAGTGCTTAGAAAGGCGGCATGGATGAAAAAGAGAATGATTAATATTGCAGGTCTCTTTGCATTACCGGTAGTTCTATTTCTTTTCTTCTCATTAGTAACAGAAGGATTTGGAATACATAGCATATCAATTATTATTAGTCAATGCATGATACCTACGGTTATAGGATTTGCAATGTGTACTGTTATTAATGCCGGTTTGATGGATTTTAGCCCGGGTGCGCGTGTTGTTTGTGGTGCTGTGGTAGGGGGATTATTGTCATCAAATTTCGGCATAGCAGGTCTGATTGTTGGATGCTTTGCAGGAGGATTTATTGGAGCAGCAGTACTTGGACTGTTATATCGTTACCTTAAGATTCCATCTATGGTAATCTCGCTTGGTGTTGTTCTAATATTTGAAGTACTTGGTGCGAAGGTTTCCGGATCTTCTGGATATGTGAAGATTCCAAATACCATTTCAAAAGTTGGTTCTTATCCTATGAATCTTGTCCTGACAATCATTGCGGGATTTATTCTATATATTGTATTCTACCAGACAAAGGTCGGATTTCAGATCAAGGCTGTGGGTAATGATGAGAAGATGGCAAAGAGTATGGGAGTAAAAACAGATAAGGTGAAAATATACGCTTATTTAATCAGCGGTATTTTTTGTGGATTTGGTGCAATCTTACAGATTTGTTATTCTGGTTCTGTTACCTCTACAATTGGGATGGTTACGATGTCAATGGTGTTTAAGCCGATGATGGGTGTTCTGATTGGATTGCAGTTAGTAAGATTAGTGGATAATTTACCTCTTCTTATTTTTATTGGTGAATTAATAATAGCAATTGTCTTTAATGGATTTATTGCTATGGGACTGCCGGATAGTGTGCAAAATATTGTGCTTGGTATGTTCTTGCTGGCAGTACTTGGGGTATCGGCTAATAGCGATAGTATTGCAAAATGGAGAAAAAACCATGATTCGGGTAAGGTGGTGACAAATGACTAAGGAATATGTGTTTCACAATATTGCAGAACCTCCAAGGGAATTCTCCCCAGTACCTATTTGGTGGTGGAGTGGAGATGAGGTTACGGAAGAACGTCTGAAGTGGCAGATGGAGAAGATGATTGAGGGTGGAATTTATAATGCTATGATTATGAATGTTGCGCCATCTGCGCCAATGTATGGTAAGGATATAGATAATCCGGAATTTATGAATGAAAGGTGGTGGGAGCTATTTGAATTCGCTTGTAAGACCGCCGGGGATATGGGAATGTATATTTGGTTTTATGATCAAATAGGGTTTTCAGGAGCCAATTTTCAGGCACAGTTGGTGAAAATGAATACTGGGTTTGCAGGACAGAAGTTGGAATCGAAAGTAGTTTATGTAGATAAAGCAGGGGAGGTTCGCTGCCCCAATGAAGGAATATTATTAGCGGCTTTTTCTCAAAAGCTTGATGATAATGGCAAGGATATTGCAGATTATAAAGTATTAGCGATTCATGAGAATACAGTCTATGTTGATACAGGAAAGCAAAAGGTAAGGATGGTCTATCATATTACGGCTGGATTCGACTATTTTTCAGTGGAGGCTTGTGCTGCGTTACTGGATTGTATTCATGGGGAATTTGACAGGCATAGCAGACAATGGTATGGCAAGGTTATTGTAGGTTCCTTTCAGGATGAACTGCCTCCTATGCCTCTTTGGGGAACGGCATTTGAAGAGGAATTTAAGATAAAAAAGGGATATGATATTCTTCCTGTATTACTATATTTGTGGGAAGGAGAGGGGGTTCTTGCAGAGCGGACCAGGAGAGATTATCAAGACGTCAGGGCTAAATTAGCCGAACAATCTTTTTTCATACCGTTTTATGAGTGGCATAGGGACAGAGGACTATCTTGTGGGATTGATCAAGGTGGTCTGGCACGTGGTGGGCACGTGGCGGATTCTGTTTTTTATTATGCGGATTATATTAATACACAGAGATGGTATGATATTCCTGGCAGTGATTTAATGGGAAATGCAAAGATTCACAGCTCGATTGCCAATATTTATGGGCGTAAAAGAGTTTGGCTAGAGGCATTTCATTCTACCGGCTGGGGTGGAAGTCTGGAAGAGACTTTTGACTGGTTGTTGCCGTGGTACAGAGCCGGTGCCAACCTTTATAATCCACATGCGTTTTATTATAGTACAAAAGGTGGTTTCTGGGAGTGGGCTCCACCATCTACTTGCTGGCGTCAACCGTATTGGAAGCATTATAAACAATTTGCAGATGCGACCAGCCGGATGAGCTATCTGCTTAGCGGGGGAAGCCATGTATGCAATATCGCATTGCTATATCCAACAACTGCTGCTCAATCTTTTTATACGTTAGATTATGAGCGTGTCGGGATGGCAGGGATTTCTGAGGAAGTCAGACAAATTCAAAACGTTTATGAAGATATGATTGGTGTGACTAATATGTATGGCAATCCTCATATTGGAGTATTTGATGACTGTGGAAGAGATTATGATATTATCAGTGAGTTTATGCTATCGGAAGAAGCGATAATAGACAATAAGATTATAGTGGGAGACCTGGAATTCGAGATGTTGGTTTTGCCGAATTGTACGACAGTAACGATAGAAGCAGCAAAAGCATTGGTAAAATTTGTTAACCAGGGTGGTCAATTGGCAGCGGTCAGAGCCATCCCTCATGCAGTTGATGCAGATGGAGAAGCAGTGTTTTTAGAGCTAAAACAATTATTTGACAGCGGAAAGGCAACACTGGTAAATAATGCAGAGGAATTTCGGCCGATTTTGATTGATATGCAGCCGTCGGCGGCAGAGTCTCCGGTAGGTACGATACATAGAAGAAAAGGCAGCCAAAATATTTTATTTGTGCCCGCTGCTAAACTCATGGGATGTGAAGATTATAATGTGAATCCATTTCAGGAAGGCGATCCAGTATATAATTTTAATTATGATAATTACAATCATAATATGGAAATCACTTTGTTCCATACAGATGCAGATATTTATCAAGTAAATCTGATTACAGGTGAAACAGAGGCAGCGATTTTTGAAAAGCAGGGTTCGGATATGAAAGTAAAACTTCTATTCAGAGAGGCACCTGCAGCTATCCTTTTATGGGATGAATCCTGGGAGAAGCTTGGGATATCTAATCAGGAAAAAGAATATGAGAGTATGAAGACGCTAGGAGATATATGGGATTATAAGCTTGATTTGACGATGGATAATAAGTATGGTGATTTTACTAAACCGGATTTTGATGGTTTTCCTGCACCGGCGACATGGTTTTTTCAGCATCAAAAGGGTGAAAGAATAACGGATAACTGGGAGGAGGTACATGCTACTTTTGGACAGCAGGCATTTAGCCTAAAAGGAAAAGCAGATGAACTTCCGGGAGGAGTTAGCAATCAGGATTTAGAAAAGGTATATGCTCAGACAAGGGATTGGGAACCGGTCGTATACTCTAAGAGCCGTGGTATTGATAAGGATAGGATTCATGCTTCAACCTTAGGACCAAGCGGGCATATACCTGAAGAATATATGGATTTTGGCTCCATGGATGCAGGTCAGGGGATTCAGGTAAGAACAGGAATATGGTCTGAGAATGAGGAGATTGTACAACTGGCAGTGGGAAGCCCGACTAAGAAACGCATCTGGGTGAATGGTATGGAAATATCTGCTGGTGAAGCGGCCTATCTGGTTATTACTCCGATTACCTTATTAGAAGGCTGTAATGTGATCGATATTCAATATATTGCAGAGTATCCGGTGAGAGCAAGAGGTTATTGGTCATTCATTGAAGATGCGGAAGATTTTATACGGCCAGAATGGTTGAAAACAGATGACGTACCGGAGATCCATGATAAATATATCTTTACCTATGATCTGGATTTGGATAAAATACCTGTTCAGGCTGATATTTCATATGGAACCACTTGCTGTCTCAGCCGTTTTATTGTGAATGGTGAAGAACAGGACCGTATGGGAGGATTTAAACCATATGATTCTGAAGGCATTGAAAATGGTATTTGCCACCCGGTTAATTGGATAGTTGGAAAGAATAAGATTGAATTTGAAATTACAATTAAGTCAAAGGGATACTCCAGCCTCCTAAGTGACGATAAAGCAGGAGCGGGTGATGCAACATCGTTAAAAGGATTAAAGGCATGTGTATTTTTAGATGCCTTATTAACATTTGCAGATGGAACTACTGAGAATCATATTAGCGGAGATGGTTGGAAAGTGCTTCATTCAAACGGAAAAGTAATAAATGGAATTAAGGATCCCTATGCAAAAACCGGTAGGTCAGGAGCTAATTCTAATCCGGCAGTACTATTCATCCGCAAACGTCCTTGTACATTACCGGGATTTGAATGGATTGAAGACGAAACAGCAAAAAGTATTAGTAAGGATGTGCGAAATGATCCATTTTTCGGACATAGGGAAGAGGAATGGTTTAAGTGGAAGATTCCATCAGCCGCATCACGAGCCAGGATTGATATAGCCGGAGAAGCAGTTGTTTATGTTGATGGAAAAGAATGCGAATACCAAAACGGTTTTATTACACTTCCGGGAACTGTGAATTGTTATTATGAAGCAGTCATGAAGGTCATTCCGGACTATGGTTATACCGGAGGGGCGCTCTTCTATACACCGGTGGAATATGAACATGATACGGTTGGGCATATAGCTCTTGGTGAGTGGGGAATACAAGCTCTGGAATCCTATTCCGGCGGAATTATCTATAAGACGACATTTGAGTGGAATAAAGCATGTGATGGTAATTATATGATTAGTCTGGGTAAGGTGCGAGGTACTGCAGAAGTCAGGGTAAATGGCAGAACTGTAGGAGAACGGTTCTTATCACCATATGAATATAATTTGCAGGATACATTGGTACAGGGAAGTAATATGATTGAAGTTATGGTCTATAATACATTGGCACCATATATGTATGCAACGAGTCCAACACATTTTGTGTCAAGTAATCAAAGAGTGTCCGGTATGATGGGTCCGGTTACAATTTTGAAGGTCTTAAGCGGGAAATCCAGGGGAATAAACTGAGGGGGGCTTGAAAGTGAGTATTCATAAAGCAAAGAGCACAAAATTATGGAATGAAGATTTTGTTATGATGATTGTTCTTGGTACTCTAAGTGCAACCAGTTTTTATATGATAACTCCAATTCTTACAAAATATGCTACAATATTAGGAGCAACTCTTACCGTTGCCGGAATGATTGCAGGTTTATTCTCTATTACAGCACTGGTGGCAAGACCCTTTGGTGGATTTATATCTGATACATACAATAAAAAATATATCCTGATGGCAGCTACACTGGTGATGGGGATCTCTACGCTGGGCTATTCACTTTCTACTCAGCTTTCTATGATTGTGTTTTTTCGTATTCTTCATGGGATAGGTTTTGCGGTAAATGGTACAGTAACGGTAGCACTAATTGCATCATCAGTTCCTCCTGATAAGTTGGGACAGGGTATTGGCTATTATGGCATTACCAATATTCTGGCTACAGCTGTTGGCCCCAATATAGGTTTGCTGTTAGGAGAACATTATGGATATAAGAAGGTATTTCTGTTATCAGGAAGCCTGCTGCTTATTACCACCGTATTAATGACAAGGCTTACCTATATAAAAGAAGTCAAAACATCTGCTAAGAAAGAAGTACATTTTGGTGATTTCGTCTGCCTTAAAGTTGTTCCATTAGCACTGATCGGCGGTGTTTTTTCCTGGAACAATGGGGTTGTAAGTTCGTTCCTGGTTCTGTTGGCAGAGGAGAGAAATATAGTGAATATTACCTTATATTTTACAATAAATGCATTATGTATGCTTTTAACCAGACCAATCATAGGTAAAATAATAGATAAAAGTGAGCTATCTCATATTTTCTATCCGGCCGCATTATGTTCCATGTGTTCCATGTTATTTCTGTCAAGAGCATCGGCTCTGTGGATGGTGCTGGTTGCAGCTGTATTAATGGCCTTTGGATTGGGAGCAGGATATCCGGCAATTCAAACCAGTTGTATTCGTAAAGTGGACAAGTCTAAAGTTGGTGTGGCGGTCAGTACATTTTATATTGGGGCAGATATCGGACAGGGGATCGGACCTATAGCGGCAGGAAGCATTTCTACTGCCTATGGATATACAACTATGTTTACCGTATGTGCGGGGATAGTGGCTTTAGGAGGTATTGTTTTCTTTGCTATACAATTATACGAACATAAGCATCCATAAAAAAACACCTCTGTATCGCCAATTGCTTCCAGTTTCTTCTTGATAAATTCACCATATTCCAGCTAAACAAACGAAAACAGTGGACAATTATCCACTGTTTTCACTTCAATTACTCTGTGTCAGACAGTTCCTTATATTTCGCCTGCATTCCGCTGGTAATAGCATCTATAGTTGTACCTTGCTGACCAATCAATTCACTGAATAACGCCTGCATTTCAGTCTCTACTCCGGAAGGCCAGCCTTGATTACACCAGTAAAAAGTTCTGTTATCCCGATATATTTCCATACTTGCTTCAAATATGGGATTGATTTCGTCTGATCCATAGCCATAGGTCACAATTCCTCTGCCGCTTGTAGCATAAGCCTGGAATAGTTCAGATTCACCCGGGAGTTATTGATTAGCCTGAAGGATAAGAATATCAAAACCTGCGTCTGCTCCGTAAGTAAAAATGTGTTTTCCATTATTAATAGTTTGGAATTAAATGGATATTTTGACCATATTATTGATGCAGCAAAAATTCGGAATGCAAAACCGGATTCTGATATTTTTGCAATAGGAGCTTATGTATTAGGAGCGGCTCCG
>Ga0153950_1001363_pt1 | contig 10867 bp, 8 predicted proteins | sample TSNJ034MetaG_FD_104737 | JGI IMG/M metagenome (GOLD analysis project Ga0153950, IMG submission 104737) | Attine ant fungus gardens microbial communities from New Jersey, USA - TSNJ034 MetaG | ecosystem: Host-associated > Fungi > Mycelium > Unclassified | place: USA: New Jersey, Wharton State... | reverse complement strand
CTGCGGCTGCACTACTGCCTTCGGCGGCGAGCCTAACACCCGCGTATGTCCGGTATGCGCCGGAATGCCCGGAACCCTGCCGGCGCTCAATGAAAAGGTGGTGGAGTTCGCCCTCCGTACCGGCCTTGCTCTTAATTGCGAGATAACAAAACACACAAAATTCGACCGGAAAAACTATTTTTATCCCGATCTGCCCAAGGCTTATCAAATTTCTCAGTTATACCTGCCAATTTGCAGAAACGGCTCGTTGGAAATTTCATGTGAAGCAGGAACAAAGTCCATAGGCATTCACGAAATACACATGGAAGAGGACGCTGGAAAACTCATACACGACCCAGTGGATGATTGCACCTTAATAGATTACAACCGCTGCGGCGTACCTCTTTTGGAAATAGTGTCCGAGCCGGATTTCCGAAGCGCGGACGAGGTCATTGCCTATCTTGAGCGCCTGAGAGAAATTCTTATGTATCTGGGAGTATCCGACTGCAAAATGCAGGAAGGCTCAATGCGCGCGGACATAAATATTTCCGTCAGGCCGGCAGGTCAAAAGGAGCTGGGCACCCGAACTGAAATGAAAAACATGAATTCCTTCAAGGCTATACACAGGGCGGTTTTATATGAAACGAAAAGACAAATAGAGGTATTGGAATCGGGTGGGAAGATCATACAGGAGACACGCCGCTGGGATGACAACAAGGAGACCGCCTTCGCCATGCGCGCCAAGGAAAACACCCAGGATTACCGGTACTTTCCTGAGCCTGACCTGCCAGCTGTGGAGATAAGCGCCGAGATGCTTTCCGCTATTAAAGAAAACCTCCCGGAGCTGCCGGAAAGCAAGCGGGCCCGCTACCAAACAGAGTACGGGCTATCCGAAAACGACGCCAGGGTTTTGACCTCAGCCCGGGAGCTGGCCTTCCTTTTTGAAGAAACCACGGCTATATGCAAAAAGCCCAAGGAAGTATCCAACATGATAATGGTAGAGCTGATGAGGCTTTTAAGCGAAACAAACACCCTTCCCGAAAGCCTTAATATGGACCCGGCCAAGCTGGCGGCTCTTATTGATTTGATAACAGAAGGAAAAATCAACAGAAATACCAGCAAGACCGTACTGGAAGAAATTTTCCGCAACAACGTGGAGCCCGAAGCCTATGTAAAGGAAAACGGGCTTCTGATGCTCACTAGCAGCAGCCTTATAGCGGATGCCATAGATAAGGTTCTGACCGAAAACCAAAAATCCGTAGATGATTACAGAAATGGAAAAGAAAAAGCCTTCGGTTTTTTGGTGGGCCAAACCATGAAGGCTTTGAAGGGAAAAGCGGACCCCCGAATGGTTAACCGGGGGTTGAGGGAAAAGCTGGATTAAGCATGTTGCTTGGCTTCCGCGCTTTTTTTGGCAACGGCGCTTTTGTTTTGCTTTTTTCTTCTGCTTGCTATCAGCCTTTTCGACAGCCTCCGGCGATAATGATGCTTTGGCAGATTCCTGCTTTTCATTGTTCTGTATTGCATTAGCGTCGCCTCCTTTGCGAAAAAAACGATGAAACAGGCTGCCCTACGGGGCGGCCTGCTTTCGCCTGAGGCGTCATCTAGGTATCATCTCGATAAAATACTGACATTTTATGCTTTGTATTTATAAGAAAGTATGGTAGAATACACATGTATTTCAATTATAATTATAGTGTTCTGATAAATAAAATAAGGCGGAGATACATATGGATATTTCTAAAACAAAGTCCACCCAATCCAACCAATCCACCGAAAAGCTGCTTGCTATCGTGGAGCTACTCGCTGAAAACGGCGCCCCCATGCGCCTGCTTGATATTTCCAAGATGCTAGGCATCAACTCCAGTACGGCGCTGAGGTTCCTCACATCGCTCATCCGTTGCGGGTATGCCGCGCAAGACGAGGAGACCTCAAAATACTATCTTACCTTTAAAATCTGTTCGATCGCCAACAAAGTCAGCGCCCATATCAATGTCCGCGATATTGCCAACCCCTACATGAAAGAGCTAAGCCAAATTTTCGGGGAATCGGTATGTCTTGCCATTGAGCAGGATATGAAAGTGGTCTATGTCGATGTAGTCGAAGGTCCCGACCAGATGCTGCGCACCATGCAGCGCATCGGCAATGTAGCGCCAATGCACTGTACCGGAATAGGTAAGCTATTTTTACTGGACTATACAGCACAGCAGATCGACCATCTGGTAGAGGTAGTGGGCCTCAAGCGCTTCACCGAATATACATTGACCAGCAAGCAGCAGCTACTTAATGAGCTAGAAGTTATTCATAGGCAGGACTACGCTTACGACAACCAGGAATGCGAGGTCGGAGCCCGCTGCATCGCGTTCCCTGTGCGTGACCATAACGGAAAAATCATTGCCGGGATCAGTGTCACAGGCCCCATCGGTCGTCTGACAGATAGTTTTGTCGAATCCAGACTTGACTATTTGCGCAAGTCCGCCCACCAGATTTCACAGAAGATGGGCTACAATATTTAACTGCTTATATTGCATCAATTGAAATGGAGCTTTATTTAGAAATAAAGCTCCATTTTATTGCCAAAAACATTTCCTGTCTTTTTTCTTTTCTCCTTTTTTACTTGAGGTACTGAACAATTACGTCGAATCATGTAAATTTCAGTAAAAATTTATCGATTTTATATTGACAATGTATATCACATGTGCTATCATAATGTAAAATTCGATTTTAATAAATAAAATCGAACGCAATGTTTGTTTGAAGATGGAAAGGGGTACAATATGAAGGTGCTATGTGAATCCGATGTTCTGGTTATCGGTGGCGGCACAGCGGGCTTCATCGCCGCAATAGCGGCAGCTCGCAACGGCGCCAAAACTATGATTGTCGAACAATGCGGCGTGTTGGGCGGCACACCGGTGGCGGGGCTGATGACGCTGTTTGTCACCCAACACGACGCATTGGGCAACCAGGTGGTCAAGGGAATTGGCGACGAACTCATCCAGCGAATAACCCGGGATGGCGGCGGCATGGGCTACGCCTATGACACCCAAGGCGCCATGCAAAAATCAGCCCCGATCGATGCCGAGGTCGCCAAATGCACCATGTTGGACATGGCTGAGGAAGCGGGAGTCGATATTCTATTTGACACTATCTGCACAGATGCCCTGGTCATGAACGGCGCGATTCGGGGCGTGGTGGCCTCTAACAAATGGGGAAACGGCCTCATCCTCGCCAAGCGTGTGATCGACTGCACCGGCGATGGCGATGTCGCGGTCTTCTCTGGAGCACAATACGATATTCGCCCGATGAACGCCCGTCAGCCAGTCACGCTGATGTTCCGCATGGGCAATGCAAATATGGCGAAATGGCTCCAGTATATGAAGGACAATCCTGACCAGTTCAAGCTAGCGGATGGGCTGGAAAGCCTTGAAAAGCCCTGGTTCCAGAACGTGCTTACCTACTACAAGCCCTGGCATAAGGCGATCGCCTCCGGTCAGATGGGCGAAGGCTTCTCACTGGGGCAGGTCTGGTACCACTCCCACGCCTCAGACATGTCCAAGGGCGAAATGACCTTCAATATGACCCGCACCACCTCCTTAGACTCCACCAACATGATGCAGTTCAGCAAGCTACACAGAGTATTGCAGAAGCAGGTACCCATCGCTGAAAAGTTCATACTTGAAAACATGCCCGGCTTTGAAAATGCCTACGTCATAGACTCAGCTTCTATTTTAGGTGTTCGCGAATCCCGTCGCATTGTCGGTGACTACATGCTCACTGCCGACGATGTCCGCTCCTGCAAAAACCGCGACGACGCAATTGGCCTGTGCGCTTGCCCTATCGATATCCACCTGAATGCTGCCGATGAAGGGCAAATTTGGGAGATGACCGGTCAGCGCGGCTCTATGTCCTATGGCATTCCCTACGGGTGTCTTGTCCCCAAGGGAGTCGACAACCTGTTTGTCGCCGGGCGCTGCTCCTCCTCCGACTGGGAAGCCAACGGCTCCATCCGCATGCAGGGCGCGTGCCTTGTCACAGGCCAGGCCGCCGGTACCGCTGCCGCCCTCTCAATTCACGAAGGGGTCAGCCCCCATGATCTGGACGTCTCTCTGCTGCGTAGGGTCGAAGCAGAGCAGGGTGTCGTTTTGGATGTGTAACTATTACCGAATAATTTAGAGAGGTGAGTTATGAAAAAGTCATGTAAAGCACTTTCCGTTCTTGTTTGCGCGGTTTTAACGCTGTCCTGCTTTGCAGCATGCTCCGGTTCCACACCGCCATCTTCCAGTGGTCAGGAATCTGACTCAAAGTCGGTTGGCAACCAACCGTCGGATAGCGCCTCTTCCGATGCCGGAGGTTCCACGACAGCAGGAACCAAAATAAACATGCTCGTCCTTTCCGGCGGATACAAGCCCGCTATCGAGTCCTCTGTCGCTAAATTCACCGCCGAATCCGGCATCGAAGTAGAGTTGGTCGGCCTCGAAGACAATGCGCTTCGTGAAAAGACGCTGATCGAGATCAAAAGCGGCTCTGGCCAGTTCGATGTGATGTCGATTGATGGCCCGCCATGGATGGTCGAAGTCTGGGAGGGGCTTGAGCCCCTGCAACCCTACATTGACAAAGACAATATTGATGTTAGTAAGTTCGTACCCACCTATCTAGAAATGGCCCGTTGGCCCTCTATCTATACTGTTCACCCCGAGGGTTATCAGGTCGGTGACGGCGATATCCTGGCGCTACCGGTCCGCGTGGGCGTCCATATTCTGCACTACCGCAAGGACCTGTTCGATAAAAACGGCCTGAGCGTCCCTACCAGTATGGACGAGCTGCGTTCCGCAGCTGAAAAGCTGACCGGTGGCAAAACCGAGGACGGTGATGATGTCTACGGCATCATCCTGCAGGGGGAGCAGTCAATCTGGCTGACAGTCCAGTTCCTTGACTTCCTTTGGAGCTTCGGCGGCGATTTGCTGACCGACGATATGCAGAGCTCTGCCCTTGATTCCCCGCATGCCAAGGAGGCTGCCAACTTTTTAGTCAACCTTTATAAGGACGGCTACTCCCCGCCGGGAACAACCACCTATAACATGGACAATGCGGTTACCGCCCTGCAGCAGGGTATCGGCGCCATGTATGTCGAGTATTCCCCACGTGCTCTTGTCATCGACAATCCCGAGAAATCCAAGACCAGTGGTAAGTGGGACTGGGCTCCCATCCCGGCTGACGACGGCGGTGTCGGTACCGGCCTTGTCACCGGCTGGTCGATGGCGATCAACAAGAACGCAAAGAATAAGGATGCAGCCTGGGAGTTGATCAAATACCTGACCAGCGAGGAAATCCAGACTAAGATGGCAATTGAAAATGCCAACGGCCCCGTCATCAGCTCGGTGTTTGAAAATGCCGACTATCAGAAATCCTTCCCAGCTGCCATGGCGGTCCTAGAAGCTGCCAACGCCGGCAAGGTCAGACCGGGCGTCTCCCAGATTGCGCTGATCGAAGACGTAATCGCAACCGAAATGAACGCGGCCCTTCTCGGTTCACAGACCGCTGACCAAGCCATGGATAACGCCCATAAACGCATCAATGAGATTCTTGCTGACGAATAAATACTCAACCGGGGGAGCTGAGCTCAGATGGACGGAGCCCGGCTCCCTTTTAATTTATCCCGCAACCACAAAACTGGAGGTGGAGGTCGCACATGAATAGAGCAAACGATATTGCGATCCGGCGTCGGCGCACATTGATTCGTACACTGACGCCCTATCTCTGGATCGCACCCGCACTGCTGATCATGGTGGCGCTGCTGGCCGTTCCTATGATTGAGAGTCTTAAGACCAGCTTTTCCACTGGGAACATCAACGGCCCCAATGATTTTGTTGGATTTAAGAACTATGCCAAGCTGTTCCGACAGCCGGAATTCATGGTGAGCCTCTGGAACTCCCTGCGCTTTACCATTTGCTCTGTGGCACTACAGATGTTGATCGGCTTGATTGGCGCGCTAGCGCTCAACAGCATCAAATTAATCAAAAATATATTTCGTTCGGTGGCGCTCATTCCAATGATGCTCACCCCGGTCATTGTCGCCCTGACTTGGCGGCTTTTCTGGGATACCGACTTTGGCGTATTCAACTCCCTCTTGTCCAGCATTGGCCTTAGTAAGATCGGCTGGCTGGCCAACCCCGGCACGGCGTTTTGGGCGGTGGTGGTCACCGATGTGTGGCAGAACGCGCCCTATGTCACCATGATGCTACTGGCTGGATTGCAAGGGATGCCAATTGACTGCATGGAGGCCGCCACCATCGACGGCGCTTCGGCCTGGCATAAATTTCAGCACATCACGTTGCCATTGCTCAAGCCAATGATTTTGCTCTGCCTGATTATCCGCACCCTGTTTGCCTTCCGTGTGTTTGAGCCGGTATATATCCTCACCAACGGCGGCCCGAACAATGCCACACTGCAACTGAGCATATATGTATTTCGTTTAGGTTTCCGCTACTTCCAGACTGGTATGGCATCCGCGCTATCCTGGGTGATGCTGATGCTCTGTATGATGATAACGATGCTTTATATACGCATTTTGGGGAAGGAAGATGACCAATGAGCGCAAAAGTATCCCGCTACGTTTCCAGCGCTTTCCGATGGCTTCTGGTTCTGGTTATCAGCTTTGTCGCCCTGTTTCCCATATATGTTCTAGCCCTTACGTCGCTGAAAAGTCGGCGCGACCTCTTTTCTGGCATTCTGTCCTTTCGAGGCACCTTTACGCTGGAAAACTTCTCGTCGGTATGGGATACGTACAACTTCCTATTCTATATGGAAAATAGCCTGGTGATAGCCCTGATGGCATCGCTTGTGACTCTGATTGCGGGTACATTCGCGGCCTATGGCTTTTCCAAATATCGGTTCCGTGCAAAAGCGCCTCTGTTGATGTGTATCATCGGCTTGCGGATGATTCCACCGGTCTCGCTGATCATACCCATCTTCATCATCGCCTCGCGCACCGGACTTAACGATACCCGCACCATCCTGGTGCTAGTCAACACAGCGCTAAACCTGCCGTTTATCATCTGGCTGCTTAAAGGCTTCTTCGACGAGATTTCTAATGAACTGATCGAAGCGGCTTACATCGATGGTTGCTCTGATTTCGGCACCTTCTCCAAGATAGCGCTGCCACTGGTCAAGCCGGGGCTGTTTGCGACCTCGGTCTTTACCTTTATCCTCACCTGGAACGACTTCATGTTTCCGCTGGTGCTTAGCTCGGTCCGTGCGACTACCTTGCCGATTATGGCGACCAACTTCATGACTGAACACGGCGTGGAGTGGGGTAATCTAGGGGCAGCAGGCGTTATGATTTTGCTGCCCGTTGTCATTATTTCCCTGTTGACCCAGCGCTGGCTGGTCAGTGGCTTGACACAAGGTGCGGTAAAGGGATAATCTAAGGAAGATAACCGTTTCAGAATGCAACGGGAATGCAATACCCGCCTGACCATGTCTTTTGGTCTAGCTTGTAAAAGACAAGCATTTGGGAATAAAATGATGGGAGGCACCCAATATGAAAGTTACGGAAGCGATAGTCCGTATACTGGAAATCGAAGGAATTGATGCCTTGTTTGGAATCCCCGGCGCTGGCATCAATGGCCTATATGAATTTATAGGTAAGAGTGATAAAATTCGGCATTACTGTCACCGCCATGAGGAGGCCTGTGTACACGCGGCCAGCGGTTATTACCGCGCCAGCGGAAAAATGGCGGCAGCGGTCTGCACCTCGGGGCCTGGCGCAACCAACTTTGTCACCGGAATCTATACCTCAAACATTGACAGCATCCCGGTGATGGCCATCACCGGGCAGGCGGTGACTGCACAGTTGGGAAAGGATGCCTTCCAGTGCGTGGATATCGCAAAAATCTGCGAACCTGTCGCGAAAAAAACCTATCAGATCACCGATCCCGCCAGGATTGTGGAGACGTTCCGCAAGGCGTTTTATACCGCACGGGAAGGCAAGCCCGGTACTGTTGTGATCGACCTTCCGCTGGATGTTCAGAATGCGGAGATTGACTTTGATCCGGCGAATTATCACCAGATGGAGATCCCTGCACCCGCACCTGATGCGGCAGCCATAGCGCGGGCCATCCATATGATCTGCGAATCACAGAATCCCATTTTACTGCTGGGCGGCGGCGCGGTGCTTGCGGGTGCACAAACACTTTGTGTCGAGCTGGCTGAGACACTGAATCTGCCGGTGATCACCACCTATATGGCCAAGGGCGCCATCCCCGCTGACCATCTTCTCAATGCCGGTCATTGTGGTATCCAGGTCGGACAACCAATTGGCAATAAGGTATTTCTGGACGCCGACCTTGTGCTGGGTATCGGCTGCCGTTTTACCGACCGACATACCGGCGCGATTGATGTCTATCGCGGCGATCGAAAATTCATACATATCAATATTGCGTCGAGTGAGATTGGTAAGATTTTCCCCGCTGACTTGGGAATTGTGGCGGATGCCCGTAAGGCGGCGGAGGCACTGCTGGATGAGGCGAAGCGAATAGGCAAAAAAAGCGCGAACGCCGACGCAGCGGTACTACCACAGCTACGCCGCAAGCTTGCCCGTAAGACCGATTATGATTGCAAGCCGATCAACCCCCACCGGGTGTTTGCAGAACTCAACCGCTACTTTGGGGACAATGTCATTTTCACGACCGGATGTGGCATCACGCAGATATGGTCCGGACAGTTGCAGGAAGTTAATCAGGTGCGGCGATACTTGCCATCCGGCGGAGCGGGTACACTGGGCTACGACATTCCCGCAGCGTTCGGCGCAGCGGTAGCCACAGGCATGCAGGCAGTCAGTGTGATGGGGGATTTCGGCTTCACTTTCCATGTACAGGAGTTGGCAGTCTGCTCTAAGAACCGCATCCCTGTGATTGTAGTGATTGTCAACAACGCCTATCTAGGCCTGATCCGGCAGAATCAGAAATACGTCTATGGTTATGAGTGTGATGTCGCAATGGAAGAAAACCAAGGCTTCGTTGACTATGTGAAGGTGGCGGAGGGATTTGGCTGCTACGGCGAACGGGTCTTTGAACCGGGAGATATAGCGGCGGCTCTGCAAAGAGCGCAGGACTCCGGAAAGCCCGCCGTGCTCGATATTGTCTGTGATCCGATAGTTGACTGCTCAATGGGGACTGCACTGAACAACGTCAAGGAGTTTGTATACGAATAATATTAATGCAGCAGCAAAAGGGTACCGTACTCTCGCTGTTTGAAATGGCAAAAAAGAACCGGCATGATCTGTCGGTTCTTTTTGTCGGTTTGACAGAGATCATGCATTGCAGGAAGGAGAATTGGTTTGTGAGATTCGATACATAATACTACTCTCTGATATAACAGTCGATAAAAACTTACCTGAATGATGTCTATAAATTAATATTACAGTTATAATTTATAGTATTTCAGCCAATGATAGGCCATAGCAATGGCCTGATGTAGCATACGCCAGCTAAGCCAGTTAAAGAGAAAGTCCCGAAAGTAAGTATTTATGCCCACCTAAAATGCCCGAAAGAGCCCTCGTATGGGTCACAATAGAGCTTTTTACCGTTTTCGTACAGTGGAAAGGCGGATGATGCAATCAGTGAAATATCCTATGAAGTCACGCTTTACCGGCTACACAGCCGTTTTACACAGGGCGCAACCGTGCTGCCGCTTATGCAGGCATGCTGTGCCATTGCCGTTAACAACACAATTGACTGAGTGTGCGACAAATTTGTAGGCAACCCCTCTCACATAGCTGCAATACATTCAAAGTCATCATCAAAAGAACCGGATATAGTAGAGAACCGCAAAGCTATGACAGCGTTTGCCCCGCATAATGATCATTATATACCGGATTGATTCAGGCGTTTGCCAATATCTTTTTTACAGCCCGCCTCAATAACGCCAATACCTATTGCATTGGACATAGAGGGGATTGCCGTATTCGCCTTGAGACCCGGGGGCATGCGGTACACAGCGCGATTGCTAAGAAGCCTGACAATGCTCTTTACAAGCTTGCGCGCGCTATCACAGCTTTAGAGCAGTTTTCCACGGAGCTTGCGGCACGCGCCAGCAGCCTGGGCAGCGCCTCGCTCTCGGTAACAATGGCAGGAGCTGGGGAGGCGCCCAATATAGTACCTGATAAGGCTTGGCTGGAATTGGACCGGCGCGTTCTGCCCGGAGAAAGCCGCGAGCAGATAGTACAGGAAATACGTGAACGGGTATCCACGGTGCCGCAAGATGCGTTTGAGCTTGATTGTTATTTGTATTTTCCAGCCTACACCATCAAGCGGGAGCACCGCATGGTGGCTGTATTATCGGCATGTGCCGCCGCAGTCACAGAGCTGGCGCGCGAGCCGCGAATATTCACCGCCTCAACTGAAGCCCTTTCTTTTCTGTGGACCAGAAGATACCGACGATTATTCTGGGGCCGGGCAGTCTGGAGCAGGCTCATAGACCTAATGAGTATGTGGAAGCGGAACAATTGACTCAGGCTGCGGGAGATATACCGCCGCACCGCGCTATGCCTGCTGAAGTGAGGGAATAAAAAAAATTACCAGGATTAGAAGGATTGAAAGGATTACCATGATTTGAAAATCTAATAATCATGGTAATCCTTTCAATCTTATGAATCCTGGTAAATCTTTTTTTGCATATTTCTATTCGAGCTTTATTCTGTAACAGCCCCTGAGAAAAAAGCTAAACTAAGCATTGTGTTTGACTTCCGCCTCATTTACCTTTTTGCTTGCGGCATTAGCCATAATATTAGCGAAAATGGAACCGGAAATATTATGCCACACACTGAACACTGCGCCGGGTATGGTAGCCAGAGGCATTGCGGCAAAGTGGGTGCCGGCTAGGGAGGTAG
>Ga0153950_1001362_pt1 | contig 10871 bp, 10 predicted proteins | sample TSNJ034MetaG_FD_104737 | JGI IMG/M metagenome (GOLD analysis project Ga0153950, IMG submission 104737) | Attine ant fungus gardens microbial communities from New Jersey, USA - TSNJ034 MetaG | ecosystem: Host-associated > Fungi > Mycelium > Unclassified | place: USA: New Jersey, Wharton State... | reverse complement strand
TAACGACCTCTGGGTCGAAATGGAAGAGGCCGGCGTTCTGAAGGACACCGCCCTTGTATTCGGCCAGATGGATGAGCCGCCGGGAACGCGTCTGCGCGTGGCCCTGTCCGCTCTGACCATGGCGGAGTACTTCCGCGATGTGCAGAACCAGGATGTGCTGCTCTTCATCGACAACATCTTCCGCTTCACCCAGGCCGGTTCCGAGGTGTCGACCCTGCTGGGCCGCATGCCTTCCGCCGTGGGTTACCAGCCGAACCTGGCCGATGAGATGGGTCTCCTCCAGGAGCGCATCACCTCGACCAAGGGCCACTCGATCACGTCCATGCAGGCGATCTACGTCCCTGCTGACGACTACACCGACCCGGCTCCGGCGACCACCTTCGCCCACCTGGACGCCACCACCGAGCTCTCCCGTGAGATCGCTTCCCGTGGCCTGTACCCGGCCGTGGACCCGCTGACCTCCACGTCCCGAATCCTGGATCCCCAGTACATCGGCAAGGACCACTACGACACCGCTGTGCGCGTGAAGCAGATCCTGCAGAAGAACAAGGAACTCCAGGACATCATCGCCATCCTCGGTGTCGATGAGCTCTCCGAAGAGGACAAGATCGTCGTGGCCCGCGCCCGTCGCATCCAGCAGTTCCTGTCCCAGAACACCTACACCGCCAAGCAGTTCACCGGCGTCGAGGGCTCGACCGTGTCCATCAAGGACACCATCGAGGGCTTCAAGGCCATCTGCAACGGCGACGTCGACCACATTGCCGAGCAGGCGTTCTTCAACGTCGGCGGCATGGACGATGTCGAGCGTCAGTGGGCCAAGATCCAGTCTGAGACTCGCTGATCATGGCTGAACTCGACGTTGAGGTTGTCGCGGCGGACCACTTCGTGTGGTCCGGCGCGGCCAAGGTGGTCAACGCCCGCACCAGCGATGGCGCGATCGGCATCCTCCCCGGGCACGCGCCGCTTCTGGCGATCCTGGCGGAAGGTGAGCTGTCCATCGAACCGGTGACGGGCAGCCGCATCCACGTCAACGTGGATGGGGGATTCTTCTCCGTGGACAATGACCGAGTGGTGATCGTTGCTGACAATGCTCAGCTCAACGATTCCGCCGCGGCGTAGGGCTGAACAGTCCGCGCTAGATGGGTGATTCGGTAATCGTCACTCTGGGCATCGCAGCGATCCTTGCGATCATCATCGGTGCCCTGTGCCTGGTAGGGGTGCGCCGCATCAATCTGCGGCGCGCCCTGGGCACCATCGACGCCTCCATCTGCCTGGCCAATGGCCACTGGCAGATGGGGGTTTGTCGTTTTCAGGGTTCGGAACTTGAGTGGTTCAAGATGTTCTCCCTGAGCCCCACCCCGCGTTACAGCTTCGCGCGCAACCAGCTGGACCTGGTGCGGCGGCGTGAGCCGGGGGAGGCGGAGTCGGCCAGGATCCAGCCGGGCTCGGTGATCGTGGAGCTGAGCTACGAGGGCCAGGAAGTCCTGCTCGCCATGCGGTTCGACGAGTACACCGGGCTCTCCTCCTGGCTGGAGGCCGGACCCAGGCCCGGGCTGAACCGCCTGGACTGAGGTCTCACCCGATCGGGTTTCTCGCGTCAATGCAGAAGGCCGGGTCTTGCGGCCGCTGTGGATGTCTCCACGGCGGCCGCAAGACCCGGCCTTCGGTGTTCAGCGGGACTCTGAACGGCTCAGACGAGCCATTCCCCGGCGCGCATCACGCGCTGGAGCTGCAGATCGCCGTCGAGGACCACGACGTCGGCGCGCAGGCCGCGGCGGAGGCTCCCCACCTCGTCGTCCAGGCCGAGGACGTCCGCAGGGACGGCGGTGGCGGAGCGGACGGCGTCGGCCAGGGGGACACCCGCAGCGACGGTTCGCTGCACCACCTGCAGGAGCGTAGCGGTGCCGCCGGCGATCGAGCCGGTGGCGTCCAGTGTGGCGACGCCGTCGGCCACGGTGACGGGGGAGGGGCCGAGCATGTAGTGCCCGTCGCTCAGCCCGGCGGCGGCCATCGAGTCCGTCACCAGGAGCACATTGGAGGAGCCCACCAGGTCGAAGACCGTCAGGGTGGTCTGCGGGTCCAGATGGGTGTTGTCGGCCACGAGCTCGACGGCGGCGCGGCCGGCCTGGGCTGCACGGAGGCAGGCCGTCACGGGGCCCGGATCGCGGTGGTGAATCGGGCGCATGCCGTTGAACAAGTGCGTGACCGTGGGGCGGCTCGTGGAGCCGTCGAAGCCCGCGGCGGCCAGGCCGTCCCGTGCAGCGGCGAGCGAGTTTGCCGCGGTGGGATCGTCCGAATCGGTGTGGCCCAGGGAGGGGACCACACCGTGAGTGGTCAGCAGGTCCACGAGTTCAGCGGCGCCCGGGAGCTCCGGGGCGTAGGTCATGGTGCGGAGTTTGCCGTTTCCGGCCAGAATGAGCTCTTCGGCCAGTTCCAGATCGGGGTTGAGCAGGAAGGCCGGGTTCTGAGCGCCGCAACGCGCCTCCGAAAGGAAGGGGCCCTCCAAGTGGATACCCGCCAGCAGGCCCTCCTCGGTCAGCCCCACATAGAGTTCGATGCCCTGGAGGAGGTCTTCCCGCGAAGCGGTGACCATGCTGGCGAGCAGCGTGGTGGTGCCGGCACGGTGCAGGAAGTCGATGGCCGTGCGGGCGGACTCCTCCTGACCGGACGGGAAGTCGCCGCCGTTGCCTCCGTGACAGTGGATGTCCACCAGGCCCGGGACCAGGATGGCGCCTTCCGGCAGGGGAGTGGGCTCCACACCTTCGAAAGCGGGGTCGGAGAAGCCGGCTGCGGGCCCGGCGTGGACGATCCTGCCGTCCGCGATGGCCACCAGCCCGTCGGCGAGAGAGTCGCCGTCGGAGACGATGCGGCCGCGCAGGATGACGCGCTGTCCATCAGAGGAAGAGATGCTGTCCAGAGGCATGCCATGAGTCTACGGCCAGGAGCGTGACGGGCCGAAGCATGAAGAGCCCGCCCGGTCCGGACCGCGGACCGGAGAAGCTTCAGAACAGACGCGAGGCGCTGTCATCCACGCCGCGCATGGCGTCGTAGTCCAGGGTCACGCAGTCGATGCCGCGGTCCTGGGCGAGGACGCGTGCCTGGGGCTTGATCTGCTGGGCGGCGAAGATGCCGCGGACGGGGGCGAGGACCGGGTCTCGGTTGAGCAGTTCCAGGTAGCGGGTGAGCTGCTCGACGCCGTCGATGTCGCCCCGGCGCTTGAGCTCGATCGCCACGGTGGCCCCGGCGGCGTCGCGGGCCAGGATGTCCACGGGGCCGATCGCCGTGAAGTACTCGCGGCGGATCAGGCTGTAGCCGGTGCCGAGCAGCTCGATCTGCTCGGCCAGGAGGCGCTGAAGGTCGGCTTCCACGCCGTCCTTGATGAGGCCGGGGTCCACGCCGAGGTCATGAGCGGTGTCATGCAGAACCTCGTGGATGTTGATGATGAGCCGGTCATCGGTCTTGGAGGACTGGACCACCCATTGTTCGGCCACGCCGGTCTCCAGCTCCGTGTCCTCGGGAGCCTGCACCCGCAGCGTGGCGGGAGGGCTCATCCAGTTCAGGGGTTTGTAGGAGCCACCGTCGGAATGGACCAGCACGGAGCCGTCGGCCTTCACCACCAGGAGCCTCTTGGCCAGGGGCAGATGCGCCTTGAGGCGGCCGACGTAGTCCACAGAGCACTGAGCAATCACCAAACGCACGTGTAGAACAATACCTTCACCCGCGGGGCGGAGCAGAACGGAGGCCTCCAGCAGCGCGTGGCTTTGGCACAATGGAACCATGCCCCGCAGCAACCGCCCCCGCCGTCGTCCGGGGAGCCCCTCCACAGGGAACGGCAAGCGCGGTGCGGCGCCGGCTCCCCTGGAGGGCCTGGAACGCGCCCGGATCGGCATCGACCGACGCGAGGTGGCTCCGGACGGCGTCTGGATGGTGCGGACCATGACGGCGCTGAGGGCCGGCAAGGAGTACACCTGCCCGGGCTGTCACCGGCTGATCCCTCCAGGCCAGGCTCATCTGGTGGTCTGGGAAGAAGACCACCTCTTCGGCGAGCAGGCCGGGATCAACGAGCGGCGGCACTGGCACACGCGTTGCTGGACCGGCCGGAGCTACCGCTACCGCTGAAAGCCCGCAGGGCCGGCGCCGCGGCAGGCGGTGGCCTGCGTCGCTTGCGGCCGTGGCGGAGCCGCGTTCCTGTCTTAGGCTTGGTCTCATGACTGCAGTGCCTTCCGTTTACGATCCGGCCGACCCGGCGACGCTCGACTTCACCGACTCGGCCGGGCCCCAGCCCATCCGGGCCTCCACGGTCCTCCCGGCCGTGCGGGAGAACATCGAGCTGCGCACCGCGGACGGGCTCACCCTCTACGGAGAGCTGGCAGTGCCGGCCGACGGAAAGATCCGCGCCACCCTGGTCACGCTGCACCCGCTTCCCACCCACGGGGGCTTCATGGACTCTCACGTCTACCGCAAGGCCTCCTACCGCCTTCCGGCGCTGGCGGGCGTCGCGGTGCTCCGCTTCAACACCCGGGGCACGTCCTCACCGCGAGGCGTGAGCGAGGGGGAGTTCGACGGCGGCATCGCGGAACGGCACGACCTGGAGGCCGCGGTCCGCTTCGCCGTGGACCGCGGGCTGCCGCGGCGCTGGCTCCTCGGCTGGTCCTTCGGAACCGAGCTGGCCCTGAGCTATGGCAGCACCAGCCCCGCGGTGGAGGAGATCGAGGGCGCGATACTGCTGTCACCGCCGTTGCACCGTGCCGGCGACGACGAACTGCGCCGCTGGGGTCCCAGCGGCCTGCCGCTGAAGGTCCTGGTCCCCGAACACGATGACTACCTGCAGCCGGAAGAGGCCCGGCAGCGCTTCGCCCTGGTCCCGCAGGCCGAGGTGATCGGCGTCGACGGTGCCAAACACCTCTGGGTGGGGGAGAAGTACGTGCAGCGGGTGCTCAACGACGTCGTCGCCACCGTGGCGCCCGAGGTCACAACGCCGCTGCCCACCGAGTGGTCAGGTCCGGTCGCGCAGGGGCAGTGACGCCCGGGCACTGAGCCGTCCGTCCGGCCATCGGCCGGAGACGGAGGTCGCAGCGGGCACCACCAGCGGAGCCACGGACAGCACGGACCATGAGGAAGGGCCCCACCGCATGATGCGGTGGGGCCCTTCCTCATGAGCGGCCGTGGCGGGCCGTGGTCTACTTACGGTCCTGCTGCGTGACCAGGACTTCCTTGATCAGGAGCATGACGGCGGCCGCCGTCGGGATGGCGATCAGAGCGCCGAGGACGCCGAGCAGGCTGCCGCCGGCGATCACCGAGATGACGGCCACCGAGCCCGGCACCGAAACGGCCCGCTGCATGATGCGCGGGGAGACGAAGTACGCCTCGAACTGCAGATAGGCGAAGTAGCAGATGGCGTAGATGACGGCGGTCTGCCAGCCCATGGTGAGGGAGACCAGAGTCACCAGAACTCCGGCGATCATGCCGCCCACCAGCGGGATGAACGCCAGCAGCGCCACCACGAAGGCGAGCAGCACGGAGAACGGCACCTTCAGGATCGACATGACGATGAAGGCGAAGGTGGCGTTCAGCAGGGCCACACAGACCTGGCCGATCACGTAGTTGCCCACGGAACGGGTGATCTCCTCGGAAAGCTCCTCCACCCGGGGCCGGCGCGAACGGGGGGCCAGACGGTAGGCGAACGCCTTCATGGAGGGCAGGGCCGCCAGGAAGTACAGCGTCAGAACCAGGACGATCAGTGCACCGAAAAGGCCGTTGGCCACCGAGGTGCCGAAGCCGACGATTCCGCCGAACACGCCGCCCACGGCGCTGGAGTCCTTGATGAACTTCTGGATCTCCTCCGTCACGCGGTCCTTCAGCCCGAACTGCTCATTCAGGTTGTTGTAGAAATCGGAGCGCAGGAAGTCGTTCACCCAGACAGGGCCCTGGGTGATGATCTGGTTGACCTGGTCCACCACGGTGGGGATCAGAGTGGCGAAGAAGCCGCCCACCACGGCCAGCAGGCCCAGCAGGACGATCACGATGCCGGCGGGCCGGGGCACGCGACGGTTCTCCAGAGTCCGCACCACCGGATCCAGGCCCAGCGCGATGAACAGCGCCGCGACGATCCAGAGGAGCAGCTGCGTCGTGTGGCTGCCCACATAGAAGAGCAGAAGCGCCAGCCCGACGCCCACGGTGAGCATGAAGCCCAGCAGCACGGGGCGCTGTACCGAGAAGCCCTGGACCGTCTGCACGGTCAGGTTCCCCTCGTCGTCGTACGCCGCCTCGGGAAGAGTGAAGTGCGTGCGCGGCAGGGCACCCGGCACGGGTTTCTTCAGCTGCCCGAAGGCGCGCTTGACCCGTCCGAGCAGTCCGGGGTCTGCGGCTTCCGGTTCCGAAGCCTTACCCGCGGATGCCTCGGCGGCCTCGCGGGAGGCGGGAGTCGGGGCTGGAACAGGCGCGACGGCGTCTCCCGCGGAGGAGGGCCGCTCCTGTTCTTCGCTGGGCGGGGTGTGCTCCGGCTGTGGTTCACTCATGGGTTCTTCCTTGGGTGGTTCAGGCGAAATGATGGGCTGGGGAACCCGTTTCACACTATCAGCGCAGCCCTTTCCTCCCTGCTTCCCAGCCACAGCGGATACCATGAAAGGGACCATGACCCCGATGTTAGGTGCATTTGTGCGTTTGAAGTCAGCGATCGCAGTCTTTGTCCTGGGACTGGTAGCCCTGTTCCTCGGCATTGGACAGAAGACCTTCTGGGCTCCGCCCGAAAGGGTGAGCGTTGCGCTCCCTGCATCGGTGCAGCAGTCCCCTCTCACGGTGGTGGACCCCGCCTTCGCGAAGTTCGGCGACGGCAAGGTGGATCTGGACATCAAGGGTGAAGGCAGCTTCACCGTCGCCATCGGACGTCCCGACGACGTCGAAGCCTGGGTGGGCAAGACCGCTCACAACGTGGTGAAGGGCCTGGACGCCGAGGGCAAGGCCCTGGACGTCCAGCACGTGGATGGCGAGGCCAAGGCGCCGAACCCCGCGGATGCCGATGTCTGGGCCAGCACCCAGTCCGGCAACGGTGACCTCAAGTTCCCGTGGTCGGCCCCGGACAAGGGCGATTGGTCCCTGGTGATCGCGAGCGACGGCACCAAGCCCGCTCCGGCCCAGCTGGAACTCAGCTACGCGAATGACACCAGCACCCCGTGGAGCGTTCCGCTCATGGTGCTGGGCGGCGTCCTGATGCTCGGAGCCCTCCTCTTCGCCTTCCTCTTCGGCAAGGGCGGCGCGACCCCGGACAAGGGCGTTGCGGCCGCGGGCGCCGGGCCGAAGGACCCGGAGAACACGGGCGAGACCACTGAACCGGCGGCCCCGGAGGCCGGGAGCACGGACGCGGAAACCGCGGATACCGTGACGAAGGACGCCCTTCCCGCAGAGCCCGCCGAGCCCCAGGACGGGGCAGAGGAGCCGGTGGAGAAGGACAAGCCCTCGGCATTCCGCCGGATCCCCGCGGTGGCCGGCGCGCTGAGCCTGGCCTTCGCCGGGGCGCTGGGAGCCGTGGCTCCCGCGCACGCCGAGGACGCGTCGTCGAGCCCAGCGGCCACCACGGCCGGTGCGGCCGGCAGCAGCGACTACCCGGTGATGACCGATGAGCAACTGCAGCGCATCCTGTCCCGCACGGCGGACGCCGTGAGCAGCGCGGATGCAGCCAAGAACGCCAAGGATCTGGGAGCCCGGGCCGGCGGTGAGGCACTGACCATCCGCACCCAGAACTACAAGATCCGGGCCACGGCGTCCAGCCACCCGGCGGTGGCGCCCGTGGCCGCGGAGAAGCTGCTGGCCAAGGTCGTCCCCACCACGCGGAGCTGGCCCCGCACCGTGACGGCGGTGACGCAGGGCGCCAAGAACCCGACGCCGCTGATCCTCACCCTGACCCAGGCCTCCGCCCGGGACAACTACAAGCTGGTCAGCTCCTCCTACCTGCTGCCGGGCAACACCTTCCCCGCGATGAGCGCCGATGGCGTCAAGACGCCGGATCTCAAGAGTGCCGAAGGCCTGACGGCGAGCCCTTCGGACGCGATCACCGCTTTGGTGGCCCGGCTCAAGGACCCGAAGGGCGCCGCGAAGGCCAAGTTCGGTGACAACACCTACTTCCAGCAGACCGAGGAACTCAAGGCCACGGTGGTGGACCCGAAGAACAACGCGGCCAAGGTGAAGCCGACGTTCGACTTCAAGCTGGTCGGTCAGCCGGACGCGGTGTTCCAGTCCGGAGACGGCGGCGCCGTGGTGGTGGCGGATCTCGAATTCACCGTGACCCTGACCCCGCCCAACGCGGGCGACACCGTGGACCTGGCGGATCAGGCCGTGGCCACCCTGGCCGGAACCAAGAAGACGGACAAGAAGGTCACGGAGCACTTCATCGACTCGGTCACGCTGCGGATCCCGCCGGCCGGTTCCAAGGAGAGCTTCACCCTGCTGTCCGCCGACCGCTACCTGACGGGCGTCAAGCTGGGCTGAGCCCGTCCACGTATCGTTCCCCGGCCGGTGAGGTGAACCCTCACCGGCCGATCCCCAAGGAGGACCGTTGCCCCAGGCAGCACAGAACCCATTCGATTCCCTCGCCAGTCTGCGCGGAGCAGTCGATCTCTCCGGCCTGAGGGCGCGTGCTCAGGCTCCGGCACCGGTGGCGCCCGCTGCCCGCGAGGCCGCACCGGGCGCTGCGGGTGACGAGGCACCGGCGGGCGCCGGTTCCTACCGTGCGGACGTCACCGAGGCCAACTTCCAGGATGTCGTGGAGCTGTCGGTGCAGGTCCCCGTGATCCTCGCCCTCTGGGCGCAGTATTCACCGGACTCGCAGCGCACGCTCGCCCTCGTGGAGGACCTGGTCGATCGTCAGGACGGCGCCATGGTGCTGGGCGCGGTGGACATTGAGGCCTTCCCCCAGATCATGCAGGCCATGCAGATCTCCGGTGTCCCGGCCGCGGTGGCCGTGGTCAAGGGCCAGCCCGTGCCGCTGTTCCAGGGCCCGGTGGAGGAGGCGCATCTGGAGGCCCTCTTCACCGAGCTGCTGCAGCTGGCCCAGGCCAACGGTGTTCACGGCCGGATCGGTCCGGTCTCCGGTCAGGGCGCTGGAGCCGAGCCGGTGGAGCCCCCTCTGCCGCCGCTGCACCAGGAGGCCCTGGACGCCATCGAGTCGGGCGATTACGCCACGGCCGAGCGAGCGTACCAGCAGGCCCTGGACGAGCAGCCGGCCGACGCCGACGCCAAGGCGGGCCTGGCGCAGGTTCGCCTCCTGCTCCGTCTGGAAGGCCTGAGCGCCACGGGCGCCGAGGCGCTGCGCCAGCAGGCCGCCTCGGACCCCGACGACGTCGAGGCCCAGTTGCGCCTTGCCGATCTGGACGTCTCGGGCGGCCATGTGGAGGACGCCTTCTCCCGGATCATCACCTTCATCGGGCGGCATTTCGGTCCGGAGCGTGAGAGTGCACGGCTGCGTCTGCTGGAACTCTTCGAAGTGGTCGGGGTGAAGGACCCCCGGGTGGCCGCTGCACGTCAGGCCCTGGCCAGGGTGCTGTTCTAGGCGGTCCACTGTCCGCGGCTACGACCGTCGGCTCGGGGAGGGCGTTCCGGAAGGGACGCCCTCCCCGGGTTTTTTCGGGCCACGGCGTCTCCCGCTCCCGCGGCGTCTGAGCCCCACCTGCCGCGCGGCCAAAGGGGTGGCAGGCCGGGAAGCGGAGACCGGCCGGGAGCCTCAGGGCGTACGCAAAGATCGTCCTGAAGTAGCATCCCGCAGAGTCATCACACTTGTTAGCGTGAAATGCATGACTCACTCGCACCCGGAATCCCAGCCATTTTCCCCGGTGGAAGTCCCCAGGACCCCGTCCCACATCCCAGCCATCGCCCTGCGTGGCCTGGCCAAGCGTTTCGGCGAGAAGATCGCGGTGGACGGCATCAACCTGGATGTCCCCGTGGGCTCCTTCTTCGGCCTGGTGGGCCCCAACGGCGCGGGCAAGACCACCACGCTGTCCATGGCCACGGGCCTGCTGCGTCCAGACTTCGGGACCGCCGAGATCCTGGGCGTGGACATGTGGCGTGACCCCCAGGCTGCCAAGAAGCTGCTGGGAACCCTGCCTGACGGTGTCCGGCTCTTCGACCGGCTCAGCGGCGAGCAACTGATCACCTACGCGGGTCTGCTGCGGGGCATGGACCGCGAGACCGTGGCGCAGCGCGCCCAGGAACTGCTGGCCGCCCTGGACCTCACGGGCGATGCCGGCAACCTGGTGGTGGACTACTCGGCCGGTATGACCAAGAAGATCGCTCTGGCCTCCGCCCTCATCCACGCACCGCGTGTGCTGGTGCTGGATGAGCCGTTCGAAGCGGTGGATCCCGTCTCCTCCGCCAACATCACGGACATCCTCAAGGGTTTCGTGGCCTCGGGTGGCACCGTGGTGATCTCCAGCCATGTCATGGACCTGGTCCAGCGGCTCTGTGACCACGTGGCCGTGGTGGCGGGTGGCCGCCTGCTCGCCGCCGGGACCGTGGACGAGGTGCGCGCCGGGCAGAGCCTGGAGGAGCGCTTCGTGAATCTGGTCGGCGGCCGCCACGAAGGGGAGGGGCTGGCATGGTTGCGACACTCCTGAGGCTCAAACTCCAGATCCTGGCGAACGGCTTCCGCCGCAGTCCCTGGCAGATCGTGGGCCTGGTGCTGGGCGGGCTGTACGGCCTGGGCATCCTGACCTTCATGGTGATCGGCCTGATCCTGCTCAGGATGGCGGACGTGGAACTGGCCGGAACCGTGCTGACCCTGGCGGGTTTCGCCGCCGTGCTCGGCTGGACCGTGGTGCCGATCCTGGCCTCCGGCATGGACATGACGCTGGACCCGCAGCGCTTCGCCGCCTTCGGGATCC
>Ga0153950_1001357_pt1 | contig 10915 bp, 9 predicted proteins | sample TSNJ034MetaG_FD_104737 | JGI IMG/M metagenome (GOLD analysis project Ga0153950, IMG submission 104737) | Attine ant fungus gardens microbial communities from New Jersey, USA - TSNJ034 MetaG | ecosystem: Host-associated > Fungi > Mycelium > Unclassified | place: USA: New Jersey, Wharton State... | reverse complement strand
TGATTGCTGTAGCTTTGCAGCCATTAGGTTTACACTATTCGCTAAACTTCCAAACTCATCTTCATATTCAATAGGAACAAATACATCAAAGTTACCATTTGCTACATGATTTATTGCCTTAGACAATTTCTTTATGTAATCAAAATACATATCTATCAAAGTAAAAAACGCAATAATAAAGTAAAACAAGAAAATAAACATTAAAAATGCTATTTTGACTACTGGATTTTTTGAAGTAGGTAAGAAATGGATACCATATAGTAGCATCTGAGTTGCTATTGATAACATGGCAGCGATTGATGCAGATAGTAAACAGTAAACAAATATTCGCCATTTAAAACTTTTTGTATTAAGGAATCTCATTATTCATCTATTTTATATCCAACGCCCCATACAGTTTTAATATACATAGGTGTTCTTGGATTATCTTCAATTTTTTCTCTTATTTTGCGAATATGGACCATTACTGTGTTATTGGAATCGAAGTATTTTTCTTTCCAAACTTTTTCAAAAATTTCTTCCATACTAAACACTGTATTAGTAGAAGAAGCTAATAAAGACAAAATTTCAAACTCTGTAGGTGTTAATGCTACTTCTTTATCACGAATAGTAATGATGTGTTTTTGCTTGTTAATCGTTAGATCTCTTATCTGTAAGATGTTTTCTTCTTTTGTTGCATTTGGGTTTAATAGTTTAAATCGTCTTAGTTGTGATTTGACTCTAGCAACTAGTTCTAATGGATTGAATGGTTTTGTCATATAATCATCCGCACCTAAACTTAATCCAATAATTTTATCAACATCACTACTTTTTGCACTTAAAATAATAATAGGAATATTATGTTTTCCTCTAATTAAATTACAGGCATCTAAACCACTTATACCTGGAAGCATAATATCTAAGATTGCAAGATCAATGCTGTTTTCTTCTATATCTTTTTCAATAGAATTCGCATCATAACGTTTTATTACATCATAACCTTCATTAGTTAAATAGATACTAATTAAATCTGTAATTTCTTTTTCATCATCAATGATTAAAATTTTTGCTTTATCCATATCTTTCACCCCAAATTAATTATATACTATTATTATACGTTAATATAGATAGAAACTATAAGGAATTTCTTAAGATTTATCAATTTGAAATAAAATTATTGCATTACGATAGCTACTTTGTTAGAATAAAGAAGGGCACGATGCTTTCCTGAGTAGGAAGCATTATTTTTTTTTGTAAGATACTATATTTAAATAAAAGTAGAAAGGATTGATGAAAACGATGACAAAGTATATTTTCGTAACTGGTGGTGTTGTCTCAGGATTAGGAAAAGGATTAACGGCAGCCTCACTAGGAAGATTATTGAAAAATAGAGGGTTAAAAGTATTTATGCAGAAATTTGATCCGTATTTAAATGTCGATCCAGGAACAATATCTCCATATCAACACGGTGAGGTTTTTGTTACTTTTGATGGTGCAGAAACAGACTTAGATTTAGGTCATTATGAGCGATTTATTGATGAACCTTTGAATAAAACCTCTAGTATTACAAGTGGAAAAATCTATAGTAGTGTTTTAAATAAAGAAAGACGAGGAGATTATTTAGGAGCAACAGTACAGGTAATTCCTCATATTACAAATGAGATTAAAGAAAGAGTGTATTTAGCAGGAGAAAGCAGTGGTGCTGATATTGTAATTACCGAAATTGGTGGGACTATTGGTGACATTGAAGGATTGCATTTTATTGAAGCAATTCGTCAAGTTCGTTTAGACATCGGTTTTGAGAATACTTTCTATATACATACAACGTTACTACCATATATTAAAGCTAGTAATGAAGTTAAAACAAAACCGACGCAGCATAGTGTTAAAGAATTAAAGGGTTTTGGTATTACACCAGATATGATTGTATGTCGAAGTGAAAAACCATTATCAGATGAAATAAAGAATAAAATATCATTATTTTGTGATGTAAAAAAAGAAGCGGTTATTGTTAATTTAGATGTTGATAATTTATATGAATTACCATTAATGCTATTGAAACAAAACATGGATGATATTGTTTTAAAGCATTTACAGATAGAAGAAGTAAAAAAAGCAGATATGAGTGAATGGCTAGAATTAGTAGAGCGTGTAAAGAATTTAAAAGATGAGGTAACAATTGCAATCGTTGGCAAATATGTAGAGTTGCATGATGCTTATTTATCTGTTGCAGAAGCGATTCGCCATGCTGGTTATTATCTGGATTCTAAAGTATCTATCCGTTGGATTAATTCAGAAGACATAACAAAATTAAATGTAGCAAGCAAATTGAAGGATGTTGATGGAGTTGTTGTTCCAGGTGGATTTGGCAATAGAGGAATTGAAGGGAAAATTGATACGATTACGTATGTACGATTGAATAAAATTCCTTTTTTAGGGATTTGTTTAGGAATGCAATTAACTTGTATAGAATATGCAAGAAATGTTTGTGGATTGAAGGATGCTAATTCGATTGAATTTGAGGAACTAACAAAAACCCCTATTATTACTATTATGAAAGAACAGATAGATATGCAAAATAAAGGTGGAACACAACGTTTAGGTAATTATGAGTGTACTTTGCTTGAAGGTACGAAAGCAAAAAAAGCCTATGGCTTAACATTGATTGAAGAACGTCATCGTCATCGTTATGAATTTAATAATATGTATAAAGATAAACTGACTGAACAAGGATTGATTATTTCAGGAGTAAATACGTCTAGAGATTTAGTAGAGATTGTAGAAATAGAGGATCATCCTTGGTTTGTAGCAAGCCAATTTCATCCAGAATTTACATCAAGACCAAACAGAGCTCATCCATTATTTCAAGGGTTATTAAATGCTGCATACAAAAAAAAATATAACAAATAGTCGTAAGCTTATTTTATAATAGGCTTTTTTTAAAAAAAGTATGCACATTAGCTTATAAAATGCTATAATAATATTGGTGATAGCAAATGATTAAATATGAAAGCATTAATTATCAAAAAAAATTAGCTTGCAGAATTTTAGAAATTAATGATAGTAAAGAGAATCTATTATGTGAAGATTATCATTATCATAGAAGCATTGAAATATTATTACCTATCGTTGGTGGTTTAATGGTTTCTAGTAATGGCAGAAGCAATAGAGTGGAAAGTAATACGGTTATACTAATCAATAGTAAAGATATTCATAATATTCGACCTTTTTTTCATCAAGGCAGATATCATGGCTTTATTTTTCAAATTTCTCATGAAATGCTAGAATATTGCTATCCTAATTATAGTATGCTTTATTTTGATAATAATGCGATTGATCAAGATATTATAAAAGAAATGTTAATGAATATGATAGAAGTGAAAAATAAAAAAGATAATTTATACATATTGGAATTAACAAAATTAACATTTGATCTAATGAAAGTTTTATTGGCGACAGCTTCTAAGAAAAGAAAATATTTACCATCGGATGACCAACGGAGAATTATTATAGAAATACTTGATTACATAAAGCGAAATTTTGCATCAAAAATTAAAATATCAACAATTGCAACTCAATTTCATTATTCATATGGATATTTGGAAAAAATATTTAAAGATAATACAGGAATTACGATACAGAATTATTTAAACCATATTCGGTTGCAACATGCAGAAATTGCTTTGCTGAATACAAATAGAACAATTTTAGAAGTAAGTGAACAGTGTGGTTTTTCAAATTTGAAATCAATGCAACGATGTTTTAAACAGACGCATCAGTTAACACCTTATCAGTTTCGTAAAAAACATGCAAAAAAGATTTTAGTAGTATCTTAACTAGATGTAATCTTGGTATTTTTATGTCATATTAGTAGAGAAAACAGAAGTATTTTTGTTTTCTTTTCTTTTATTTATTGATTATTTTTCTAATTCATAGGATAATAATTAATGAATTAATGAAAAAGGAGCAAATAAAGGACTAAACTTTATGATTATATCAAATGTTTAACTATTTATATATTGTTAATTATCCTAAAGAAGAAAAAGAATTATTTCTAAAAGAAATGGATATTTTTTTTCAAGGTCAATTTGGTTATCCCTATTTTTTTAGTGATGTAGATATTGATGAAAATCGAAGCTTATATCTAAAATATAAATTAAAAATTCAATATCATAATCATTCATTAAATGATTTAGTTAAAGAAATGTGGGATAATCAATACAGCAAAGAAAAATATCGCGTTTATTATTTACAAGTACAACAAATAAAAACACATTATCAAGATCGCTTGAATGCAATGAAAGAAGTAGCGAATCATATTGTTGGTGATTATAATTTTGAATATCCTATTGATAAGGTAGGGGTTATTAAAATAAATAATATTTATTATGTTGGGACTCTTTTCACGAGTGATCCCAAATGGGATAAATATAAACATAAGCCGTACTCATATTCTCAATCTTTACCAATACGATTAGCAAAATCATTAGTTAATTTAGCGGTTGGAATCGAACTAAATAAGACTATTTTAGATGGTTGTTGTGGGGTTGGTACTGTCATTTTAGAAGGTTTATTTATGAATGCAAAGATCACTGGAGTTGACATCAATCCATTAATTGCTTCTCAAGCAAAAGAAAATTTAAGATATTATGGATATCATGATACATATATTATGAATGCAGATTTCTTGGATGTTAAAGGTTATTATGATTGTATCATTTTGGATATCCCATATGGAATACTGAGTATTATTAATCAAGAAGAAATTGTAACGATGATTCAAAAAGCCAATCAAATATCTAATCGTTTATTATTGGTTTCAACAAGTAATCTTAAAACAAAATTGCTAGAGAGTGGTTACAAAGATGTTGATGTAATAACAATTCATAAACAGAATTTTAAGAGGTATTTACATATTAGTAACAAGGAGGTGAGGAAGTGATTAATATTCTATTAAGTACACAATGTATCAATGAAGATGTTTGTTTTGAAGAATTGAAAAATGTAATTAATGAAACTATGACAGTACTTGTTATTCCATTTTCTTTTGGTGATGATATAAAAAGTAAAGAAGATTTTGATTTGTTGTATAGTTCAAGGTTAGGTAAATATTATCCAAGTATTGTAGAGCCTTTTGCAAAATATGGAATAAGGGAAGAACAAATTTCATTTGCTGATTATTTTCTAGACACCCAAGTATCGTTAAAAAGAAAAATAGAGAGAAGTGATATTTTATTTTTTACAGGTGGATTTCCTGATAAAATGATAGATCGACTACTTAAAGCAAATGTTGTAAACCAAATTCAAAATTTTGAAGGAATTGTTATGGGATATAGTGCAGGTGCTATGATTCAATTAGATACTTACCACATTACTCAAGATAAAGATTATGCTGACTTTAGTTATCAAACAGGATTAGGCGTTGTAAAAGAGATAATGATAGAAGTTCATTATGAGAATACAGATATTCAAAATCAAAGTATTCAAAGAATAGTGAATGATGGATATTTAGATGTTTATACAATCGGTGAAATTGGTGGTATTGTAATTAATCAAGAAAAAAATATAAGCTGTTTTGGAGAGGCTAAAAAAATATAGTTATATGAAATGATATTATTGATAATCTAGATTATTATGTAATATCATTTTATTTAGATGATAGTATCTATTCTTGCCTTATTTCAAATGATAGTTGACATAGTAGTAATAGCCTATTATAATTAAAATATAACTAAATATAAAAAAATAATTTGAGATGAGGATATAAAATGAAAAAAATTATTGCATTATTTTTATGTGTTTTTTTATTAGTTGGGTGTGGTAGTACAACTGCATCTAAACCAGAAGATGTTGTTAAGTCATTCTTAGAAAATAGCAAAAAATCTGATTGGGAAACTGCACTTAACTATGTCGATATTAGCAAAGAGGATAAAGATGATTTTATTAATGAACTTTTAGAAGAATATCTATTAGGAAGTGATTCGTTAGACACTTATAAAGCATTATTTACGTTTGATTATAAGATCAAAAGCACTGAAGTAGATGAAGAGAAAGCATCTGTTATTGTGGAAGTTTCTACGTATGATTTTGAATCTATCATGACATCATTACTATCAAAAATAATGGTAGAGATGTTATCGAATCCAGAATTATTGGAAATGGATGATGAAGAAGGTGCACTTTATGTAGCAGGCTTATTAGAAGATTTGTTAAAGACAGCTACAAAGGATATTACAATAGAAACAGAACTAAATCTAAAAAAAGATGGTAAGGATTGGAAACTAACGCAAGCAACAGTAGAAGCATTTAGGGAAAATATATTTAGTGGAGCAGCAACTGAATATGATTATGATTATACTACGTATCCTGTTGATTCAGAAAAGGTCAAAGCAGAAAACACGTTGCTAGGAAAAGGACGTTTAGTTGATTCCATTTATAACGAGAAATGGTTTGAGACAAGATTAGAATTTATTGATATTAATGTTGTTGATGGTAATGGAATAGAAATAAGTGAGTATAATGCTCTTTCTTTTGATAGTGGTAAAGTAAAAGTAGAAGTAGAAATCGCTGGGCAAATTGGTGATCGCTTTACTGTTAGTATCTTGGATGATGAATACAATATTATCATTGTAGAAACTTATGAATTAACTAGTGCTCAACAAGTTGTGAGTATTGAAACAACGATAGATCCTAGTTTTGAAGATTTAAGTATAGAAATTTATCCTGAAAGTGATTATTTACAAAATGGTATTTATGCTAATCAAGTTGGATTTTTCTATATCTGGAACGAGTAAATATTTACTATAAAAAATTGTTTTAAAAAGAACCAAATAAAATAGACATGAGTAAAAAACATGTGCAAAATCTATTTTAGGAGGTTCTTTTTAAGTGACAAATATAGGATTAGAGTTAGATAATAAAAAGGTAATCCAATATAGATTACCTAATGATTTATAGATATGTTAAGCTTTATTAACTGAACCAAATAACTCCATTTTTTCTTTTACACATTCTTGAATTGCAGCACTACCAGGTGCTAATAATTTACGAGGATCAAATCCTTTACCCACTAAATCTTTACCTTCTTCAATATATTTACGAGTTGCTTCTTGAAAATATAATTGACATTCAGTATTTACATTAATTTTAGAAACACCTAAAGAAATTGCTTTTTTAATCATATCTTCTGGAATTCCCGTACCACCATGTAATACTAAAGGCATATCACCAGTTTCTTGTTGGATGGCATCTAATGCATCGAACGCTAATCCTGTCCAATTATCAGGATATTTGCCGTGAATATTTCCAATACCAGCTGCTAAGAAATCAATGCCCAAATCAGCAATCATTTTACATTCTTTAGGATCTGCAACTTCACCAGTTCCTACAACGCCATCTTCTTCTCCACCGATTGAACCAACTTCCGCTTCAATAGAAATTCCTAATGAATGACATAATTCAGTTAATTCTTTCGTTTTTGCAATATTTTCTTCAATTGAATAATGAGAACCATCAAACATAATAGATGAAAAACCAGCTTCAATAGCAGCTTTTGCACCTTCATAAGAACCATGATCCAAATGTAGGGCAACTGGTACAGTAATTTTTAATTCTTCTACCATTGCTTTGACCATTGCAGTTACTGTTTTATATCCAGTCATGTATTTTGCTGCACCTTCAGATACCCCCAATATAACTGGTGAGTTTAATTCTTGAGCAGTTAGTAAAACGGATTTTGTCCATTCTAAGTTATTAATATTAAATTGTCCTACTGCATATTTACCTTCTTTTGCTTTTTTTAGCATTTCTGTTGCTGAGATTAATCCCATTGTATCCACTCCTTTTCTTTTTTTCATACTTTATTGTACCATTATTTTGAAATATTTGCATGTTTTTATTTTAATTTGTATAATTTGATTTTGAATTTAGGCACTATTTCTATTTTTTTTCATATTTTATAATATCTTATAAGACTAAATCATCTTATTATGGTAAAATGAAATAGTGTGAATTTAAAGTCGGTTTTATTAGTTAATAGAATGTTTTCACATGTAATAATAAGTTTTCTAATAGCACAGGGTAGATTATTAGAGATACTTGCTGAAAGGAGTTTTTTTAATGCCTGAAGTTATAAAAATTGAAGGTGGTCATCGACTAAACGGAATGGTGAGAATTAGTGGATCTAAGAATGCAACTGTTGCCTTAATACCTGCTACTATTTTAGCGGATGGTCCAGTAACTATTTTTGGGGTACCAGAAATTAACGATGTTGATGCTCTAATAGAGTTGTTATTTGAACTAAATGCTGATGTTAAGAAAGTAAAAGACCATGTAGTGATAGATCCTTCCAATTTAAAAAATATAATGTTAGAAAGTGAAGCAGTGGGGAAACTAAGAGCTTCTTATTATTTTATGGGAGCTTTATTAGGAAAGTATAAACATGTTAGAATGAAGATTCCAGGTGGTTGTAATTTAGGTCCTCGTCCTATTGATTTACACATCAAGGGATTTGAAGCATTAGGTGCAACGATTGAATATGAAGAAGGATTATATGATATAAAAGCAGACCGATTAATTGGAAATAAAATTTATTTAGATATTGCTTCTGTTGGTGCTACAATTAATATTATGTTAGCTGCTGTTAAAGCAGAAGGTAGAACGATTATTGAAAATGCAGCAAAAGAACCTGAAACAATAGATGTAGCTAACTTATTAACAAAAATGGGAGCTAAAATTAGAGGAGTAGGAACTGATACAATTACAATCGATGGAGTAAAGAAATTAAATGGTACTTTTCATGAAATTATTCCTGATCGTATTGAAGCTGGAACATATTTAATTTTTGCAGCAGCTATGGGAAATCGTGTTGTCATTGATAATGTTATTCCACAACATTTAGATGCTTTAATTTCCAAATTAGAGGAAATGGGTGTTGATTTAGAATTGGTGAATGATAGTATTGTTGTTTATGGTAGGAAGCAAAACTTAAAGTCAATAAATATAAAAACACAAACATATCCTGGCTTTCCGACTGATTTGCAGCAACCATTAACAACATTAATGACACAGGCCATTGGACAATCATCAGTCAAAGAAACGATCTATAAAGAACGCTTTAAACATTGTGCTGAATTAAATAAAATGGGAGCTGATATCCTTGAAACTGGTTATGCTCAATCCTATATCAATGGTAATACAAAATTAAAAGGAACGAAAGTTCAAGCAACAGATTTACGATGTGGGGCAGCGTTAGTGTTGGCAGGACTAATTGCAGATGGAGTTACTGAAATAAGTGATATTTATCATATTGATAGAGGATATGATGAAATTGATTTAAAGTTAAATGAGTTAGGTGCCAAAATTTGGAGAGAAAGCATCGATGATTAAACTAAGAAGAGCAACAAAAGAAGATTTGAATGCATTATTAACGTTGAACCAAAAATCTTTGGGGTATCAAGATATTACATTTGAGCAACTTGAAAATCGATTTAATAAAATTAATCAATTACATGATCATAGAATAATTGTTGCTTCTGTTGACGAAGTTATCGCTGGTTATGTTCACATTCAAGATTATGATACATTATATATGCCTGCGTATATTGAAATTTTAGCATTATGTGTATTAGAAGAGTTTCAAAATGATGGTATCGGTACTGCGTTAATTAAGTATGTAGAAGCATTTGCATTTGATAAAAGTGTTGAATTTATACGTTTAGGCTCTTCACTAAAAAGGAATGGTGCTCATTGTTTTTATGAGAAGCAAGGATATTATTTAGAAAAAACGCATAAGATCTTTCACAAAAAAATTGAAGATATAACTTGTTGCAAAGAAAAATAAAATTTATAGAATAGGTGAAGATATCAAATTTGATGTCTTTTTTTCTTTTTATAGTGGTTATTTTATGCGATTTGTTAAAAAAAACACATTGATGGCTAGTATATAATTGACAAAAATTTACAAATATGATAAATTGTTTTTAACAAGTACTTGTTAAAATTTAAGAATAGTTTTATATATTTGAATATGAATTCATTTTGTAGTTAGACTTAGTTGTTTGCATTTTAACATTTTAAATATTATTATTAAATTCATTAAAAACTTAGTAAGTGTACACTAAAATTAATTAGTTATTATACGAAAATCATTAGCATTAACCAGCACATTAGTCAAAAAATTATATTTTATTAAAGATAAATAAACGAGAAAAAATTAACTATTTTTTCTTAAGCCGAAACTTACAATTTACCTTTCTAAAATGAATTAAAGATTTTATCGTAATAATAATTAATTAAGTTGGTAATGGGATACACATAAAAATTATTAAAAATAACTTATATTATCAGTAGAATGTCCTGTTTTGATACAGTGAGAGTCTTATACACTTTTGGTAGAGAAGAACAAAGGTAATTGATATTTAAGCTGGTTTAATTTGTTAAGTTATATATCTAATAATGCATTTTATGTATATAGTCATATCATTTGATTATAAAGTTTTATGTTATCCTTAGCCTTGTTGTTTAATAGAGTTGTCGACAAATAGTTTAGATGTTACTTGAGAAACTAATAGATGAATAGTAAGCAAATTTTTGCAATTATTAATCGTATTGTTTATATGTGATTAGAGGAGTAGTCATAAGCACTTTAATTTATAATACAATAAGATGGGTTAGTAAATTGTATATAAAGTGTAGCATTATGAACTAGTTCGTCAGTAATAACTGATTTAATATAAAGTGTTAGTAGACTGCTTTCTTAATATTTGCCTTAATAACAAGAAAAGAGGTTCTTAAATAATTTATTTAAGAATCTCTTTTATAAATCATACGAAGTAATAAAGCATAACTTTTACTTGCATTAATGACTCAAAAATGCTATTATTAATTAGCTAAGAGAGACTTTCTTTGAAGTAGCAAATATTTCAAGGCGGAAGGA
>Ga0153950_1001354_pt1 | contig 10923 bp, 8 predicted proteins | sample TSNJ034MetaG_FD_104737 | JGI IMG/M metagenome (GOLD analysis project Ga0153950, IMG submission 104737) | Attine ant fungus gardens microbial communities from New Jersey, USA - TSNJ034 MetaG | ecosystem: Host-associated > Fungi > Mycelium > Unclassified | place: USA: New Jersey, Wharton State... | reverse complement strand
ATCCGAGCTACCAATAGAACGGCAAGTTACAAGCAAGTTAACCGTAGAATACCCCCGTGCTTTAGGCGGCTTCCAGCCGCCAGTCGAATCCACCGGCTTCCAGCCGGTGGTGGTTCAATTATTCGGCTAAATAATCCATGGCATCTTTTAAACAGAGAGTGCCATACCCCCAAATAGAGTTGGGGTAGCTTATTCCGGCATTTCTTTGCGCGCCTTTTTTCAGAAAAGCTTTTATACGCTGCCCGTATAAAAAAGGATCATTGCCCAAAACGATACCCCACTGCATCATCAAGGCCGCCCCGCCGGTCACAAAGGGGGCTGCCATGCTTGTTCCCGTAAAAGAGTCATAACCTCCGCCCGCGCGTGTTGATATGATCCCGACCGCTGGGGCCACCAAATCGGGCTTTATATAGATGTTATTCCGGGTAAAACCGCGTCCCGAAAACTGGGCCGCCGAATCAAGCGCCCCATTGTAGCCTCCTACCGATATTACATTTATGGCTGTAGAGGGTATGGTGAGTGTTATTTCGGGATCAGGTTCGGCAAAGGCGGTCCCACTTCCATTTTTTTCTTCGGCAGGCAGCCATATATCAAACCTGCCAACCACAATCTCGATCCCGTTTATTCTGATCCGCCAAAGGCCTTGTGGTATGGCAGTTTCCTGTGCCGTGATTTGAAAGAATATTTCCTGATCCTCATTGTAATGGGTCGGTTCGCCGTAATATACCCGTATGGATGTGCCATCTAAATTTTTTTCGGTCAAGTGCTGCGAAGGATCGATCGTACCGGTTGTGCTTCCGCTTGGCAGAACCAGCTCCAATGTCATTATATCTGAAAAATGCTTCCACATTGTCAGATACAGGGAATGCAGGTTCTTAGCTACTACAAAATTTACATCCATCGTCTGCAACAGGTCTATTTCCCCTGAGAAGTGATGCCCGGCCGCGCCTTCATTTCCGGTGGCCGCAACGACAACGGTTTTCCACCTTTCCGCCACCGCGTTTATATAAATCTCAAAGAGCGAGCTTCCGTCATGAGAGCCTTCATTGGTGCCAAAGCTTAAATTGATTGCGACCGGCATCGCGAGTTCTTCCGCTTTATCCAGAATGTACTTGAACGCCCGCATGATTTCTGTTGTTCTCGCAAAAGATTCAAATCCTCTATACCCCAGCTTCACAATGATTAACGAGGCCTCAGGCGCGGCCCCTTTTTCTTGCTCGCTGCTCGCTCTTCCGTTTCCCGCGGCAATACCCGCCACCGCAGTGCCGTGTCCGACAACATCCTCTGACATTACAATTTCAAAAGGCCGTGTGCTGTTTAACGCCATATTGATTTGTTGGTTGCCGTACTGCGTTCCTTGCCTGAATCTTTCAGGAGGGTTTCCGTCCACCGTTTGATCCCAGATATACAAAATTCTGCTTGTTCCGTCTTGATTTCGAAAGTCAGGATGGGTGTAATCAATACCTGAATCAATAATACCGATCAGCGCGCCTTTACCTGTCAGGTTGTATCCCTCTGGACTTTGCACGGCTGAGATACAGGATGTTCTTATGCTTTGATTTAACATCAAGGTCAAGGTTTTCGGCAGTTCAATATATTCAATTTCCTTGTAGTTGTACAACAGGGAGATTTGATTGGCCAATAATGTTATGATGGCAAAGCCTTCTCCCAGTGTTTCCACTTCGACGCCGAGCTCTGCCTCTATCCTGTATATGTCACCGCTGTATTTTACGATAACCTCCCAGCTAGTTGTATCGGGATCGTAACGAGGTTCCATTTGCGTCAGTTCCATAGCTTGATCGTAGTTGCTTGGCAATTGCTATACCTCCCTGAACTTTTTTGCTGAAATGCACATATTTAAAGAATAACAAAAGATGTAATCACCGCATAAAATAGCTAAGAACATAAATTACCCCATTAGGAGGTTTTTCACATGTCAAGCGGTCGATTACAGATTGGAACCTTTGCCACTGATATTGGCAGGCCGGCAAGTAACGCAAGAGTCCGCGTATCACCCAGAGGGGCTAGAAATCAGATCCTGGTAGAACTGATCACCGACTCCTCCGGTCAAACTCCGGTTATTGATCTCGCAGCGCCGCCATTGGAGTTTTCCATGTCCGGAGAATACAAACCGTACAGCGAATATGATATCCAGATTGTGATGGATGGCTACCAACCCCAGATCATAGAAGGCGTGCAAATTTTGCCTGCCACAACCGCTTATCAGGACATCCGGTTAAGACCGGTTCCCGGGTACAATTCACAGGTGACGCTTATCTCAATACAAGAGCATACGCTTTGGGGAACATTTCCCCCCAAAACCCCGGAGGATGAAGTGAAAGAGCTTCCGCCACCTACGGGATACATTGTATTACCCGACCCGGTAATCCCGGAATTTATAATCGTCCACGACGGCCCGCCCAATAACGCTTCGGCTCCAAATTACTGGATACCGTTTGCTGATTACATCAAAAACGTGGCAAGCTGCGAAATATATTCGAACTGGCCGCGCGCAACCATCACGGCAAATGTATTGGCAATTCTGTCTTTCACGCTTAACCGGGTTTATACGGAATGGTACAGGGGAAAAGGATATAATTTTACCATCACCAGTTCAACGGCTTATGACCATGCGTTCAGTTACGGGCGCAATATTTTCAGCGAAATATCATCGGTGGTGGATGACATATTTACCTCGTTTATTACCAGACCCGGAATCCGCCAGCCCCTGCTCGCACAATATTGCGACGGAAAAAACGTTGCATGCCCAAACTGGATGACGCAATGGGGTTCAAAGGCGTTGGGCGATCAGGGGTATTCCGCAATTGACATATTAAAAAGTTTTTACGGCTACGATATCTATCTCATGCAGGCCCGAAAAGTGGATGGAGTGCCGTCGTCCTACCCTGGAACGGCTTTACAGATGGGTACTGTCGGTGAGTATGTAAGGGTGATTCAGGAGCAGTTAAATGCCGTATCCGATCATTACCCCGCGATTCCAAAGCTCAGGGTTGACGGCATATTCGGGGAGCAAACCAGAATTGCTGTGGAAACCTTTCAAGATATCTTCCGCCTCTCCTCAGATGGGATTGTGGGGTTTAATACCTGGTATAAGCTTTCGTACATTTATGTTTCGGTTACCAGAATGGCCGAGTTGAATTAGGGGCTGTTATGCGCCCTGGGAAAGGCCGTATTTCGGGGCGCTTTCTTCAATCAGCGCCACTGTTTACAAAGGCCTGATAATATTCAACGTATTGTACAGGTCAAGCCTTCCATATCCCCACTGTGGGTTGGGATACTCTGTGAAAATCTCGCGGATGCATCCCCGGATCAGATACGCCTTGATACGCTCTGTAGTAAGAGCCGTTTCGTTTTCATCCACAATCCCCCACTGCATCATAAGGGCACACGCACCTGCGGTAATTGCCGCGGACACGCTGGTTCCGTTCATTTGGCCATAACCGGTAGGGAAAACCCCGCCGACATTGACCCCCGGGGCCACCAAATGCGGGGCCACCATCGGCCGCCTTGTCGGTCCCCACGACGAGTCGGAATATAGGGAATTGTTCCGGCTGTCATATGCTCCGCAGGTAATCACGCCTGTGGCGGCAGCCGGAACAACAATTGTGTAGTTGGGAGTAGGCGTAAGAAACACGGTATCCGGATCGATAAAACCCGTAAGAGGCAACCAGAAATGATATTCTCCATCTAAAACAATCTCTCCATGCACCGTGATTGTCCATATCCCCGGTGTCGGGCGAAAGATTTTAATTCTGGTGAGCTGGTCTCCGCTTGCCCTGAGAGGCAGATGATATTCCACCGTAACCCTGGATCTTTCCAACACCAGATTAGCGGAATAGCTGGCTCCTGGCCGGACTGGAATTTTGGGGATTATTTCGCCGGTAGGTGAAGTGATTGATACGGCAATCCGATCCGGCGCTTTGTTCCACAGAGACAGATAAATGTCTCCCGGCTGTTCCCCCACGGAAAGCTCCACATCCTGCGATTCCCCGCTGCTTGAAAGGGTATCATCGGTATGGTGTCTTGCCTGGCTTTCATTGCCTGCCGCACATACAACGGCAACCCCGTTGATGCCGGAAATTCTTGTAAGATACTCTTCCAGCGGGTCATGCCCGCTATGTCCCCCAAAATTGGAGCCTACCGCTACGCAAATGACAACCGGACGTCCCAGTTCGTCGGCTTTATTGATGATATAATGAACGCCGAGCATGAAGTCGCTGGAGGTATATGCGTTTTCCTGCCACTCTGGAACCAAAAATTGTTCATAATGAAACTGTCCCGCTCTTTTTAGTTTTACCGCAATGATCTCCGCGTCGGGTGCGGCGCCTATATATTCGCCGTTTTCACGGCCAGCGGCAACGGATGCCAAAAATGTTCCGTGCCCTACCATATCCCTGTGAGGTACTACCGCCCGGGGATTTTCCGATTTCAACGCGCTGTTGAGTTGCTCCTCCGGGTATTCTGTGCCGAAATAAAAGCCATTGGGGGCGTTTCCCCGGATTGTCTGATCCCATATGTATTTGATTTTGCTGGTTCCATCCTCATATTGAAAGGCGTCCTTCGTGTAATCAATGCCGGTATCAACAAAGCCGATCAGAGTTCCCCGCCCTCGCAGGTCGAGGTAAGGGTGACGCTGTACCCGCATGATGCCCGCAGCCTCCAGATTCTGCCGATCTAAAAGCCCCAATACGATCGGGAACACACCAAGCTCATCCGAGCTGATTTCCGCCGCTATACCGGCTGCTTCGTCGCGGTTCACGTAATCGACGGAATAATTTCCGTCTAAGCTCGTACCTTCACGAATATTGTGCGCCCGCCTGAACACTTCGCTTCCCAAAGAACCGTTCCGAATAAGCAATGGAATTGTATCAGGCAAGACGATAAAATCTTCAAGAGGCAGGCTTCCGGGTGATTGATTTCCGTTCATATTCGTTCCCCTCCGCGTTATTGAAAAAGGATTTTGAGCTGCTGCCTTTTAAAGCAGACTCGACTTTTTGTTATTCAATATATATTTATGCGTTATCGGGATATGTTATGTATTCTCCCAGCAGCGGCTTAGCCATAAGACTCCCTTGAAAAAGGGCGCCTTTTTATCAAATTATGGCATTCCTCGTAGGGAATTCCTTACATGTCATACAATCCGGTTAAAATGTAATGTTATTTCCTATTAACTTCCGACCGCATATGGTAAAATGAAGTGTACTATATTCAGTGGGGGTGACGATATGGTCCGGATTGCGATTTGCGATGATGACATCCAATGTGCTGGCAAGCTTGAAAGCATGTTCTTGGAAAAAAAAAACCTACCCGTTGAAATCAGGGTAGATACATATTGCGATCCTTATGAATGCCTTGACCAAATTAACCTGGGGATCTATTATGATATTATTTTCCTCGACATAGAACTGGGCGGTATAAGCGGCATTGATATTGCCGCCCACATAAGGAACGACCTGAAAAACCTGCGGACAGCGCTCATTTATGTATCCGGGCATGAGAATTATTTCAGGGATTTGTTCAGCACCATTCCGTCCGGATTTATCAGCAAGCCGCTCATGCGAAATGAAGTGGAAGTCATATTGCAGATGTCCCTGGCAAGAATCGAAGCGTTGCCGGACGCCGCCGGGAGGCCCTTTTTTACATATAAGGTGAACCAGGAGAAAAGAATAGTCGCCCTAACGAATGTCTATTACTTTGAAAGCTGCATGCGGCAGATGAAAATTGTAATGAAGCATGGTACTGATGTGTTTTACTCATCTACAAAAGCGGTTGTTTCAAAAGTTGACAGTTCACTGTTTATCATGCCGCACCGCTCCTTTTATGTGAATCTTATGTATGTGGAAGGGTGTACCAGGGAGAAAATCCAAATGGTCAACGGGGACATTATTCCCATAAGCGCCCTGCGGGCAGCGGAAGTTCAAAACAGCATTTCCACTTATCTGGAGAAAACACTGTGATAGGGATTGGGATAGCCGTACATCTATTTACCACTGTTGTGTATGCCCTTTTGATTGTTTATTATTTTAGTTACTTGTCCGACCGGAAGCTGAGAAAAAGGCGTCTTGCCATACCGGCCTGCATCTTCTTTGTTGTGTTGTCCGTCACATACTCCTTTCCAAATTACGAGTATATCAGAGCCGCTACAAACATCCTGTTCCTTTTGGCAATATGTCTTCTGTGCAATCCACAGAGACGGAGCCTGTTTTATTTTGCTGTACTTGAGGTCATGCGCCTGTTCACGGAAGCGGTTACTTTTTATCTAATAAATGTGGTGAACGATACGGAGCTTTGTCACAGCCAATTGACGTCGGGACAGAAAAGCGCTTGGGAGCTTGCATCTATTGTCTTGATTACGTTTATGGCCGTATCTGCCGCCCGCCGCCTGAAATCCCTCCCCAGCACAAACATCCCTGTTGGGAATTGGATCATTTATTTTCTTGTGCCGCTTGGAAGCATTTATATCCTGCTTTACATCAATAAACATTCCTTTCATTTCTATAGACCGTCGTTGGTGGCCGCGCTTATTCTGCTTGGCATCAACATCCTGGTTGTTACGGCGTTTAACCATATGATCGACGCATTCCAAATAAAAATAGCGCATCATCAGTTGATTTCCCAAATAGAAGCAGTGGCCCGGGAGCAAACAGATTTTGCAAGAGCCAGGGCGGAGATCAATAAGGTGAGCCATGATTTGAAAAATCAGCTGCTGCCTATCAGGTTGGCTTTAGAACTTGAGGATTATGAAGCTGCATCGGAAAAAATTGACGAGATTCTTGAAAAGACCGTATCTGAGGATGTGCAATATACAGGCATCGCATATATTGACAACACGTTGAATTACAAGAAAGGGATATGCAACAATGCAGGCATTCTGCTGACAGTTGTTCCGGTTATCCAGGGCCCTTTGGAGGTCAATTATTTCGATATGAGCATAATGCTTGGCGCGGCCCTGGATAACTCCATCGACGCCTGCAAGACTCTTGACCCTCCCGGAGAGATCGTTGTAAAAATCATATCCAAGAAGAACCTGTTTCAGGTGGTTGTTTCCAACCCGTACAGTCACAATATTAAGGCAGATGGCAACGGCCGAATAATCACAACAAAAGCGGATTCGGGAAAACACGGTTTTGGCATGAAATGTATCCATCAGCTCATTGAAAAAAACAAAGGTCACTTTCAATATAGATATGATGATAATTGCTTCACCGTGAAAATAGTATTATACGAGAATCTTCAGCAAATATCAAAATAGCGGCGCCCATTCCTGTTATTTGCTGCCATTGCAATAGAATTCAGCTTCGGATTCAGGTTCGTATGTAAATGCTTGGTCTGCAATATTCACGCTGTAATTTGTTCCGTCAAGTGCACTACAGGCAAAAACACAATTTTCAATTAAATTATTACCGCAGGCAAGTCCCCCTGCTGCTCCAACCATATTCTTTCCTTCGACGCTGCAGGCTACTGTACAGCCTAATACGTTGCCATCTCCAATTTTACCGGCCATTCCACCGACAAAATTATAGCCGTTTATGCATCCTGTACAACGGCAGCTTTCTAAATCGCCCCCGAACAAGCTGCCTGTTATGCCTCCCACATAATCCCGCCCTTTCACATTGCTGCTCATATTCAGGTTGTTCACGATATTGCTCCGCCATGTGGCGCCGGATATGCCGCCAGTATAATTTCTGCCAACGATATGCCCTTGAAACCTGTTTGACTCAAGATAACTGTTTATAGAATTGCCCACAATACCACCAACCATATGGCAACCGTGAATACACCCGATGGCGCCGATATTCCTGAGACTTCCGCTGTTAACACATCCCGCTACAGAGCCTGTGAAGTCCCGCCCAACGACATGACTGTCCCGCAACCGTATGTTTTTAACAATGCCCGAGTCCGATACAATGCCGAATAATCCCTGATAATCTTTTGCTGGACGGTTAATGCGCAATCCCGTAATCATATGACCGCATCCGTCGAATGTACCAACAAATGGAACCGCTTCGCTTCCAATTGGCTTCCAGCCTTCCTGCTTCGCATATCCACCCAGATCAATGTCACATACAAGGCAAATATAGTCATTGTCGCAATGGCGTCCCGCCCTTACGGATTCAGCCAGCCAAGCCAGTCCTCTGGCGCTGTCGATACAGTTGAAACGGGCAAAAGCTTTGCCCATCAAGATCCCCTCCACATCATTTTTGATTATAGCTAACGGAATAATAATCCGAAAAATATCTTACTATATGACCTTTGCTGTAATTTGCAGCGCTCCGAAGATTACCACGTCTTCGGAGCGCTGTATGTATATATATGGCCCATACGGTAAAACAAAATTTTCGTTTGCATGCCGGCAGGGCCTTATTGGTTCACCGGAGTTCACACACCCATTTTTGATCATTGACTACCCCGAACTTTTCCCCTTTATTTTTAAATATTAACATAATAATTGAAGAAAAAATGCTGTTTGTAATATAATTTGCTTAAAAGGTAACGTTATGGTCTGAAGATGATCGCGGATTTGGAAATGTCAAAAGGTTGGCGCAAAACAGGCAAGAGTGCCAAAATTGCGGATTCCACACCCGGACAGCGCACGGTCCACCCGACAAACAAGGGGCCAAAAAACCTGGGAAACTGCCGTTTTCTCTGCAAATATGAACAAAATTTAAATTTCTTGCGGAACCCCTTGATTTTTATGGAAAAATGGATAGAATAGTATTAGCACTCAAGACTGGTGAGTGCCAGAGACTTGCCAGCCTGACAAACACACATATTTCAAGAAACAGGAGGAATCAAAATGACGATCAAACCACTTGCTGACCGCGTTGTGATCAAGATGATCGAAGCGGAAGAAACCACGAAGAGCGGCATTATTCTGGCGGGCTCGGCCAAAGAGAAGCCCCAGATAGCCGAAGTTGTCGCGGTTGGGCCAGGCGGCCTTGTAGAGGGCAAGGATGTCGAGATGTATCTGGAGGTGGGCGACCGCGTGCTCACCAGCAAATACGCCGGCACCGAAGTGAAAATCGACAGCCAGGAGTACACGATCCTGCGCCAGAGCGACATTCTCGCGATTGTAGAGTAAATAAGGGAGGGAACAACAATGGCTAAGAACATCAACTACGGCGAGGACGCCAGGAAAGCACTGCAGGCCGGTATCGACAAGCTGGCCGATACCGTGAAGATCACACTCGGCCCCAAGGGCCGCAATGTTGTGCTGGACAAGAAGTTCGGCGCTCCGATGATCACCAACGATGGCGTTACCATCGCGAAAGAGATCGAGTTGGAGGACAGTTTTGAGAATATGGGCGCGCAGTTGGTCAAGGAGGTTGCCACCAAGACCAACGACGCCGCTGGCGACGGCACCACCACTGCCACCCTGCTGGCCCAGGCGCTTGTGCGCGACGGCATGAAGAATGTGGCCGCGGGCGCCAATCCCATGGACGTGAAGAGAGGCATTCAGAAGGCTGTTGACGCCGCGGTTGAGGCGATCAAGCAGAACTCCAAGAAGATCAACGGCTCGGACGACATCGCCCGTGTTGCCACTGTGTCCGCCAGCGACGAGGTGATCGGCAAGCTGATCGCCGAGGCCATGGAGAAAGTCAGCTCGGACGGCGTCATCACCATCGAGGAGTCCAAGACCGCCGAGACCTACACCGACGTAGTAGAGGGCATGCAGTTCGACCGCGGCTACATCACCCCCTACATGGTCACCGACACCGAGAAGATGGAGGCTGTCATCGAGGACGCGCTGATTCTGATCACCGACAAGAAGATTTCCTCCGTGCAGGAGATTCTGCCCTTGCTTGAGCAGATCGTACAGGCCGGCAAGAAGCTGGTGATCATCGCCGAGGACGTGGAGGGCGAGGCCCTGTCCACCTTGATCGTAAACCGCCTGCGCGGTACCTTTACCTGCGTTGCCGTAAAAGCTCCCGGCTTTGGCGACAGGAGAAAGGAAATGCTCAAGGATATCGCGATTCTGACCGGCGGCCAGGTCATCACCGAGGAGCTGGGCCTTGAGCTGAAAGAAACCACCATGGAGGATTTGGGCCGCGCCCACAAAATCCAGGTGCAGAAAGAAAACACCATCATTGTGGACGGTGCCGGCGACAAGAAAGCCATTGCCGACAGAGTGGCCCAGATTCGCAACGAGATTGAGCTTTCCACCAGCGAGTTCGACAAGGAAAAGCTGCAGGAGCGGCTTGCCAAGCTGGCCGGCGGTGTAGCCGTCATAAAGGTCGGCGCTGCCACCGAGATTGAGATGAAAGAGAAGAAGCTCCGTATCGAGGACGCTCTGGCAGCCACCAAGGCCGCTGTGGAAGAGGGCATCAACGCCGGCGGCGGCATTGCGTTCCTGAACGCGATTCCCGCTGTGCAGAAAGTAGCGGACAGCGCCGAGGGCGACATCAAGACCGGCGCCAAGCTTGTGGCAAGGGCGCTGGAGGAGCCTGTGCGCCAGATCGCCACCAACGCGGGCCTTGAGGGCTCGGTGATCGTGGACAAGATTCTGGCCAACGGCAAGATGGGCTACGGTTTCGACGCCCAGAAAGAAAGCTATGGCGACATGATCACCATAGGCATTGTGGACCCCGCCAAGGTTACGCGCTCCGCGCTGCAAAATGCGGCGTCGGTTGCGGCCATGGTGTTGACCACCGAATCCCTGGTCACCGACATCAAGGAGGAGACCCCCCCCATGCCCGCCGGCAACCCCGGAATGGGCGGCATGTATTAAGGAAGCAGCCTTACAAAACTTTGCCGCGCCCCGGTAAATTACCGGGGCGCGCAGCCTGTAGACGAAAAGGAGCTCAAGGGGTGGCATGAGCTCCTTTTTTCTGGAATGGACTGAAAAAGAAGTAGAAAGCAAGAAAAAATGTGAAAAAACGACCTCCTCTATGCTTCCAATTT
>Ga0153950_1001351_pt1 | contig 10929 bp, 11 predicted proteins | sample TSNJ034MetaG_FD_104737 | JGI IMG/M metagenome (GOLD analysis project Ga0153950, IMG submission 104737) | Attine ant fungus gardens microbial communities from New Jersey, USA - TSNJ034 MetaG | ecosystem: Host-associated > Fungi > Mycelium > Unclassified | place: USA: New Jersey, Wharton State... | reverse complement strand
TATTTCACCCGAGACAATCCAGATTCCGCAAACAGTCCCCGCTTAAAAATTTTCTTTTTTACACCAAGGGGATGGTTTGCCTTTTTTAAGGCGGTAAGCGAGTCGATGATGTTTTCACGCTAATCCGTCCTTTACTCTTATTCTGCTCAATATAGTTATTACACTTATATCTCAACGTGTAAACCAATTTTTTCCCGTACTGATTTCTGATAGATCATGCCCGCCGCGACTAAATCGTAAAGGCCCATGCCAACCGATTTGAACATTGTGGTTTCACTGCGCGCAAAAGGTTCAGGCAATCCGGCTTTTACCTTAAAAGCGAATTCGGTGACGGCATCCTGTTTTATCAATCCGTGCGCCAAAGAAATAGCCAGATCACCGCTTTCCTTGCAAGCAAAAATCGTATCTGTACACACCTCGTCCGCCGTTTTGATGGCAGACGGTGGCAGTTCTCGTTTGAACGGCTCATATGTGCCGATCGCCACGATATGTCGGCCTGCAAACAAGGAGGGCTCGTCAGGAAGAACCGGTTCCGGTGAAGTTGTGCAGGTAATAAGTATCTGCGCGGCTTCGGCTGCAATTCGGGGTGTCTTTACAGTATGCACTCTTAAATCAGCCCGATATTTCGCGACCCTTTCAGGAAAAGTCGCCAGTATGGAACTATTTATATCAAAAGCGTACACGTCGCGCACAGGACGGACTGCGGCGGCGGACAATGTCTGGTACAGTCCTTGTGTCCCGCAGCCAATTACGCCTATTCTTTCGCTGTTTTGCGGAGCCAAATATTTGCAGGAGATGCCGCCGAGCGCGCCGGTGCGGATTGCGGTAAGATATGTTCCGTTGATCAAAGCCAAAGGCTCACCGGTCACCATATTGGATAATATCAATATTCCATTGATTGTGCGCTTGCCTTGTAAATTGTTTTCCGGATACGTCGTTAACAGTTTGTTAGAAATATACTTTTCGGAAAAACAAGGCATCAGTACGTAGGCGCCCTTTTTCTGCGGAAAGCTTAGTCGATCCGGCAAAACATAGTTGCCTTCGGCCTGAATCAAAAGCGCTTGCTCCATCGCTTCCAACATATCGGTAATCGTTATGTTTTGCCGTAAATCTAATTCATTAATTACAAGCATCTCTTTATACATATTGTACTTATGCGACAGCAGGGCATCCATTGCCCAGTTATCTTTCAAACCGCGTTCTCGGCTAAATAAGAGGTTGATCCGTTAGCATATGGACTGGTTCACTTCGGCGTGACCCGTCACCGGATTATGGCAATTGAGAAACCGTATAACGCCGATTTTATCGATGGTGATAAGGGCAAAATGTGAAAGCTGCGGAAATCCGATCGGAACTTAATCGTGGATTTTAAAGCTTGCGATCGCCGCAATCGAACTCAGGCACAAGTCCATGATCCAAAGTGCGGAATAACTGAGGGCCGTGTTTACCAGAATCCCGCCCAACCACGCGCTTGTGAAGGCTCCGATCTGATGTCCGATAAAGATAGAGCCATAGATGATTGCCATCTTAACAGCACCAAATTTTTTGCTAATGATTCCCGAAGTTGGCGGAACGGTGGAATCTCCTGTCAATCCCAGAAGACCGGTGGCGATAAAAGCAAAGGGAATCGATTTCGGAAGGATCAGAAATCCGATCGCAATTAGCACACGGATCCCATAGACAGACGCCAGAACATTTTTCATTCTGCTTCATATTCCACTTTTATTCTCAAACCCTTATCATTAAAATACCCCAAAGAGATTGTCATGTTTGGCAAATGCTCTTTGGGGTATTTCATTATTTACCTAAAAAACATATGCGGGATAATGGATTATAAACGCGTTTGGGTAGTGCGGGCAATCACATCTTCCTGAACGCCTTTGTCCAATTCGATAAAATATGCGGAGTACCCGGCAACGCGCACCATTAAGTTCTTGTGATTTGCCGGATTTTTCTGGGCGTCACGCAGCGTGGCTTCATCGACAACATTGATCTGTACGTGCTCGCCATATTGATCAAAATATGATTTGACCACTGTGCCAAGAATGTCCAATCCCTTATCTCCCGCAACAAATGCGGGGTCAAACTTCTGATTCAGCAGCGTACCGATCAGCGGTTGGAATTGATCGATTTTGGATACGGAATGCAGTGCCGCCGTGGGACCATTTTTATCGCGACCGGCGCAAGGCGAGGCATTGTTGCTGAGTGGTGTGAACGCATAACGGCCATCCGGCGTCGCGGCAACGCTTTTGCCCTGAAGGACATTAAAGGATTGGGAAAGGACTGACAATACATAGCGGCCGTTTCTTGAATCGGGATATTTGTCAATTTCATCAGCCGCGATCTCCACGATGCGCCGCGCGATTTCATCCACATAATCATCATCGTTGCCATATTTGGGAGCCTTGTTTAAAAGCATTTGACGCAGCGGCTCATAGTTCTGGAAGTTATCCTGAAGCGCTTCGCCCAGTTCATTAAAGGTAATTTTTTGCTCGTCGTAAATGAATTTGCTGATTGCCGCAATAGAGTCAGCGGCGTTTGCCATAGCGGTAATAAACGAACCGGAGAAGTTATATTTTGCACCGCCCTCCTGTAGCGACAGACCCCTTTCAATACAATCGTCGACCAGAGCGGAGGATATTAACGCCGGAACCATATTAGCGTGGCATGAACCGACTATATTGTAGGCGTCGCACATCATTTTTGTGAAGTATTCCATCTGCTTTTGGTATGCGTCCATGAAAGCGTCCAAATCTTTTAGGCTGTTGGGATCTCCGGTCGCAAGGCCGACCTGTTTGCCGGTAACGGGGTCAACGCCGTTGTTCAAAATAAACTCCACCAATTTTACAGTATTGATATACCCGACAACCGGCCGCCCGTCGGTTTTCCCTGTAACATAGTTTTCAACACATCCCTCGATGCTCCAGTCACGGGCCTCTTGAATGGTCGCGCCCTTGGCCAGAACGGTGGGGATTACCAGATTGTCGTTAAACATGGCGGGAGTGGCAAGCCCCTGCTGGATCATTGTAAGGGCCTTTTTAAAGAACTCGGGGTTGATGTTATTATGATAGCGGAAAGATACGGAAGGCTGTGTGGTTTGTACGCCATGAGTGGCCTCAAGGACGCAGAAAGAAAACTCGTTGACCGCATCCTTGCCCTGGGGGGTTACACCGCCAATGGCGCAGTTCTGCCACATAGGATAACCTGCAAAGGCTTGGGCGTCAAAGTCGTCGCGTACCTTGATGATTTCCGTGATCTTAATCCACAGACACTGAATCATTTCAACACATTGCTCAAAAGTGATGATTCCTTTCTCAAGGTCGCGTTTGTAGTAAGGATACATCGTTTGATCGAAACGGCCCAAGCCGATAGAGTGTCCATTTGTTTCGATCTGCATGATAAGATGCATGAACCAGAAGAATTGCAGCGCCTCGTAAGTAGTACGCGGCGAATTTTCAGGAACCCATTCACAATTGGACGCGATTTGAAGCAGCTCTTGTTTTCTGGCAGGATTCGACTCCGCTGCGGCCTTTTCGCGGGCAAGCTTTGCATAGCGGTGCGCAAAACGGATAGCGGCCTCACATTCAATGACAACGCCGTCCCAAAAGTCGATCTGGCGCTGGGTATCGTGGTTGACCACGGATACAGAAGCTTTTTTCTCCTTTGCCTGATTTATAACTCCACGAAGCCCAAGACTCAGAACCTTGGGATAATTGGGAACCACATGTCCGGTAGAAGTAGTCCTGGAACCGACAGAAAGCACGCCTAGCTGCTCGGCTTCCAATACTTCTTTTCCCAGCTTCTTGTCAACAAGCTCTTTGAAGCTTTTGTCACGCCAGAATTCCAGCGTCTCCGCCAACTCTTTTTTCGATGCTTCATCAATTTGCAACGGATCGGTTCCGCGGGTGGAAAACGTATCGATGGTATCAATGATCCAATTTGCGCCAAATTCGGGAAAGACCGGCACGCCCCGGTATCCTTTCGCGTTGTTGCCGACAAACAGCTCTTTATCCGCAATGTAAATACTCATGTTATCCAACAGGTATTCCAAGAGCTTCGCCCGGCGCAGAAGCGGTGGATCGCAGGAGCATTCCTTGTAGAATTCTGTTGTTAGCTTGGCACGCTCGGTGCAAATATGAGGCAGGGTTTCGCGCATCCGTTTCCTGAGGTTTTCTACTCGTTCGGTGATCAACATAAGCGTATCCTCCTTTAACAATGTGTAATTGGTTTCGGGTTTTCCACTCTTGCGTTGGTTGTGTATAGGTTATTATCATACCGGCATATTTTACCGGCGAGTATCAATATTTTGTTGAGCTCATCTGCATAAGCCGACATGGTTTCGGTAGATGGCGGCTTTGTCCCTCCCATTTCATAAACACGTCCCAACATTTCGTATTTATTGACGCCGAGCGCGTGGTAAGCCAGAAGCTCGACTTCTTTCACATGCTCAAGACCGCATACAATTTCCGCCAGAGCTTTCAGGTTTTCCATATCATCGTTACAACCGGGGATCACTGGAATGCGGACATGGATATCAACCCCATGCCGATTGATGTTTTCCAGATTTTCAAACACCGTACGGTTCGACATCCCGGTCAGCCTCAGATGCGCCTGCTCATCCGCATGCTTTAGATCGTATAAGACCAAATCAATGTAATCCAAAGCCGCTTTAAAAGCGCTGTAGTTACCGTACCCGCATGTTTCAACGGCTACGGAAATACCAAGCTCTTTGCATTTCCGCGCGCATTCCTGTAGAAATCCCGGCCTTGACAAAGGTTCCCCGCCAGAAAATGTCACTCCGCCGCCCGATCTCCTGTAGTACGCGATGTCCTTGCGAATGATATCTACTACTTCATCAGACGTCATTTCACGCCCCATCATTTGCTTGGATTCCGCATAGCAGACATCTGCGCATTGCCCGCAGTGATCGCACAGGTCGTAATCAATAATGTATCGGCCGCCTTCCGGTGTTATGCAGCCTTGGGGGCATACTGTAAAGCATGCCCCACAGCCAATGCATTTGATATAGCTGCTGGCAACCTCCGGCAACGTATCCTGCGATTCAGGGTTTGCACACCACAGGCATTTTAAGGGACAGCCCTTGAAGAACACTAGGGTACGGATTCCCGGGCCGTCATGTATTGAACATTTTTGCACATTAAAAACAATGCCTGTTTCCATATTCCTTAGACCACCTTACGCATTCGCGGTAGATTCGCCGGTTTTTTTCTTCTTTCCTCTTCCGTCGGTATACCATATTCCAAAGCCTGTTATGGCGCAGATAATTGAAAATATGGGTGTAATGTACATGAAATAATAGGGCATGAAAGTTAATACGGGAACACCAAGCACCGCCGCCGCATAGATTCCATTCGATCCCCAGGGTACAAGCGGTGCAAAGACGATACCGCCGTCCTGAATTGTGCGTGATAACACTTTGCGATCCAAATTCAGTTTATCAAACGCGGGGGCAAATGTACGTCCGGGGAGAAGTGTTGCCAGATACGGATCCGCCGCGAAATAGTTGAGCCCCATACCCGAAAGGATAGTTACGGTAATCAGACTGACCCGATTGTTTACAACCTTGGTCATTTTGCTGATCAGAGCGACTGTGACGCCTGTGACCTCCAGAAGAGAGGCCAAAAACAGGGATACGAACATAAGAGATATGGTAAACATCATGGAACTCAGTCCGCCACGTGTAAGCAACGCGTCAATTTTCTCAATACCCGTATTGCCGACAAAACCGGATTGGAGGTAACCAAGTGAGGCTGAAAGTGTTTCGCCCTGTAGGGCAACCATCAAAACAACGCCCATCAGAATTGCCGCTACCATACCGGGAATGGCAGGTACCTTCTTTATGATAAGAGCGATCAAAACAACGGGAGGAAGGAGAAGAAGCGGACTCATGTTAAAAGCTCCCGCGATACCGTTCATCATAATATCAACCTCTGTTGTATCTACCACTTTACCGCTATATTGAAAACCTAAAACCGTAAAGATAATTCCGCTTACTACAAGCGCGGGACCGGTAGAGTAAATCATGCTTCTTACGCAATCGTAGATGTCAACCTTGGCGACAGCGGCGGCAAAGTTGGATGTATCAGACAATGGAGATTGCTTATCACCGAAATACGCTCCACACACGATGGCGCCCGCAGTAACGCCTACCGGGATCCCCAACCCGTATCCGACGCCCATCAACGCAACGCCGATGGTTCCCATTGTTGTCCAGGAGCTGCCCGTTGCCATTGACATAATACTACAGATAATTAATGAGGCTACCAAAAACCAGGATGGAGACAGAATTTTTAATCCCCAGTAGATAACATAAGGTACTGTTCCACAGGCCATCCAGCTGCCAACCAGCATACCAATTAGCATAATGATTATCATTGCCTGGATGGATTCGCCAATGATAGTTGTTGATTTCTGCTCAATTTCCTTCCACGGAATTCCAAGATAAACGGCATAAATTACGCATACGATGGAAGCCAGCAGCAGGGGAATTTGCGGGTCCAATTTCAGGCCGATGATACCGTACATAAGTATGCCGATGCTCAGAATCAGGATAAGCAAAGCCTGACCGAATGTTGTTTCTTTTCTCGTTCTTTCTTTCATGCCCAAACCTTCCTCTCTCATAACTAAAGATTGTATTATTTTAATAATTTTTGATTTTATTATGACGATTAAACTATTTAATGCCACTTATGCGAAATCAGGCGAACACCTCATGCTTGAGTCTCTTATTCCATACAGGATGTGGGTGGGATGTCATCCTCATCCGGAGGCGGATCCATTCTCTGGAGCTTGACGATGGAAAGAATGAGGCCTCCCCAAACAGGCACGACACAAAGCAGCATCGTTATGATCGCTCTAACTGTCATATTTGTACCCTCCTCAAATCAATTACTGAATCCATTATCCTGTATCGGCGGGAAGCTTTCTCCGTCGAACAAATTTGGGCCGGCGGAGTTGCTGATCCTTGTATTAGAGATATAGAGTATCAGGCCCACGCCACCCAGTTGCAGGACTAAAGTCCCTAGGGAATACGTGCCGAACGGGTTCCACCAGTCGGGGTTCCATCCCACGGACAGGACGCACCACCATATGAACATCATGACGGCCAAGACGGGTACCAGCAAAGTGACCGAAATGTTCAACCACTTACCCATAGGCAAACCGGTATAAGGATTGTTCAGAAATTTGGTGCGGGCCTTTTCGGCGCCGAATCGGTAAAGCGCGTAGCTGGAGAACACGGCGCCTATGACCATGCCCATGCCCACAACGAAATCCTGGCTATTGAAGAAGTTACTGCTCCATGCTGACGGAACGCCGATTAGGATTGTACCGGCTAGCATAATAACAAAGGTTTTTTTCTTGCCGACTCCCGCATCCGCGCAAGGTTGATAAACGATGGAATACATGGCGATGATGGACGAAACTGCCGCCATCAGTAAAGCAAGGAAAAACAGCGTATCCATCAGGCGGCCGCCGGGCATCTGCTCGAACACATTGGTGAGCGCGATGAATGCCAAGCTGTTGTTGCCGGAAGCGCATATCGCCAGCGCTTCTTCCGAGGACATAAAGGCAAACAGAGCGGGGATGACCGCAACGCCGGCAAGCAGCGCCACAGACATATCGCCCAAACCCTGAATAGCTGTGGATAGCGCCACGTCCGATCTACGTTTGGAGTAGACAGCGTATGCGATGCAAATGCCCCAGCCGGGTCCCGCCGACCACACGCATTGGGTAAGCGCCTCAAGCCAGATCTTGGAGGACAGCAGAGAAGAAAACTCAAAATCAAACAAGAAATTCAAGCCATCACCGGAGCCGGGCAAAGTGAGTGTCCGGACTGCAATCACGATCACGGATAAAAACAGCACCCGCAGAAACACCTTGTTTGCCTTCTCAATGAAAGATACACCCTTATAAGCGCCTCATGCGGAAAACGCCTGTACCAGAACATAGATCACAACCATCAGCACATTCTTTTCGGAAACACTGGCAAACAGCGCCGCTTTATCGACGCCAACGTAGCTATTGGTCAGCGCAAGGAAAAAATAGTAGACGACCCACGCTACAACAACTGTATTGTATGCGATGGTGATCGTCACAATCCACCATACAAAGGAACCGAACCAAGTCGCCTTCTTTGTGCGATGAAGTCGCGGAATGCGCCGGGAAGCCCTTTGCGGGTAGCGCGGCCAATGACGTGCTCTCCCATCATAAGGGGTATGATGGCAAAAATCATGATCAGGATGAATGCGATTATAAACGCACCGCCGCCATTCGTGGCGGCCACACGGGGAAATCTCCAGATGTTTCCGGTTCCCACCGAGCCGGCAATCATTGCCAGCGCCATTGCAATAGGAGATGAAAAACCGAGTTTTTCTCGGCTTTACTCTTATTTCCCATTCGAATGACTCTCCTTTATTATAACAAATCCCCTACGGAGTATCTATTAACAAATATTCCTTAGGGGATTTATACTTTTGCCTATGAGGTTATTTCTTTATGCGCTTAATAATGTCTTTGCCGCGCTCGGAACCTATTTTCTCAAAGAAGTCGATTACACCCTGGCGGTACATGCCCGTTTTCGCGTCGGCGATCGCCTTGGGAAGAGCTTCGCGGAACAGCTCGAAGCACCTGATGTCAGGATGCGAATAGTTGAGCCGGATATACTCGATATCGCCCGCGTCACCAAGGCCGTCACCTGTGATGACGCCGATTTTATATTTCAGCAGCGCCGTGGCAACTTCCTGCGCGGATACGCCCGAGCCAGACACATCGATGATCATGCAGAAGCCGTACTGGGGTTTTACGGGAATCGTAACGCCTTCGGTCATCGCTACGGTTTCTTCGATGTGCTTGTAGTTGCGGCGTATGGTTTCCGTGCTCTTTTCAACATATGCATGATCCTGCATAGCCGTATAGGCTGCATACTGGCCGGGATAGTTGATGTGAATTTTTGTGGTTTCCATCTTGAGCAGGAACGCGCCGCGGAGCAGCGCGGGATGACCCGCCATGAAACCAACGCGAAGCGCCGGCATGCCATAACCCTTTGATATGCCGCTGACGGAAATAACATGATCCATGGGCGTTTCCGGGGTGTGCAGGGACGCCATGGGATAATGCTGGGCGGAAGGGTCAGACCTATGGGTGTTATGCGTGATATTGTTGAAAATGAGAACATTTTTCTTGCGGGCGATTGCCGCGATTTCCAGCAACTCTTCCTTTGTAGCGACAACGCCGAACGGGTTGATCGGATCGCAGACAACAATCATCTTTGTCTTCGGTGTAATGGCCGCTTCAACTTCCTTGGGGTCCAGCTTATAGCCGTTATGCTTGCCGAGCTTGATAGGCTTTACTATCGCACCGTTAATCTCCGCGCCCGGAACAAAGTGGAAGTAGGCGGGGTCTGTTGTGATAATTTCGTCGCCGGGATTCAGGAATGTCATGTATGTATATCCGATACCGCCCTGAGCGCCCTCAACGCCCAATACCGTGAAATCATCGCCGAGCTTGCGGCCGAATTTGTGTTCCGCGGCTTCCTTTTTCAACTCGGGAATCAAATCGGGAGGATATACCCGGAGTTCTTCCCAGGTCGAATGATCCTTCATCGCCTTAATAGCCGACTCCGGAGGGCCGATCAGATTGGCCATGTACCCCATGTCATAATAGCCTTCGCCAATCATGTTATACACGCCGTTAGGAAGAAGCTCATCCCAGTCAAGCCCCAAAATGTCTATCGCGCTTTTAAATGTGAAGTAATTCCCCATGCCCTGAGGGTGGTGAAGGAGTATTTTGGCTTGGTCGGACAGAAACGTTTGCTGCATTTGGTTGTAATCCATTGCGATTCTCCTCTCGATTTTCATTATTGCGTTAATGATAATCAATTATTGTATATATTATTATATAGATTATCATTTACCGTATACAGATTATCATAACGAAATGCAGCTGTCAATCGGTTGCGGATGAATTCTATATAATTGCTGAATAATTCGCTTGCGATTTAGCAAATATGCCGATACAGCGCATCTGTTTCACAAAAAACGACGCCGCTCAAAAGGCGGCGCCGTGGTTTCAGGGAAAAGTATTTATACTAATCTGCAATAGATTGTAACTGCCGGAGGCGGCTCAGATGTTGTCAAATACCTCTGCCCGCGCTTATGGCGTTGCAGCAAGCGTAAAGCATAGCTTGCCGGTTTGAGTGCTAACTTAAACGCAGATTAGAAATACATTTTTTGAATGATTTGAATCAGATTTTCAGCGGTGTTGTCACAGTTAATGCCCATCTCCTTCAGTTCCTTTGTGACATCCACAGGAAGATCACTGCCGTCCTGACATTCGTTGAGCAAGCCGCCCATAATCAAGCTTGCCCGTAGATTCTGCTTTTTCAGACCTTCTACCACTTCTTTTGCATAACTCAGCGCGATTCCGTTAAAGGTGCTGATCACGACATATTTGCTCTCGGTTTCTATAAGAGTATCAAATATTTCTTTTGTGGGAACATTACTGCCAAGGTCGAAGACAGTGGCCCCGGCCTTTAACAGAACATTTTTGACAATCTCTTTGCCGAACTCATGAACGTCGGTAGAACCTACGACCACACGATATCCATAGAGTGCCCCGTCGATAGAATCGATCTTGTTGCAGATATCTTCCTGCTTTTTGATGATGGTCATAACAATGTTTGTAGGGCGCACAGGTTTTCTTCCCCGCATTGCTATTTTATCTGCCTCACCCACGCCAAAATTCTCTTCCAGCTGTTCCACGCCGATGGCTTTCAGCGCACCGAAGATTTCCCCGGCATGAGTGGTATCCACGCCCAGGTCGTCAAGGCCATTCATCACCCGCTCGAAAAAGATCTTTCCGCAGGCCAACAGCAGCTTTTTGTCCGCAACTACCTTGTCCCAGTCGATA
>Ga0153950_1001348_pt1 | contig 10938 bp, 6 predicted proteins | sample TSNJ034MetaG_FD_104737 | JGI IMG/M metagenome (GOLD analysis project Ga0153950, IMG submission 104737) | Attine ant fungus gardens microbial communities from New Jersey, USA - TSNJ034 MetaG | ecosystem: Host-associated > Fungi > Mycelium > Unclassified | place: USA: New Jersey, Wharton State... | reverse complement strand
GGATTTGGGCGACATTATTCTTGTTGATTTTGACTGGGCAGGGAAAGAGAACACTGTCAGATATCCATCCAACATCACGTTGGGTCACCCTGAGCTTCCGCGTCCTGAGGACGTTGACCGTGGAGGCTTGATTTCTTCTGCCCATGATGACAAGATGTTGGAACTCCTATATCTCTAGCACTGAAATACAAGTCTTTTTATTACCCAAGCTCAATCGTTTCTGGACATAATGCCCTGTGATTTTTTATTCACAAACATGACCGCCATTGCGGTGATGCTGATCTTCTGGAGCTGAAGCTGGATTTTGTTTTTCTATGGCGTCTTGGAGAAGGGCAGAGAGGCAATGCAGGAAGCACCGATCTTGGATCAAAACCAAGTGAATGAGGATGGACCGAATGAAGATCTCCTGTGATGTGAGGAATAAGCCAGAGGTACTGAGCCCATTGGGAACTGAGGGTTAGGAGAAGAAGTAGAAATAAACTTGTTTCAACCAGGGGAAGGGAACAGTTATGCTCTATTTCCCTGAACTGCACTTTCCGACGGCTCGAGTCTGGTGAATATATTTAATACATAAATACAATTGTTCTACTGTAGTTCTTGTGCCAGTCAGGAATCTACCATTTCCGAATCATGCCCTTTCTTAATTAGTTCTCCTGCTTCGCCAGGCCACTGGATGTCTGTGTTCCGTTCTGCAGGGTGGCAAGCTTGTCCTGCTTCCCCCCTCAGTCAAAATCGATGACCCTGAGGTCCACAGGTTCCTCTGTGACATCGGTTCGAAGATCCCCGTGAACATTTTTTTGGATTCGAGCGTCTTAGTGATGGTATTGAGAGCCGTTCGCAGTTTAGGATCCACGACTTTAGCCTTGGTGGAATCGAATTGGTATAGTATTTGCCAAGTGGATGGGTCAAGGTACTCCATGACATATGTAGTTGGTGCACTGTCCACCTCTGCATAACCATACAGCATGGGAGCCAGCCCAATATCTGCCAGATACTTGTGAATGGGAGCGAGGAACGAGCTTAACAAGGACCTGAAGGCCGGCAATCGAAGAAGATGTGAGGGTGGCAAGAAACAGTCGCTGATACGCATTGTTGGGCCTGGACACAAATATCAGAGCCCCAACTTGGCCTGTTGGCTCAAGTAATGTATATGAGTTGTAGATAGGAGAGGTCGAAGCTGCAAATGATATCTCAGAAGGTTCAGTCACGAGCCTGCAAGCAACACTCTGTGAGGGGCAGAGGTCGAAACGCATTCTCATCATGCCCCTCTCACAGAGTGTTGCTTGCAGGCTCATACATGGTGCAAACAGATCCATCATTGTATATCTAACTACGATTAGACCTAGCAGATTTACATAGCGAATATATGCACATCTGTATAAATCTTTCTGACTGATTTTACTTTTGTGCGTACTCAGTTGACTGAACTCAGTCCGATTGAGGAGATATAATTAGGGCACCGTATGGTGTGTCTGGTATCATCAGAATTCGTGTACCAACTTTCCCCGAGGCTATCCGCTCATTTACGATCAAAATCATGAACTAAGGGCTCCCACTAGGTGCACAGGTCTGTGCTGCTTAGTTATTCATCAGTCATAGGATAAGTCTGGTTATTAGGCCAGATTCAATGCAAAATTCCACGCATTTGATTCACCAATGAATTTGACTCGAATAACGCGACCATGGCCATGGCCTTCCCAGCCAACTACCTCCCTCCTATAATATTAAGGGGTTTCCAGCATATAGCAAAAAGAGAGTTAAGAATTACCTTACTTCTGAGGGTTATTTTGAGTCTTGAGAGGCCCTATCTATGTCAATTAATTAATGCATGGGCTAAATCAAGAGGCTATGAGAGAAAAATGGCTTCTTAACTGTTATCTATGCATGTGATTAAAGCTGCCAGCCTCCCAATATACTAGACAAGCCTCTAGGTGTAAGAAATGTTATGCAATTGGCCATAAGATGACTTGGAGGGCATGCCCTTTACATTATTCAGACATATTATAGTTGGTATTTTGTTAGTGAATTAAACTGGAATTTCATGTTGAATTTGCACTTATCCCATTACTAATGGATGACTAAGTGGCACAGACCTGTGCACCTAGTGGGAGCCTGAACTAAGCCATCTATGACTAAGCAGCTTGTCTGCAGTTGCCCTATTGGATGGCTTCAATCACAACATCAAAAGAAGAAACTCAACAAGGACAATCCCATCAACATTATCATCACTTTATGATACCATACTGCTTGAGGGTGAGTTGTAAGCTCACTATATCTGTCAGGACTGACTTCCTAATGAGTGAGAACTAGCTGAGAGCAACAGCTGAACCCTATGCTGGACCAGGAGGAGGAGGTATGTACATCTTGTTCAAATAGAGGGTATAGATGGTAGAGTATCTAGCAGATGGCCTGAGAGAACAAAACTAAGGGGTAACTAGTCTGGGTTACAATTAAGTAGTACTGGAGTAGTCTAGCTAGAAAAGGAATTATTGGATGGAGCTGTGTTACCATTGGTGTCACCAGTTACAAGGGTGTCACAGTATGTGACAATGTCTTTACCCCAAATATACACTTGCTCTAGCCTATATATGACTGTTATAACTAGATGAGAAGCTGATCAATTTCACAGGCCTTCATTTTCTGAAAAATAATTATAGAATTGCTTCACTTGCTTGTAATATGAAATATCAAAATCTTTCCCAACCACTCCTGGCATGTATGCAAGATAGTATTGCTCTGCAGTCCATATATCTCCTGCTCATGGGACAAATAGCCATCTCCCTATCAAGAACTCAAATTTCTGTAGTAGTAGGTCCAATTTCAATTTCTAATAAATTTAGTATGAGGAACAAACATGCAAGACATCCCAAGTTCCAAACATCAGCACTGGCCACCAAGTATAACCTCAGGGGCCTACAGGGCATAAGACTGAATTAGATCCATGTGACATCCATCTTTAAATGTAGCTATAACCACATAAGGTTATATGCTTACCTATAACATAATCAGTCAGTAGGACATCAAATTTCAGCACCTTACTCAGATTAACAAGCTTTGTAGATGTGAATATGGTCAATGGATTAGACAAGATAGCATTCTCCAGTAGTAATTGACCATCTGTTGGCACAACAGGAGACAAATTGTCACACTTGATGGATTCATCAATATCATCCTGTTGATCAGAATATTATCAGGTTTAATGTCTTTCTTGCAATTAGAAATACTAGAATGTCTCATCTTGCAACATTGGCTGTGTAGAAAATCAAGGGCCTCAAGCAATTGCCTCAATATGTATTTCACAATGTTACACCGCTAATGAATTTTCCATGGATTTGTGACATGGGATATGCTTTATACCCCTGAATTCAGTATTTGAGTTCACTCTAGAAACCTTCTACAAGCCTTTAGCCATACAAGGGAACCTTTAGAAAGGCCCTTTTTACTGCACAATGACCAAATTGTCATTTACCAATTAGTGTACACTTCAAGAGATGAATATCATGGGCTAGCATCAGGTTGATTGGGGGAAGACTGTTTAGAGGTTATTCTCTAGGACTCAGGAACTTTGGTTATTTTCTAGAGTGTTATATACTTTGAATCTAGAATGGACTTAGATGAGCATGAAGCCCAGATGACCAATCAATGAGTCTATCAACAGACTCTGATTGCCTTAGCATAAGTTCAGCCAAAGAGCATGATATCATACCAGATCAACATGCAAGCTAGGACACTTGCATGTGTTAAAACCAGTTTCTAGATCAAATTTGGGATAGGGAGCAGCCAGATAGGAAGTTATAAAGGAATGTTTAGAGGTAGTAGTATAGAGGTGGAGCAGAAGCACATAGTAGTGACAGGTTGGCATGCCGCTTCAGAAAGGGAAGTTAGGAGGGTTTACATGGCAAGATTGTGCAGAAGAGCAGTGAGGAAGGATTGGTGCTGAGTTTTCTTTTTATGTCAATTGAGTCTCAAACATTTGTAATTTCTAATATACTTCTCAGAGTGGAGAGTAGAAGGGCAGTATCTTCTTGGCCCTTGCCTTCATCTCAGAAGCTCTTGAGGTCATCAGATGCAATTCTTTTGAGTGTGTAAGAGGTGATCTTGGTGAGAGGTTGAGTTGGTGAATGAATTTTATATCTATACCTAAAAACAAGGCATAGTAGTTACTCAGATAACCTTCTATAAGATAGCAGGCTTGAAAAGCCTGGCTAGTTATTGACTCAGATCATATCACACCCATAAGGTTTGGTGTTGGAGGTGCAGATGAGGGCTTGACTGAGTGTAGTAAGACCCAGAAGTGGTTTACTGACTACTTTCATAGTGAGCTTATTATGGTACATAAAGGTTGGCACCTTAGGGACACCATATCATGACTCAGCAAATGGCTAAGAAGAAGTGTGGGAAAGTGTCACATGTTACATGTCACATGAAATGGAGTCACATGATGAGTGTGGGAGAGTAGTGCACAGACTATGTAGTAGTTGTATAAGTAGTGTATAGAATCCAATGGGAACTCCATTGAGTTCTCCTTGTCAACTTGGACTTGGAGGGTGATTAAGTCATCCCAGGCTAAGTTACTACACACCATGCAAGGTGGATCTAGATTGATCTTACAATCATTTCAACTATTTTTACATTACAGATAAACTATGCTTTCTCTCTTTAATTTCTTTCTGATACCTCCACTACCTATTCATCCCCATAAACCCTTTAGCATGCAATTGAGGACTGTCACTGCCTTTTTCCCTACTTGTTTGTTACAGTAAAAACCTCTTTTTCCCCTTTCAATGAGTGGAAGAGGTAATTTTTTACTATGTTGGAAGAGAGCTGGAAAAGTCCCCAATGCTTGCTAAACAAGGTAAAAATAACAACCATGAGCACTTTCAAGTTCAAAGCTCTCTTGCAACATCACTACATAACTGCATCCAGGATGATCTGATGTCCTTGTCTGCTGTGTGATATGTTGAAGTATCCCAAGTTCTTTAACCATATGCAATTGTGCTTTTGTGGCATATACTGTCAGTATTTTGATTGCAAAGAATCCACATTTTCTGGTTTTCCAAAACAGAGTGTTATTTTTAGATGTTCAAAATGAAGGAATATACTCAATATCAAGAGCAAGCCAAATATTGGCATGTTAACCCCATTCAAGCTTACAAATGATCTTGTATCTAGAATTGAGAATGGCTCTGAGAGATGTATTGTAGAATCCAGAGGTTCTTCTGGCCAATGCACACCAACTGGTGGCTTAACTTTAGTGGAAAGAAAATGGAACAAATGAGAAAAAGGTTTGCAAAAGGGCATTTTGGGAAAGTAGTGTGTCTTAGTGGATTATATATCCCAGTGATGGAACTTTCCAGTGCATGGATACCAAAGCCTATTCACATTTGGTGTTTTTGTGGTCAGCAATTATTGTAGCAAGCAGAAGTGCTAAGACATAGAGAATTGTACTATGAGAAAATTAAGCAACAGGTGATATTACAAATAGAGGTATGATAGACCTGTCAAGATTTTGAGTCTCAGAAGGGTACAGAACTGAGAGATAAAGTCTGGTAGGTATACTACTAATCAATTAAAAAATGTATCAATCTAGAAATAAGAGACCAGAGATGGAAAAGTCACCAGATCAATAGAGGAGAGATAGGCTATAGACACTCTGTGGCTGGACTCAAATACAATGGTTATATGTTTCCTACTATCCAACAAACTAGGGTCATTATTTTGGATGAAGTTCCTATATAGCACAAGTATGATATTGATGCTGTTGATCAATGTCTAAGAAACTTGCTTGAAGTAAGGGATCACTTGTACTTGATAGTATTAAGTAAAATATCTACAGTGGAATAGTTAATCTAAGTGTGAAACATAAGTAAAATAGTCTCACCTCAGGAGTCACCTATGAAGGTAGACAACTGAGGGAGTTACTACACAAAGTTCAGGTCTTATAGAGAGGTACCTTTTCTACTCTGGTTACCCAGTTGCTACAGAGGTAGAATAGAAAGAAAAAATTGTGTTGATGCCAGGATAGGGTCAGTCCATAACTTCAATACTTGTAGTGACTTAGCCTGAGATGACTTAACCATATTCCTGGTCCAAGTTGACAAGGAGAACTTGATGGATTCTTGTAAGGGGAACATATAGTCCCTAACTACTCTAATATTAGTAAAGAGAGCAGACTTAAGTTGGAATGAATGAATAGCCTAGGAGTTCCAATCAATGTTGGGGTAAGGTATTCTACCATACATCCACTAGTATATATATCTACACTAGGTGGTCTGTGTGCATTGCCAAGCAATTATATGACTTACATATTAATAACTACATTATCTTATAAGACTACCTAGTACTAATAGGAAGATGAAAACTAGAGAAAAGGGTTATAGGGAAGGTGGCTGGACAGATCACAGGGTGAATTAGGTAATACTCACCCATACTGTGCATGCTAAGCCCTCCTAGATACAACTACTGAAGTGTTCTCTTATAGTTCTTGTTTAATTTCTGTACACTACTTATATACCTACTACATGATCTGTGCACTACTTTCCCACACATTATGTGACCCTATTATGTGATATGATACTTTCCCACACTCCTTCCTTGTGTAGTAAGTCCAAATAAGAAAAGCAAAGAAAAGAAAAAGAAAGTAAAATAAAATAGAAAGTAAAATAAAATAATGACTTAGCTGTTTTGCCAAACTATGACAGTACTTTCCTTCTCTGGTAGCTAGACCACTTGATGTCACCCCCCATGACCCATTATCATTGTTGTCATGTTATGACTATTATTGTGTGACCATTATCATTTGTGACCATTGTTGTCCCCATTATTCCATTATTTGTTGTTGTCATTGTTGTCATTGTTGTCATTATTTTATTGTTACCAGGATGCTGAACTCATTTGTTGGGGGGGTAGGGAGTGGAAGAACATATAACAATCTTGTCTCTGGTATGTGGGAGGCTGAGTCAATGAGAAATTGTCCAAAATACAAGAAAGGTAGGTTAGCACCTTTTGAATATAACATCAACTGATTGTTTGACTTGGCAGCATGTACAGTATTTATCAAAGAGTCTGGTGTACATTTGCTTATGTGCATTTTGATCTTGTTCTTAATCTACTATCTTTCAGTACAAGAAGATGACTTGTCCAAACTGTTGAATTATATCATGTTACATGTGCCACCAAATCATTACCAGGTATAAACACTTTGATCACAATCAGACCTCAAGTTCAAGTATCAAGTCAACTAAATGCACCCTCTGGTATACAGATCTCAATACCTTATATGCTAATGAGATATGAATTTTCTTCTGAATATAATTTAACTTTTGATATCATCCTTACATGAAACTAACAACTTGTTTCAGTTTTGATAGGTCAAGTTGGCTGCAGATCAAGCCATAGCCAAAGCATGGATACTTTATCCAGAGGTATTAATATCTGATCTCAAAGTCAACCTTCCAAAGACTGTAACACAACAATGTTATCTACCACTACCACTACCACTACCACTACCACCACCTATCCTACTTGCCCAGGGAGGACATCCTCTAGGCAATGTTGGCAGGGTGCATAGAGCCCCTTATAGAGCACAGGTCCCACCTGTACAGTAACAGCCTCACTTCCCTAATGCTTATACTTATCTATATCAATTTCTGATCAGAGAAAATGATTGCTATCTACAGTTGCCTTATTGGAAAGAACCACAGGCATGGCCCAGTCTTCAACATCCAATTCCAAGATTACCAGAAAATAATTGCTATGTACAACCATGGCACAGCCATTAACTGAAAGTTCCAAGATTACAAGAAAATAATTACCATTTCTCACAGACAACCTCACCATCCTCCTTGCACTGGCTCCAATTCTTATGACTTGTCAGGTTCAAAGTATTCCTTAACCATCCTTGGCACCTACAAGAAAGGACTGACTCAAACACCAGATGAAGTATGATTTTCCAATAAATGACAATACTTGCAAGTGATGTAAATCTGGCAGCCACATGTACATTGTGGAAGGTCTGTCAGTGACTGACTCAAGAACCTTAAGTTAGGGGTTGACTCAAGGTAGCACTTCAGGGTTAGAAGAGAACTTGATAGGGTTCTTGCTTAATTGCAGTCTATTATATATACAAGTACAGTATTTGTTCTCATTTAAACTACAAGCTATCCATCAGCTACCAGTTTGACTCCAGTCCATGTTCATTCTATTTATAGCTTATTGTCATAGTCAAGGCAACTCATGACAAGGTCACAAGCCATAGACAGTACCAAACTGAGTAGAGATCAGTCCTGTTTCCAGATCTTTTTCTTTTAATCAGTTGCTGGATTTGCTGGCAATTTACTGCTGTCTGAGTCAGACCATCTGCAAGTATTGCTTTTCAACTTGGAAAGGCCAATTATACCTAGGGTTTCTTTGTCATCTCTTTACCAGGATACTACAATTTCACAGAACTTTATCTTTTGTATCTCCTTCTTCCATCTCTTCTTTCATCTCTTTAGATACTGTTCTAACTCTACTGGACCCTCATTTATGATTGGATACTACTTTTAGCAAATGTGAATATTTACTAGCACAAATCAGATAGAAGGATACAATAATTGAATCCCTTCTCAAGCAGGTTTGTTGTTTGTGTATTGGTATCACTTTTACCATTTCTGATACCTTGGCAGCTCCATAACCCTTATCTTGCCACCCCTCTGTCTATTGTCTCTTACCAAATGGCAACCTCCTCTTCTGACCAGAACAAATGTAATGTTTTGTCTTGGTTGGATCATCTTCAGTTGAGTGTTTGTGACACTGGTAGCTCAGTAGGTCTGAATATATTTACCAAGCTTTGAAATATGAAAGAAGTGGAGTCTGACTGTGCCTCCAATACACCCAACATTGAGTTTGCAGATGAAGAACTGGAGAGGGATGATGATAACAGTAAAACAGAAATTACAGAATACTCCCCTAGATATGCATCTACCACTGGAACTGATTGCCAAATTGAGCATTGATAACAACCATATCAAGGGGAAGATATAAGGGGATGCTTTGGTAGTCATATCTAGGAGGGCTTAGCATGCACAGTATAGGTGAGTGTTACCTAATTCACTATGTGATCTGTCTAGCCACCTTTTCTATAACCTTTCCATCTGGTTCTCATCTTCCCATCAGTACTAGGTTGCCTTTTATAGTAATCTAGTTATCAATGTGTAGTACACCTGATTGCATGGCAATACACATAGACTGCCTAGTATAGATATATATACTAGTGGATGTATGGTAGAATACCTTACTCCAACATTGATTGGAACTCCTGGGCTATTCATTTATTCCAACTTAAGTCTACTCTCTTCACTAACATTAGAGTAGTTAGGGACTGTACATTCCTCTTATAGAAGAGGGATCAAGTATGAGATATGAACATCACTGATGATAAAGATCTGAACAATGATAATGTTGTATGTTTATGCTATAGTGACCACTTCTCACAACCACCTAACCAGTTGCCTTGCTTCAAGGGAGTAGTGAACAAAATGTACTTCATGCCAGAAAGCTATGCTTTGGCATCATAATTGAGTATACCATTGATGTGATTCAGGCCCTGCCTTCAACCTACACTATTGAGCAATGCTTATCAAACAACACAGTCTGCCTGAGATTCTGGTGCACAGACTTGTCAATCCAGATGATGTTCAGAAACTATTTAATATGTATGTATTTATTGCACACTATTTTGTGATTTTTCCTCTTACAGAACTCAACTTCATAATAGATTTTATCAATGTGTTAATGTAGGTTCTCCAAACTTGTCAAAAACAACTCTTATTGGTCATGAATAGCCCTTCATCTCTTAACTAGATCCTATCTTGCATACTCTGGCTTCTACTTTTGCTAGATATCCCTTCCTGTTTACTATTGGTAAGATCCAGTTCAATACCACTCTCAATTTATTCTGATCTTTTTCTCATCAGTTTATGTGATCTCTTCAAGATATTATGTGGGTAAGTCAGAAATATACCCAATTGCAATGCACTTTGCTAAGCATTCAGCTGCAAATGCCCTAATTGATGATTGGAAATCTATGGAGCTCTACCAAGCTTATATTCTTATAAGCATCTATGCTGTCCCAGTAAGAAGATGGAAAAAAGACAAAAGTTGGCTTTACACAGGACTTGCTATCCAGTATGTATCATCAGTTTATCTACTATTGGTCCTTATCCCTTTTGCAGTATTGCAACAGATCTCAACCTTCATCATGTATCTACCTTTAAGTCAAAGTATGAGAAGAACAAATACAAGGTACTCAATCATGTGAGGATCTAGATGATTTGCTTCAATCTAGACCATTCAATGGCTATCCAATTTGGAAAACCTTCAACTATTAAGGAAGACTAGTAGATATATATTTGCTTCTCTTCCAATAAAAGATTTAAATTTTGATTTAGTATTATCTGAAATGCTATCACAAACTTCATTTGGACCATAACTTTGGGAATACTCAACCAATTTTAACAATCTAAATGACCACTGAAAGCCCTTAAAAAGACCTTTCAGATGGTACCAAAAACATCTCAATGCAATCAGTATTCACCAAGTTATCAGCAGATCAGTTGGTGATCATCAAGTCACCAGACACTAAATCACTGATATCTTGGGAACTGCTTGACATAATTGTTAGCTTCAATAACTATTGTGAAGCTCTCTTCAATGCACTTCTTTTGGCTATAAATAGACCCCAAGGCAATAAGAACCCATGGAGATACAAGGTCCTCAATGTTTGTACATGGCATTGATCTTTACCCATAGATTATCATTTGTCCTTGAATAGAACAAAGGACTACCCTAAGATGGTTAGGTTATCTCTATTTCAAGAACAATAGCACTCCTATATGTAGAACAATAGGTAGTGATCATGTGGTAGGCTGTCCTTGTGCACAGACCACCACAATTATG
>Ga0153950_1001346_pt1 | contig 10938 bp, 8 predicted proteins | sample TSNJ034MetaG_FD_104737 | JGI IMG/M metagenome (GOLD analysis project Ga0153950, IMG submission 104737) | Attine ant fungus gardens microbial communities from New Jersey, USA - TSNJ034 MetaG | ecosystem: Host-associated > Fungi > Mycelium > Unclassified | place: USA: New Jersey, Wharton State... | reverse complement strand
TTGTACTATGATAACTATTTTGAATTTGAAGCATCCGTCAATTATCTTTTGACGCATAAAGATGTGCGGATGCAATTGGGAAAAAACGGTGTACATTATATTCAGGAAAATTATCGCTGGGATATAATTACTGCGAAGTTGAAACGATTGATCCGATATGTGAAATCCTCGGAGGCATAATTATATGAAAAAACTAGGGTTTATTACCCCATGGTTTGGGGAGAGTATCCCAGGCGGTGCGGAAATGGAACTGCGGGGCCTCGCGAGCCATATGGCGGCAGCGGGTATTAATTTGGAAGTTTTAACGACGTGTGTAAAGGAATTTTCAGCAGACTGGAGTGTTAATTTTTATCCGGCAGGTAACGACGTGGTCAAAGGTATCCAGGTAAAGCGCTTTCCGGTGCGCAAAAGGGATACGGCGGCATTCGATGCGGTTAACTATAAGCTGATGAATGCGATTCCTATTGTTGAGAAAGAAGAAGCGACGTATGCTGCAGAGATGGTAAATAGCCCTGCCTTATATGAATATCTGATGGAACATCAAGAGGAATATGGAGTCTATGTCTTTATTCCGTATATGTTCGGCACTACTTACTACGGAGTACAGGTATGCCCGAAGAAATCCGTATTGATTCCCTGCCTTCATGATGAAAGCTATGCGTATCTGAACATTTTCAAGGAGGTATTTTCGAAGGTGGCGGGAATGATTTTTCATGCGCAGCCCGAATGTGACCTGGCTTACCGTTTATATGACTTAGCTAACGTAAATACAGCCGTATTGGGGGAAGGCATTGACACGGATATCAAAGGGCATCCGGAACGTTTCCGTAAAAAGTATCAGATCAATAATCCATTTATTCTATATGCAGGGAGAAAAGATAAAGGAAAAAATGTGCATACATTAGTGAAGTATTTTTCTGAATATAAGAAAAGAGTTTCTACAGACCTAAAGCTGCTGCTGATTGGCGGTGGTCAGATGGAAATCCCTTCGGATTATCAAACGGACATTCTGGATCTGGGGTTTCTGCCTATTCAGGATAAATATGATGCTTACGCAGCCAGCATATTTTTATGCCAGCCTTCTACCGTAGAAAGCTTTTCACTGGTGATTATGGAGAGCTGGCTTTGTTATCGCCCGGTTCTCGTCCATCGGGATTGTGAGGTTACGAGGCATTTTGCGGAGGCATCAAATGGCGGGCTGTATTTTAAGAATTACTTTGAATTTGAGGGATGTGTTCGTTATCTATGCGGGCATGAAAAGGAAGCAGATCAGATGGGAAAAAACGGCAGGGAATTTGCTGTGAGGAATTTTTCATGGGATGTGATTGTGGAAAAATATAGAAGCTATTTAGAGCAGATTTAGGATAAAGGAACAATCTCATTTGAGATTAATAATGCATGGGCCATGCAGTGAGATGCGAAGGGGATCATATGTTACAGGTACTTTTGTTATTGACAGGAACCGGTATTATTTTTATGATACTTTGTTCCTATTATCAGGAAAATGGAGTAAAGGCATTACTATTGTCCATCACGGCTTTTTTTTCTTTGTATGGAATAGTTAGTGCGTTGCTCTTCTGGGTGGATGTTTTTAGTATTTTGACGACCTTGGTAATTTGCTGCGGGGTGGCGCTGGCAGTTGCGATTTTCTTGCTTTTAACCGGAAAAATGCGGATTGCCGTACCGGAAATGAGGATTCGCCAATATGCAATCCCCATCCTTGTGATCTGCCTGAGTCTGCCTTTGGTATCCGGAAAATTTGAGCTGTTTGGAATGGGGCAAGACGAGGGTGTGTATCAAACACAGGCGATTAACCTAATCTATGGTATCACGGATAATCGGCTGGATTTTGCTGAGTATGAAACGTTAACGACCGAAGAGGAAAAAAATTTCTTTCAGTCGGAAGTAGAGGCGTACTTAGTGGGGTTCTATACGGAATCTAAATACGGCGGATATCCGACATATAGCCCGGAAGATTCCTCAAGCCCGATATTCGGAGTGTTTCATGGAATTCCTAATTTCCCCGCCTTGTTAGCATTGAGCGGGAGCATTTTTGGCATTTCCCACATGACTCTGATTCAAACGCTTTTCTGGCTTTGCGGAATTCTGCTGGTATTTATGATTGGTGAGAATTTCAGATGGAAGAGCAGTACAAAGATTCTGAGTACTGTGTTAGTGGCGGTTTCACCAATTTTGGTGTGGACGACAAAGTCGGCACTGACAGAGACGTTTCAGTTTTTATTGATTTCGGCATACCTGTATTTTATGACAGAGGAGCGGAAATGGTCTTCTATGGGAGCAGCGGCTGCCATCATAACTTTTTCGTTTTTTCATGTAACAGCTTCGGTGTATATGCCGATGGTGATAGCGCTGTTTTATTTTGCATTTCTTTGGAGTAAGAAGCGTGAGTATTTGCTTGCAGGGATTCTCTGCCTGTTAGGATACGGTTTAGGGATCACAATGATGGCCCATGTGAATCCCCGCTACACCTATGTGAACCTGTCGCAATCTTTGTATCGAGTGATTCCCTTCATGACAACGGAGAATTGTCTGCTCATCATATGGATCGTGATTGTTATGGCCGGAATATTTTTCACGCTATGCTACAAAAGGGGCTGGGGGAAAGAATTATGTCTGCCATCCAGAGAGCGCATGTGGCAGCGGGTGATTCGCCTGGTATCGTTTGCCTGGATTGCCTGGATTGTATATTTGTGGATACAGGAATTTAATAGTAATGGCGGAATCCTGGAGTCTCTTCAAGGTTTAACTGCAGCAGCATTTGTTTATGTTACAGGCTTGATCATCCTTCCGGTAGGCTTTATCCGGATGCTATGGCGCCCTAAGGAGATAATAAGGGACACAAAGCATCTGGTAGTGGGAGGTGCGTTTTTATATTGCATCATGTTTTATTCCGCTTTTCTTTATCCTTATACAAGAGAATATTATTATTATGCCAGATATCTGGCTCCCTATATTCCAATTGCGGTTCTATGCGCGGGTATGTATCTGGACGGCATAAAAGTCTGGATGAAAATGTCAATCTTGGGACTGAGTCTGATGTTACTGGCACCATTTGAATATACGCTGGCTACACAGAAGGATGATAGTCGGATCACTTGGGAGACGTTAGAAGATCTAGCTTTCCACATCGAACCGGATAGTGTTGTTTTGCTGGATGGTGAAATGATGCGTACGTTGTTCTTCCCTTTGCAGGCCATGACGGGAGCCAAGGTGTATCCCAGAAATGGGGCTCTTACCGAGCAGACGGAAACAGTAAAGGCTCTTGGAAAGCACGTGTATTACGTTTATAGTACAAACGCTATGGTATCGAGGGTAGAAGGCAGCATTCTTTATAAACAAAAATATATAGTATCGCAAGATTTTGGTGAAGACCATGGAATATATATCCCGCTGCCACTTTCTTTTTCACAGAAAATGAAAGAGATTAATTTATACAGCTGTTATGACGAGGAGATACAGTACTCCATGGTGGATGAAATCTTTCCGATGTCCGGTTTTTCCGAACCGGAGAGGAATCACCGATGGACAATGGAGGAGTTTGTCGCTCTGGAATGTTACCTGGAAAAAGCGGACTACCGTATTAGTATTCAGTGTGCCTTTGATATTCCTTATAATCGGATCAACCCAGAGGGGTATGAGATTGAAATATTCGTGGATGGAGTTTCGGCGGGAACGATATCTTCGGAGTCAATAGAAGCGTCAACATTTACATTAAACATACCCAAGGAATTAATAACCGGCGGAGCGACGAAAATTGAGATCCATGCGCCCCTATGGGAGGCATCTTTAGTTACGCAGGGAGATGACCGATGGTTAGGCATTCCCGTGCAGTCGGTTACATTCGATAAAAGGGAGGACTGAAGGGATTATGGAGGATCGAGAGAAGGTTAAGAAAATTGCCGCCTATGGATTGAGCATTCTCCTGTTTACCGCTTATATAGGGATTTTATTTAACGCAAGGAATCCGCAGGTATCGCTGGAGTACCGTATGTACTATATTGAACATACGTTGGGCGCATGGCCAGGAAACGGAGGATTGCTCTATGTATTAGGAACAAAGGAAATCTTCTCGCTGGATCCGCGGGAACAGGGGGCTTTGAATCGTCTTGTGGAGGGCTGGTCTAATCGGGAAGAATCCGGAAGATGGACGAGGGGAAACCGGGCGTCTATCCTATATATATTTCCGGAGAAAGTAGAGGAGGAGCTCGTATTGGAAATGGAGGTCGTGCAGTATATGCCGGGGGTATCGGCCGAAGTTTATGCGAACGACCAATGGATTGGGAGAATGGATGAGGAAACGGGAAAACAGATTTCCATTCCCATACAGAAGGAATACCTGAAGACCGATACCCTGGTCTTATCCTTCCACATCGAAAATTCCGTAAATCTGACTGAAATGGGACCTGCTTCCGATGACCGAGATCTGGGAATAATGATGGGAAGTGTTTTGCTTGACAGGGGGATACCATGAGCGCAAAGATGAATTTGCTTTTTGCAGAAAGCCAGAAAAGGAATCGGAACATTATTGTTTTTGCATTTTTTGCGGTTGTAGTTTCCAGGCTTTTGTTTGTGGCGGTGTATGCGGTATTTACCGTCCAATCGGGAAGTGAGTTTTCATTTTTTAATGACTTAAATTTTTGGGATGCCGGTTGGTACAAACATATTATCCAGAATGGATACAGTTTAGAACCGTTCGGTGATGAAGGGGGAGATGCTGCTAACTGGGCTTTTTTCCCGCTGCTGCCTATGATTGTTGGATTTTTTCATAAACTTACGGGTTTGGAAATTTATCTTGTAGCTTCCATTCTAAGTACTTTGTTTTTAGCGGCATTAATTGTGATAACATTTCATTATATAATGGAAACACGCGAATCTGTGGGAGAAGCGGTCGGAGTCAGTATTGTTTTAAGTTTTGGTTCTTATAGTCTCTATTTTTCCATGTTATACACAGAATCCCTTTATCTGCTACTTTTAATGCTGGTTCTGTATTTCTTGCAGAAAGAAAAATATCTCGCGATGGGAATTGCAGGCGCACTCTTAAGCGGAACAAGAAATACCGGTGTTATGGTTGTCTTTGCGGTTGGCGTTAAAGTCCTTGCGGATTATTGTATGAGTGCAAGGGTACAGAAAGGTGTGTTAGACTTTATAAAGGTTACTTTTTGCAATTGGAAACTGGTGCTTGGTGTCTGTCTCATTCCTCTTGGACTATTTGCCTTTATGGCTTATCTTGGATGGAAAATGGGAGACCCATTGGCTTTTTTACATGTACAGGTGGCATGGGGAGGAGAGATAGGAAATCCCCTGGCGGTTCTTTGGAGAGGCTTCCGCAGTTCTTCGTGGAGAGAAATTTATTTGGCTGTCTGCGGAATGACAGGAATTCTGATTGCTGGGTATTTAGTGCTGCAAAAGCGATTTCATGAGGCGGTTCTGGCAATGATATTGCTGATCATTCCTCTTTCCGTACGTCTGCAATCGATACCGCGCTACCTGATAGGAAGTGGAGTATTCGTGTTGGGAGGAGCGGACATCCTAAGAAAGCTCAATAGTAAAATCCTTATAGGGCTGGTGCTTACATATCTCATTGTATTTGAATTTGTATGTTTGTGGTACTGGTTCGAGCAATCGACTTGGATGATATGAAGATTATTTTAATAAGGAGACAAGAAGGATGAAATTACCCAAATTATACATCGTTATTCCCTGTTACAATGAAGAAGAGGTACTACCGCAGACCAGTGGCCTTTTTTTGGACAAGCTGCATACATTAATTACGTCTAAGCGTATTGATGAAGAAAGCCGGGTCATGTTTGTTAACGATGGAAGCAAGGACAGTACCTGGAGTATTATCCAGGAACTTAGCAAAGAAGATCCACATTATACCGGTCTTTGCCTGTCCCGTAACCGGGGACATCAGAATGCCCTTCTGGCAGGGCTAATGACGGCCAAAGATGCCGCGGATATTACCATTTCGATTGACTGTGACGGGCAGGATGACATTAATGCGATGGATGCAATGCTTACGGAATACGAGAAGGGCTGTGATATTGTTTATGGTGTCCGTTCCAAGCGTGAGACGGATACCTTCTTTAAACGTACGACAGCAGAAGGTTTTTATAAGGTGATGAAATTTTTGGGGGCTGATGTCGTATTTAATCATGCCGACTACCGCCTGATGAGCAAGAAGGCCTTGGAAGGCCTGGCAGAGTTCGGAGAGGTCAATTTATTCCTTCGGGGATTAGTACCGCTGGTCGGCTATCGCTATTCCAGTGTATACTACGAGCGGGCCGACAGAATTGCCGGTGAAAGCCATTATCCGCTCAAAAAGATGCTCGCATTTGCATTTGATGGAATTACCAGTTTATCGGTTAAGCCGCTGCGTATGATTACCTCACTTGGGTTACTGATCAGCCTGGTTAGTGTGATCGCGATCGTGATTACCATTATCCAAAAATTTTGCGGTGCTACCATAACCGGTTGGACCAGTATGGTCTGTATTATGCTGTTTCTTGGGGGGGTTCAGCTCCTGTGTATCGGAATCATGGGGGAATATATTGGTAAGATTTATAACGAAACGAAGAAGCGGCCTCGCTATATTATCAGTGAAACTACGGAGAAAAAATAAAAATAAAAGAGCACTTTAGAAGAGGCAGGTCTTTATTCTTCGGCGCTGGATGCCATGAAAATTATTTGCTCTTTTTGACGTATTATGATACAATTCTTTGGACAAGTATCATAAATTGTTATTCACTGGAGCGGCTTAAAGAAATAAACATAGTTTATGACAGCATAGGCAAAAATTGATTAGGAGAAGCATACTTCCGATTGCGGAATTGTGTAAACAGTGCATATGGATGATAACAAAAAACCAAAATTACTAATGACAGCATCTACATTTCCACGATGGGAGGGTGACACGGAACCCAGATTTATTTTTGATTTGGCAAAATCATTACTGCCCTATTTTCGTGTTACTGTTTTAGTGCCTTCTGCACCAAAAGCTAAATCCAGGGAGATTATGGAAGGAGTGGAAGTGCTTCGTTATCGTTATTTTCCTGTGAAACGGCTGGAGACGCTTTGCTATCCGGGAGCAATCGTGCCACGGATCAAAGAAAAAAAGCAAAGAGGACTATTGGTTCCTTTTTTGTTTCTGGCCTTGTGGTGGAAACTGTTCCGAATCGGACGGAACTATGATGTGATTCATGCTCACTGGCTCGTTCCTCAGGGCATTGTTCAGGGATTCCTGCATAAGACCCCTTATATTGTAACGGGACATGGCGGTGATGTAAGTTCATTAAATGGTGGATTATTTAGAATATTAAAGAGAAAATGTTTGAAAAATGCCCGCTGCATTACAACCGTAACTAAGCTGCAAAAAGAGAAGATAAATCAAATTTACCCGAACACTAAGACAACTATAATTTCCATGGGGTGTTATATAGATCATTTTGGAAAGCAATATGCACTAGATAACTTTTTCAAACAGAATGGAAAAAAAGTAATTCTCTTTGTCGGTCGCCTGGCGGAGATAAAGGGTGTGACCTACCTAATAGAAGCTATGAAACAGGTGGATGCAAAGTTATGCATTGTGGGCAATGGCCCTTTAAGAGAGGAATTGGAACAACAGGCCAGGGAACAGGGGGATAAAATTGAGTTTATCGGTTCTAAAACACATGAAGAACTCAAAACAGTTTATGCATCAGCGGATCTCTTTGTAGCTCCTTCTATTACGGCAAAGAATGGTGATGTAGAGGGATTGAGTCTTGTGAATCTAGAAGCAATGGCCTCAGGACTTCCCGTCATTGCAGGTGCCTTGGGCGGAACGGGAGACTTGATTCAGTCGGGTGAAAATGGAATTTTGTTGAAGGAAAAGGATGTAGATGATTTGGCAAACAAGATCAATCTTCTATTGCAGGATCATCAAGAATATGAAAAGATTGTATCCAATGGTCTGATAACAGTGGCACAGTATGATTACGCCGTGATTGGAAAGAAATATGCGGATTTATTGTTCAAGGCAATGGAATAGAGGTCGAGACATTTTTAATGAACGGATCAAACAAGGGCATCAAGTAAAAACGGGATTGGAGTTACTATGCGTACAAAAAATTCGATTAGGAATTTGATATTTAGCTTTTCCGGACAAGTTTTAAGTACGTTTGTTTTATTTGCTTGCCGTATGGTTTTTGTGAGAACGCTGGATGCGGTTTATTTGGGTGCCTATAGTTTTTTTAGCGATGTTATTTCTTTACTTTCCTTATCGGAGCTAGGGATTGGCAACGCGATTATATTTTTCATGTATGAGCCGGTGGCGAAGGGTGATTATGAAAAAGTAAAAAAATTATTAGCATTGTATCGAAACCTATACCGTAAAATCGGGATCGTTGTAGCCGTGATAGGATTTGCATTAATGCCATTGGTAAAATATCTGGCAAATGATATTGCCGAAGGCCTACAAAATATAACATTAATTTATGGGCTGTATGTATTAAACCTGGTGATCTCCTATTTTTACTCCTATAAGCGCTCCATTATTGAAGTACACCAAATGAATTATATCGCGCTTTCTTACCAGTATTTTCTTTACTGTATTCAGGGTATTATTCAGATTGTGTTGTTGATCCTTACTCATAATTTCATTTTATACCTAATGGTTCAGCTTTGCAGTACTTTTGCGATCAATTATTTAATTGCCAAAAAGGCTGACCGGATGTATCCATTTATTAAGGAACCAATACAAGAACCGTTAGAGAAAGTAGAACGTGGTAAAATATTAAGGCATATCAAAGCAATGTTTATGCATCGTTTGGGCGAAGCTGTCGTCAATGGAACGGACAGCATTCTTCTAACCGCTTTTTCGGGTCTGGTCAGTGCAGGTATCTACTCGAATTACCGGTTAATTATCAATACATTATCGCAGATTATCCGACAAGTATTTAATGCAATTACATCCAGCATCGGTAATTTGGGAGTCTTGGAAGACAAAGATAAAATTCATGCCGTATTTAAGCTGTTAAATTTTGCGAATTATTGGATTGTTTCTTTTTGCACAATTTGCCTGGGAGGACTGATAAACCCATTTATTGAATTGTGTTTTGGTGTTGATTATACTTTTGAAACGGGTATGGTTCTCATACTGCTATGCAATTTCTATCTTACCGGAATGAGGCAGGTAGTATTGCGTTTTCGAGATGCTTTGGGCCTTTTTTGGCATGATCGTTATAAAGCGATACTAGAGGCTTTTATTAACTTGGTGGCATCCATTATACTTGCTCAAATATTTGGAATTATTGGGGTCTTTATAGGAACGATGATTAGTACGCTTTCGACTGCATTTTGGATTGAACCGTATGTTCTGTTTAAGCACGGATTCCGAAGTTCCATGAAGGGGTATTTTTTACAGTATTTAAAGTATGTGCTAGTACTCTTGCTAAACGGATCGATCACGATGATGTGTGTATCTTATCTTAACGGAGGAGGGATCAGGAACTTTTTGATTCAGGTGCTCATTAGTGCCTTGCTCCCCAATCTTATTATGATTATTGCTTTTGCGAGAAAAGAGGAATTTCAGTTTTACAGTAAAATGATACTTCATAAATTAAGAAGGAATACGTAGAGAACCTTTTAATGTTTATGTAAAGCACACTTAAAAAGAGGCAGGCCCTATAGGGTCTGCCTCCAGTAGTTCAGTGTTTCTTCTAATGTCTGCTGCAGTGGGATGGCCGGAGTCCAGTTCGTAACCTCCCGCAGCTTTGTGATGTCGGCCTCGATGATTGGTATGTCTACCGGACGGAGCCTGTCCGGGTCTACAGACACCTGGATCTGTCTCGCGGAGAGCGACAGGATCTGGGTCAGGACCTCTTCGATGGAGACTGCATGACTGCTTCCCACATTGTAGGTCTCGCCAGGCTGTCCTTTCTGAATCAGAAGGGAATAGGCTCTCACTACATCCCGGACGTCCGTAAAATCCCGCTCCGCGGCCAGGTTGCCCACATGAATGACGGGAGGACGCATTTCAGCCTCGATTTCCGCTACTTGCCGGCAGAAGTCTGCTACGACAAAGAGTGGTGACTGGTTCGGTCCGATATGATTAAATGCGCGCACCATCATGATCTGCATCTGATATGCTTTGGCGTATATTGCGCCAATCATGTTCTGGCAGGCTTTCGTGGCAGCGTATATATTGCCGGGGCGAGGGGTATTTCTTTCGCTGATTGGCGTTTCGCCCGGAAGAATATGACCATATTCTTCGCCGGAGCCAATCAACAGAATGCGGGGAGAATAATCCAGCTCCCGTATGGCATCCAGTACATTAATGCTCCCTTTTACATTTACGTCAATGGTCAGTGCAGGGTTTTTCCAGGAGACGGCTACGGAACTCTGGGCAGCCAGATGGAAAATATAATCTGGCCGAACCGTCCGAAGCAGGGCGGTAATTTCTTTTTTTTCTAAAATATCCAGATCGTGTATGGATACATCGGGATTGGCAATGGTCTCATTCGGCATTTTTGTGACATGCACAGACCATTGCCAATCGCGTTTACAGTGCTCAATTAAATAATTCCCCACAAAACCGGCACCGCCGATTATCAGAGCTTTCATAGAAGATTCCTCCGTAGCATTATAGCTTGCTGTAAGCAATTTCTTTCTTTACCAGTTCAAGGTCATGATCTACCATGCGGAATACTAATTCCTGGAAGGGAATCTCTCTGGTCCAGCCAAGAGCGTTCTCAGCCTTGGAGGGGTCTCCCAGCAGGATATCCACTTCGGCCGGACGGAAGAAGCGGGGGTTTACACGGGTTACGATCATACCGGTGGCCGCGTCGGTTCCAATTTCGTCTACGCCCTTACCGGACCAGCTGACCTGAACGCCAACCCTATCAAAGGCATGGGTGACAAAGTCGCGTACCGTACGCGTTT
>Ga0153950_1001343_pt1 | contig 10945 bp, 7 predicted proteins | sample TSNJ034MetaG_FD_104737 | JGI IMG/M metagenome (GOLD analysis project Ga0153950, IMG submission 104737) | Attine ant fungus gardens microbial communities from New Jersey, USA - TSNJ034 MetaG | ecosystem: Host-associated > Fungi > Mycelium > Unclassified | place: USA: New Jersey, Wharton State... | reverse complement strand
GACTTGTATTATCGTTTGAATGTAATTGTGCTGTCTATTCCGCCGTTGCGCGAACGAAAAGAAGATATCAGTATTTTTATAGATTTATTTTTGTCTGAAATAAATCAAAAATATCATACGGACGTGCGGATAACAGATAAAGCCAGAGAAATTTTGATTAATTACTCTTGGCCCGGCAATGTGCGGGAGTTAAAAAATATAATTGAGCGCTGCTATACGCTGAGCGATAACGAACAAATCACCCATCTTATTATCCCGCACAGTATCATTGGGCCATCATTGACTCAGAATTTTTGCGCCAGCGGCAAACCGTTGGATGCAATGTTAGATGAAATCGAACGTGAAATTTTAATAACAACAATTAATAAACATAATTGCAACCTTAGGCAAACAGCTATAAGCCTTGGTATTCACCGCACTACGCTATATAAAAAAATGGAGAAGCATGGTATAACGCGATCTGATTTTAAGTGATGCAGACTAAGTTTATATCGGCACAGCCGAATTCATTACATAACGGTATGCCCAGTGTTCAGCGCTCACATCCACAAAAGCAGCCGCGCCTAACGGGTTAAGGCTCCGGCCTTCCGCTTTACAGAACAGCGTGCAGACCTCCGCCCGTGTGATATTGTTCTCAGGCTTAAAGGTTCCGTCCGGATATCCCGAAAACAAGCCTGCCTGGGTAGCCCTTGCAATAAAGATATAGCCCCAATATTCTCGCGATATGTCGGTAAAATTGCATTCGGCGTTACCGTTGTATCCATAAAAACTACAAAGTACAACTGCCATTTCCGTTCTTGTTATAAAAGCTTCAGGCCGGAAGCTGCCATCCGGATAGCCAGACATATAGCCGTTGGATGAAACGTAGTTGATGGCGGTTCCATAAATAGAATTGCTTATATCGTTAAAAGCAATAGGGTCTTTGGCTCTCAAGCTTTTGTTACCCAAATTGTAAAGTATTTGAGCCGCTTCTCCTCTGGTGAGGGGAGCCTCAGGCTGAAATTGGTAGCCGCCGCGGCTGGGCATAAAGGCATGCTCCTGCTTTGCGGTACTAAGGACTGTAACGCTGATAGACGCGCTGCCCAAAACATCATAGGACCAGCCGCCATTTAGAAGGACGTAGCCCTCTGGAATATTAAGACTGGAGGAAGTAAGCTTCTGCCCATAGGCCGCGTAAAGAGTTTGATAGCCGGCAACTACACCGTCCGAGGTCATATAGGTTATAGCAACGGTATAATTATCAATGGTGTTGGAAAGCGTGGTAAATTTGATTACATCCCCATAGTAGGTATAGTTTGAAGTTTTGTAGTAAGCCCTCATGTAATAGGTAGTGCTGCTGGACAGCCCTGTAATAGTCATGCTGTAGCGCCCTCTGGTATTTGTGGAATCGTAGGCTTTTTTATCGCTGGTGGTAGGATAAGTCCTGCTGGTGGAATATACAAAGCCCAGCTCCTGTACGCGGCTTGTTTCAGCTTCGTCAATGTAGCCGTAAGCCCGGGCTGATGTGGCTGTGATGTTGGTAACGCTTTGGGTATCAATATATTCGGACGTAGAGGAAGAGCTCGATGATTTTGTGGTAAATGTCAGCGTAGAACCGTAAGAGGTGCCGTAGCTATTGGTAGCATAAGCTCTTACATAATACTTTGTGTTTGTTGAAAGGTTTGAAATGCTTACGGTTCCATCACCGGTAGTGCCGCTGACGGTTACACTGCTGGAATTACTTAGCGTTGGCTCGGAGGATGAGCTGGAATATACCACTCCCCGGCTGGTTATCTTCGATCCTCCCTGGTTGGAGACACGTATGGTAATATCCGCACCCCGGTTATAAACATCGTTTACAGAAACAGTTCTGACCGTTGGTCTGTTTCTTGATGAAAGATATACTGTTTCAGTCGAGCTGTAGACAGTGCCGTTATTATTTGTGGCGTAAGCCCGTATATAGCAGTAATCATAGTCAGTATTGATCCTTATTTCAGCCTCGTAGCTGCCCGAGCCGGAGGAAACGCTTCTTGTGTAGCTGTTACTTGTAGTCGGAGAGTTGTTGGTATAGGAGTACACAAAGCCCCTGCCTGTGATATTAGAGCCGGTAGCCCGGGCGCTGGCCGTAACATAACCTTCATTCTCATCGTAATCAACCTTGGTGAGGGAAACCGACGCCGGAGTTGTGGAGCTATAAGTGACCGCGGCAAAGCTTCTATTACTAACGCTCCCGGTTTCTATACTCCCGGCTTCCGCCAAGGCTGGAAAAGACTGCCACCCCATGCCTGTAAAAAGTATCATAAATGTCATAATCAATGCAGAAAACATTTTCTTATTCATTTCTCACACACCCTTTCGTATGTATTTATATTCTATGCTCTGTATTATATATTTACCATTTTTCTCACTTTTATTATACTAAACAGGAAAAATCATGTCAAAAAATGATTTTTACACTCATATCTATTCAGGTGTACGTCGCGAATTATTTAGAGTCTGACGTAAACGCCGCAAACACGCGAGTAAGTTGACAAAAAAACCCAGCGAACAAAAACAGAAGAGGAAAATTATACCGGGCTTGCCCTTCAAAAAAGAAGTAGACCATTACAAAAAAACCTATATCCACAACTGCCACCACAGTTCCTGGTAGTTTTTTCTTGTTAAATAGATTTCTCAGGATGCGCGGCAGATACGTCAGAGTATAAACAAGTCCAAACGAACAGAGCACATATATTATTATATCAAACATAGCCTCCATAGTGTTTTTGAACCTTATTTCTTCCGGGGTGACCGCGGTCAGGCCGTTCATAGCCCAATTATTAATATCCCAGGCCCCAGAAAAGAAAATTTCATTAAGCCGCATAAAGCCCAGCTTGAAATATTCTACAGGATTGGAAAAAGCCCATTTCCGGGCGGCTCCGCTTAAAAGGGGATCAAGCTCATGAGCCAGCTTTACATTCTTTTCGGATAGAACCGCGAGAGCCTCGTCCTTAATATCCGAGCCTTCCAGCGCTGATTCAAGCTCCATCCATAAGCCTGTGGTATTATTAGGGTTGTTGTTAACAAAAAACACATAACCTGAATTATAAGAAACCGGTATTAACCTGCCGAATACTTTGTAATTTCTTACAGCCCAGGGCGATATCATCAATGCCGTTATACATCCTGTAACCGCTAAAAGCTTAACAGAGCCCCGCATATCCTTTTTGATCATCCAATCCGTAAAGGCCATGACAACCGGAAAGGCTATAAAATAAGGCTTAACAAGAGCGGCAATTCCGGATACGAGCCCCATCAAAAGCCACCTTGGCACAGGCTTCATTTCCACAAGCTGCAGCCATACTAAAACCGTAAATAAAAAAGTAAAAATAACCTCGTTGCCGATTACGTTGTTATAAGCTATATAATTAGGCAAAAGAGCGGTTATGGCGCAGGCCGCCAGCACAAGCCCTTCCTTTTTAAGCAGTTTTTTGAAAATAAAATAGCACATGACCAGCGTAGCCATGGAAAAAGGAATATTTATCAATTTTGCAAAGTATATATCGCTTCGCCCAAACAGGGTAAAGAAAAACGCCAGCATATATGGGTAGCCCATGCCCTGAAAAGCTATAGGCTTCCCCATGTAGGTATGGCCCTGTCCATTATATATGTTGCATGCTATTTCGTAGTAAGCGCTGAAATCAAATACCGGCTCGGATGGGATCGAATTTATCCACCATATCCGCGCTGCCAGCGCCGTAAGAAATAAAATTATCAGGTATACGTAGGATTTTTTCATTTTTTCCTCAATTCCCATAGCAAATGGCTTACAAACTGTCTGGCTGTTCGGCCGGATCTGCCTTTTTGACTCAGCTCCCACTGTAAAGCGCGCTTTTTCAAAGCTTCCGGCTCCACCTCTATGTCTTTTTGCTTAACCAAACCGGTTACAATGTCCAGATATTGATCCGGATTAGGCTTGGGGAAGGTTATTGTCAGGCCAAACCTGTCGGACAGGGAAAGCTTTTCGTTTATTGTATCACTGGAATGAAGCTCTTCCTCGTCACCCGCGGCGTCAGCCTTGTCGCTCCATTTTTCTTTTACAATATGCCGGCGGTTGCTTGTAGCATAAAAAAGCACATTACCCGGTCGGGCTTCCACCCCGCCTTCAAGCAGAGACTTCATATATTTGTACTGGGTTTCAAATTCCTCAAAAGATAAATCATCAATAAAAATAATAAAATATCTTCCCCTCTTTTCAAGCTCCTTCAAAATGTAGGGCATAAAAGCAAGCTGCTCCTTCGATATCTCAATAAGCCGCAGTCCCTTTTCAAAAAACTCGTTAGCCAAAGCCTTGACGCAGGAGGATTTCCCCGTTCCCCTGGCTCCGGCCAACAACACGTTATTGGCCTCATGTCCGTTTAAAAAGGCTTCCGTATTGGATATAAGCGCCTTCTTCTGCGCCTCATACCCTATAAGCTCTGAGAACAGGACCCTGTCATAGTTGAGGACAGCCGTTATTCCGCTGCCTTCCTCGTACTTATACATGGGATACCTGGCAAAATCCCCGCAGCCGAACCGGCTGTAACGGCATATCAAGGCATCCATAAGCTCCTGGGCTGTTTCAGATCGTTCCACTTTATGTAAACCGTCATCTCTTAAGGGCATACACGGCTCATAGTCCGTAAGATTCACCTTGCAGCCCAATGCCTCCAATATATTTTTTATATCCAAGCTCATTAAGCTAATAATCCGCTCCATGTCTTCATAGGCAAGCTTATGCAAGGTCTTGCCTTCATAATCAAGCCTGCGTTCTACTGATAAGGAAAAATCATTCACGTCGGACACACATAAATGGCACAGATATTCTTTAAATACATTTCCCTTCAATCCCAAAGCCTCAGATTTCTCAACAAGCTCGCTTACAAAATCAAAACATGCGTCGGCCAATTCCGTTTCAGACTTTTCCTCCAGCACAATTCGCAAATATTTCTCAAGCTTCATTATTACTGGGTCACGCCGGATTCCCCGGTAGCAGGTCAAGCCCGTCAGGCTTCGCATTGTCTGTTCAATGTGTTGTTTATCCATACAATAGTTCCTTTCAATCATTGTTCTACTAAAATTTATCCTCGCATAAATATTATACTCATAGGTTAGTTATAGACAGATATAGTTGGAGTGATGTTTATATGTTCAAGTTTATAAAGAAAGAATTTATTTTTATATTGGTCTTATCCGCTGCCGCGACAATTATTTGGATAAGGCCCGTAATTAACAGAATGAATGCGGTTGAAACGTTTTTCCAAAGCGACGAAAATGAAAAGGTTCCTGTTACCATTATTATGTATCACAGCATATTAAAAAGCAAGAGCGGCAAATATATAGTTTCCCCTCAGCAATTGGAGAATGACATCAAGTATTTATCTGATAACGGCTACAACTTCATCAATATGGAGGATCTGATAGATTTTGTAAAGATACCTTGGACTACCCTGCCGGATAAGCCGGTTATACTGACATTCGACGACGGACATTATAACAATTATGTATATGCCTATCCTCTAATGGAAAAATACAACGCAAAAATGGTGCTGTCAATTGTGGGATCATACACAGAAAATGAAACCGGCAAAAAACAGCACGCTAATTATTCTTATGTAAACTGGGATCAAATCAAAGAAATGGATAAGTCCGGACGCGTGGAGATACAGAATCATTCCTATAATCTCCACAATACCAAAGGCCGTATCGGAGCCGCGAAGCTTAAAAGCGAGACAGCTGAGGAATACAAGGAGTTTTTTAAAGAGGATACAACACAATTCAAAAAACTTCTTAAGAAGAATACCGGCATCAAGGTTACTGCCTACACATACCCCTTCGGCATAATAAACGACTTATCAAATGAAGTGCTGAAGGATCTGAAATACTCCGCCGCCTTGTCATGCCAGGAAGGTATAAATTACATCGGCAAGGACGACGACGAGCTGCTGTTTCACTTAAAAAGATTCAACAGGGCCAGCGGGAAAAGCAGCGCAGCCTTCTTTAAAGGGAAGTTAGAATAATCACTTCGTACCGATCTCAATTATTTGTGATACAGGATCCGCAGGGTAAACTGTATCGACTACTTCTCTGCCCTCTTCAAAGCCGTTTACCCGGGTTTTATGGTACGTTACTATTTTTTGTCCGTCCTTGCCCTGTTGGATAACCTTTGAATAGCTTTTTGGCTGATTAGGATTATACAGGTATTCCACCGGAGCTTCGGCTACCTCGGTATAGGTTTCCTTTGCAACCGTCTTCACCGACAACACAGGGACCGCGACAGTTAAATTAAGAACTGCTCCTATGCTTAAAGGGCGGCTAAAGTCCAAAGTTGGGTTCAGTCTCGCCAGATCATTCTGACTTATGCCAAAGCTATCGCATATCCCCCAGATGGTGTCGCCTTTAACTACGGTATAAGTTCTCTCAGCCTCTTTATGGGCCGTCAAAACGGAATAAGCCTGATCGGAGGAAATGATGTCTTCTTTTTCAACGTAACGGCTGCTTATGACCACATCCTCCACAAATCCCTTATCCACAATATCAAAATCATCCTGCAAGAACTGGCTTATTATGTTAGTTGTAATAGCGTTCGCGTCGTTAACGCTTTTTACTATAGCCATTTCTATACCATCTACGGTGATTATTCCGGCTTCCACCCTATAAGTAAACTTCTTACTCATTTCGCTGACGATATAATCTCTGGACACAAGCTCCTTACTTGAGGCATGGACAGGAGTCAAAACGATTTCCTCCTTTACCTCAACATTGCTTCCGGCCCGCTCGGTTATTTTTGACACGGTGTCTTCTATAAGACTTTCAACCGTAATATCGTCAGCCTTTTTGATAGAGCCTATCCTGTTCCCTTCCAAATATACATCATAAGCATTTTTGTTAGTAAAAAACCAAACGGTAAAGCCGACAACAATTATTAACACTATTGCCGCGGCCGCAACTAGATACATTCCATAATCAAACTGAGCTATTACAGACCGTATTTTTTTATATATCCGTCGAATACTCTTTTGCAGTCCGTTTGAATTACCGCCGGAAGGGGGCCTGCGTTTTCCATCGATCTTTTTTTTAGGGGTTGAAGGCCCCCTGCCGTATGCAATCATCTTCGTTCACCCTCATTCTTATATGCTATTATGACAGCACGGTAACGGTCTTTGCAAGAGAACTACTTGACGAGCTATAAATTACATAAACCTTGGAATCCTCCTGAAGCTGCTTGTAGCTAATTCTTTTTCCTGTCATGGAATTTACGAAAACCGTATCGTTATTAAATTGCACTTCTATGGCCTTGTTGGAAGAAATATCCTGAATTACAAAGTATGAGCTGCGTATGCTCTTGATATAACCGGTAACCGAGCCGGATTCCGCGCTTTCTACCATATTGACAGTTTCTACCTCCCAGCTATCCAGATTCAGCTGTGCAACGCTTCCAACCTGAAGCGAATAAGGGTCGACCGTACTTATTATCAGACTATAAGTTTTCACCTGGTTGTCTGATAGACTCTTGCCAACTATATATGCGCCCTCCATAGTAATATGTATTTCCTGAATCCTTACATTTTCAGAAGAAGATTTGCCGGTGGCATTGACGCGGATTATTTCATCATATTCAGCCTCTACCCAAACGCTATCGCCGATTCGCAGCTCACTCCATACGCACTCCCCTATTCCTTTTCTAAAAATATATGAATTATTTGTGACCCTTAACTCATATATTTTTTCATCCTCATCCTGAATTTTAAGGACCGGTGTGCCTGTGGTTGTGATATAAGATTTTTCCAGAAGGGTGCCTTTCTCTATTTCAACATCCTTTGCCGGGAGGCTTATACTGTGAACCTGGCTTCCCGAAACCTTGAGCGTGACAATAGCCCCTATGGTTATATCGGTAAAATCAATAGCGTCCCCGTCCATTGTAATAGAGCAGTTATCATTAACGGCATAAGAGCGCACCTCTGAGAAAACCTGTCCTATAGGATTTATTGTAAGGACTTCAACACTTATAGTTTCGGTGGCGGAAGCTGTACTTATAGATTTAACCGTACCCTCCACTGTTGATAATTCCGTATTTGTAACAGGTACCACAGTCGAAGGAGCCACAGTAACCATACTCTGGGCTTTGATACTAACCAGCTCATTATTGTTTACTGTTCCTATTATCGACATTCCCGTCTTCAAGTCTTGAGCTGTTTTTAAAAAGCCATCCACAGTGATGCTGACTGAGGAAGAGAGCTTGTAAATACTTTTGTTTCCCGCGCCATCGTCTATCTGGAAGGCATTCAAGGTTTCAAAGTATTTGTCAATAGTGCCTGATATAGTTGCTACGTTATTAACACTGGCCGCGGTATTGGTTGATGACAAAGCGCCTATGCCAACCGTTCCTGTATTGTTATTATTTAACAGATCAAGAACGGCATTGCACATCACGGCCATCGCGGCTCGTGTAACTGCCGAATTCGGGTTGTAATTATTGTTCGGATCGCCTGATATTACACCCATACCTCTTAAATAGTACACATAGGGCTTTGAGGAGATACTGATGGAAGAATCATCTTTAAATGCATAGTAGTCCGTATATGCTACGGCTTCTGATTTTTTGCCCATAAGACGTACAAAGAATACGGCGGCTTCTTCTCTGGATAAGGCTCGGAGCGCTTCTGTGCCGTCGTTTTTACGTATAACAAATTGATTCAGATCCTCCACCGTTAAAATCTCTTTTTCAAGCAAGAATGCAATTTCCCGGTTCGCGGTGGAATTCCATTTGGAAAAACTGGCTGCGTACTGCGACAGAAAGGTTTTGTTTTTCTCATACGCTTTGTTATAATACTCGGTTTCGGACGTACTGACGTTAGTATACTTATATCCGGCCATCTGGGCCAGTATTTTTGCCGTATCAAACTTGTCGATACTGCTGTCCGGATTAAAGTTCCCGTTCATATCTCCCAGCATCAGGCCTCTTTCCGAAACTCTGGATATTGCCGCGTAAGCCCAATGAGTACTAGGTACGTCGCTGTATGTGGCAGCTAAAACCACCGAGGACATAAGTACAATGCCGGCAAGGAGCGCGGCTCCTATCCTTATTACTTTAATTGGCTTCACAAAAACACTCCTCTCTCATCTGTAATTGCTTGCTCGTTAATCCTTCAATTTATCTATAGACGGTATGCCTTCTATAAACTCTTGGTTATTTTTAGTTTTATACAGCATATCCGTAATTTTTTCCGTAACATCGGCAGTTGAAGCGTGACTCATCATTTTACGTATGGAGTAGACCGCGTCCAGCTCTCTTTCCGTTAAGAGCTCTTCTTCCCTTCTTGTACCGGATTTATGGATGTCTATAGCCGGGAAGATACGTTTTTCCGAAAGCTTTCTGTCTAGTACAAGCTCCATATTGCCTGTACCTTTAAATTCTTCGAAAATAACATCGTCCATTTTGCTGCCTGTATCTATCAAGGCAGTCGCCAATATTGTAAGTGAACCGCCTTCTTCTACATTTCTTGCCGCCCCGAAGAATTTTTTGGGCATGTAAAGGGCCGAGGGATCCAATCCTCCGGAAAGCGTACGTCCGCTGGATGGTATTGTAAGGTTATAGGCTCTTGAAAGCCGGGTAATGCTATCTAAAAGGATCACCACATCCTTCCCCTGCTCCACCAGTCTTTTTGCTCTTTCTAATACCATCTCCGCCACTCTTTTATGATGCTCAGGCAACTCGTCAAAGGTGGAATAAACCACGTCAACGTATTCACCGCGAATTGACCTTTGGATGTCGGTTACTTCCTCCGGACGTTCATCAATTAAAAGAACTATTAAATAAATATCGGGGCTGTTTGTAAGTATGGAGTTGGCGATTTTTTTCAGCAAAACGGTTTTGCCGGCCTTGGGAGGAGACACTATCATGCCTCTTTGCCCCTTGCCTATAGGAGCGATAAGATCTATTAGACGGGTAGAGAGCTCATTTTTAACGGTTTCCAGCCGAAGCTTTTCCTTAGGGAATATTGCCGTAAGGTCTTCAAAGTTTGGTCTTTTCGAGGCCTTTTCCGGGTTATCTCCGTTCACGCCTTTTACATATAGGATTGCGCTGTACTTTTCATTTTCTTTAGGTATACGTATGTTGCCTTCAACAAAATCCCCTGTCTTAAGATTGAAACGTCTGATTTGAGACGGGGAGATGTAGCTGTCCTTTGTGCCGGGTAAATAATTTTCCTTTCTGAGAAAACCAAATCCATCCGGCATGACCTCCAATACACCACTGGCCAGTATACCGCTGTCTAAAGATTCCATCCTGTTCTGTGGGCGCCGACTAGGCTTTGCCGCCGCTGTTTCAGGTGGAGCTTCGAGCTGTGGTTCTTGCTTTGGCTCATCCTCTTCCAAGGAAGAGTCTTCTTCTTTCGGATCTTCTTCTTTCAGCTGTTCTTCTTTCGTTTGTTCTTCTTTCGGTTCTTCTTCTTTCAGTTCTTCTTCCTCTTTCAGTTGTTCTTCCTCCGGTATGCTTTCTTTTGTAAAGTCGTCAACGGTATGCTCCCCCAAGCGGGGAGCATCCTCCATTAAATCTTGGTATTCGTTAAGCCATTTTATTAAATCAACCTTTTTATACCTAACGATATTTTTAAGCCCGCGGGCTTTTGCTTCTTCTCTTAGCTGCAAAACGGTCAATTGACTGAAATCCATTGCTATCCTCCACTTCGGTTATTATTGTCCGTCAGACGGTACATCAGGAATAGTCAGCTCTTGACCAATATTAAGATTATCGCTGGTAAGGCCATTTGCGTCCTTTATTTTTTGCACTCCCTGTATAGTTCCGTAGTAATTACTGCTGATTTTTGATAAGCTCTCGCCAGCCATGACGATATGAATAACATCTCCGGTGGCTTGGCTGCTCACGTTGTTTTGTTCTTCCGTACTACCCTGAGAATTTTCGGTGTCTACAGGCTCCACGCCGCTT
>Ga0153950_1001342_pt1 | contig 10946 bp, 11 predicted proteins | sample TSNJ034MetaG_FD_104737 | JGI IMG/M metagenome (GOLD analysis project Ga0153950, IMG submission 104737) | Attine ant fungus gardens microbial communities from New Jersey, USA - TSNJ034 MetaG | ecosystem: Host-associated > Fungi > Mycelium > Unclassified | place: USA: New Jersey, Wharton State... | reverse complement strand
CGAATCAATGGTCATCAGCTCTCCAAGGATTGAGATGCTAATAATCTCCACATCGCTCATCACCATCCGCTCGACCCCCTTGCGGGTTTTGATTTCAGGTGGAACTACTGCTTCATAAATATCGGCGATTATTGATTTAATTCGTCTGGCAAGGTCTTTCAGATTACTGATATTTGTGTTATACTTGGTTCTGTCAAACTCCATCTGATGTCATTCTCTCTTTGTGTTTTTTGTAATTACATTTTGAGAGTGTCATTTTTGATGGAGTTTGTTTCATATAGCACCACGGGTTAACTTAAAAACGAAACGCTTTAGCGTTTTGAAATTGACTGACTATATATTCCACCGCAGGTCCAAAAGCGATTTCAGCAGCCTCATGTTTTTGTCGCCCAGCGACTTTGCGATCTGCTTTTCCAGCTTGAGCTGCAATTGCAGGTTCTGCGTCCAGCACTGCCTGCCGAACGGCGTCATCTCCACATATTTGTCCCTTCGATTTTCGGGAAATTCAACGGTTTTTAGGATCCCCTTGCTCGAAAGACCGGAAATGTACTTGTGTGCAGCCTGGCGGGTCATATCGGTGGATCTGGCAATCATGGAAATCGAAAGCTGATTGCCATTGATCTTCGACAGCACATACCACTCGGATGCGGAAATCTGCACCGCCCTTTCGCGGTTCCAAAGCTGTTCGCATTTTTTGCGCATGGCTGTATATTTTTCACCCAGCAAAAGCAGCAGATGAGCCTCCTGTTCATTTTCATCCATATTGGCGCCCCCTTTATCGTGCATAGTATACTACCACGGCCCGTCATTGTCAACCAAGTTGACAAATTGGACGTTCTGTGTTATAATTATGTCAACCTAGTTGACATAATTGACGTGCTGTATTGCGTAAGAAGGAGGCGTATAGTATCTATCAGGCAGGCGACATTGTGGTACATCCCAGCCACGGCGGATGTGTTGTGAGAGAAATCTGCGACAGAGAATTTCGGGGCGAAACAAGACGATACTACGTTTTGGTTCCGAAGTCGGAGCCGCACACAACCATATTGGATCCAGTGGAAAGCGTGCAGCAAATCGGGCTGCACGACGTTATGACCCCGGAGCAGGCTGATCAGATTCTGACCTTTGTTTCAACTGCGCAGCTGCATTGGATCACGGACAACAGCAAGCGCCGCAACGCTTACACCGAAACGATCAAATTTGGCAGCCTAACAGATATGGCTATGATGATCAAAGAGCTACTGGTGCACGGGCGGCAAGCCCCCTTAAACCAGCACGATAAAACCATGCTGCGCTGTGCGCAGAAGAAGTTGCTCTCGGAAATAGCGCTCGCAAAAGAAATTGACTTCGACAGCGCCCTGGAGCTGATGAATCGGGCGACAGCTTCCTGAAAACCTGTATTCTAAAATATGGCTTTGAAAAAACAGAGGCATTGTATAAACGCCTCTGTTTTGTTTACAGGCAAAAAGGCTGCTCTACGCGCAAGCGAGGGCAGCCTTTTTGGTGGTTATCCTTTTATTTTCGCCCGTTGCTGCAATAACCATAGACTTGTTAAACGAATAAGGGTATCTCAACAGTGAAAGTCGTCCCTTTTTCCGAAGCGCTTTCCACTGAGATAGCCCCCTTGTGGGCTTTAACGATGCTCTGCGCGATGGAAAGGCCAAGTCCGTAGCCCTCTTTCGAGCGGGACCTGTCAGCTCTGTAAAAACGCTCGAATAAATGCCCCAAATCCTCCGGTGTGATGGGAATCCCCCCATTATGCACAGTCAAAACGACCTTGTTTTGTTTTCGCGCGAGCGTGAGTGTTACTGTGCCATTCTCCGCCGAATATTTGATGGCATTGTCCAGCAGAATCCCCACAAGCTGTCTGAGTTGTCCTACATCACCGGCAACATTGACGTTTGGAGCGATCCCATCGGTATCCAACCCCACGTCCCGCTCAAAGGCAAGGGACTCCAAAGCCAGGGCTGTGCTGAAAAACACATCGCTTAGATTGACTTTATCATATACTGTGGTGTTTTTCGCATCGTCGGTTTTTGCCAAAAACAGCAGGTCGTCCACGAGCCCCTTCATCCGTTTGGTCTCGGCTTCCGTGTTTTCGATCCATACGGCCTGCTCATCTATGGTACTGGAGCCTTTCGATTTCAAGATGCCGATATTGGCCAATATTACCGTTAGTGGCGTTTTCAGTTCATGGGAGGCGTCGGCCACAAACCGCTTCTGCTGCCGCCACGCCTGCTCCACAGGGCGAAGCACCCAACTGGACAAAAACAGGCTGATCACGAAAAAAGCCGCGATGGATAAGGCACAGAACAGGACTGAGAGCAAAATAGTATTCCTTATAGATGACATGTCGTCGCTTACATCAAGGAAAGCGATTCTGGTGCCCCCATCCTCGCTTCTCATCATGTAGCGGAGCGACCAGCCGGAGAGAACGCCCTCCGTTTTTCCGTTTTCCATGGCGCCCGCCACGATCTGTCCGAGCTGTTCCACCGAAACGCTGACATTTTCTTCCATGACCAGTTGGGACGTTCCGTCCGGCGTGATGCGAACAATAAACATGGGAGATCTGGCGAAATCCAGTGGCGGCTTCTGCCCGATCTCAAAGTGACGGGGCCTTTGGTCGTCCCTGCGGTCGAGGGCCATTTGCAGGGTTCTGACATTTTCGCCCTGAGTCTGCCGGTACCGGGTGTAACACTGGGCCGTAAACACAATAACCAGCACCACAGAAACAAGCAGCATGTTGATGAGGACGAATTTCTTTCGGAGTGCTTTAATCATGTTTTTTGCTCCTCAAGCCGATAACCGACCTTGCGAATCGTCTCGATTCCAACATGAGAGCCCAAGTAGTAGAATTTCTTGCGCAAAAATGAGATATACGCTTCCACGTTGTTGTCCTCTGCATCGGAATCGCTGCCCCACACCTTTGTGATCAGTTCCTCCTTGGGCGTAATGATCTTCGGGCTTGCCATCAGGATGCGGAGGACTTCAAGCTCCTTGAATCCGAGCCTGACGGATTTTGTCCCGCAATGAAGCGTACCGGTGGAAAGGTTCAGCGTAAGATCGGAATACCCCAGCTCGTCCATCACCACGTCCCCCTGCCGCCGGGACAATGCCCGGATACGGGCAAGCAGTTCCTCGGGAGAGAAAGGCTTCGTCATGTAGTCGTCCGCGCCGTGGTCCAGCCCCTGCACCTTGTCCGTGATTTCATCCTTTGCTGTCAGCATCAGCACAGGCGTGGCGTTTTTTGCATCGCGCATTGACTTAGCCACTTCAAAACCGGAAAGCCCCGGCAGCATAACGTCGAGAATCACCACGTCGTATTGCCCGCTCATGGCATAATCAAGGCCGTCCGTACCATTGTGTACAATATCTGCGGAATATTTCTGCTCTTTCATGATCTGCTCAAGCGCCTGCGCCAAACGAACCTTATCCTCCACAATCAGTATATTCATAAGACCGAACTCCCTCCATGCCTATAGTATATCAAATACATACGATATTTCCCAGAGGATTCTTCCGCTCCATAACAGTACCATCTATGTCTGAAATCACTCTGAAATAATAATTTCAGAGTGATTTCAGTAAAGGGCGTTACAATATGTCCGTAGCAGCAATAATCACATCGCAGCAGGCAAGGGAGGATCACCATGACAGGAACAACATTTCAGCGGTACGAGAAAAAATATATGCTGACCCGCAAACAATGCACGGCTCTTATGAAATGCTTGACAGGCTGGTTGCAGCCGGATCAGTATGGAAGCTACACCATCTCTAATATTTATTACGATACGGACAATTTCGACCTGATCCGCATGTCTATCGAAAAGCCGGTATATAAAGAGAAGCTCCGCATGCGGTGCTATGGGTCGCCGGAAGCGGGAAATCCGGTTTTCCTGGAACTGAAAAAGAAATACGACGGCGTTGTATACAAGCGCAGGGCCGAGCTGACCTATCAGGATGCCGAGCGATTCATGACCACAAGACCGTGCAGTGAGGGCGATACGCAGATCATGAAAGAGATCGGGTATTTTCTCAGCGTTTATCCTGTAAAGCCAAAGGTTTTTCTCAGTTATGACAGAGTGGCTTTAGCGGGTATAGAGGATTCTGGATTGCGGGTGACATTCGACACCGGCATGCGCTTTCGGCGGACGAGTCTTAGCCTTAATAAGGGAAACTGGGGAACCGATTTGCTGGATCAAGACAAGATTCTCATGGAGGTCAAGGTCCCCGGGGCGTTCCCGCTTTGGATGAGCCGCGTTTTCAGCGAGCTGGGCATATTCCCTTCTTCTTTTTCAAAGTACGGATCTTGCTATGAGAGGTACCTTGCTGACGGTTTCTTTAAGAGGGAGGTTGGGCACAGTGCTTAATTCGATTTTCGAGAGCGTCATTCAGAATTCTCTTACGTTGCCGGCAGCTCTGTTGTGCACCGGGGTGTCTCTAGTGCTCGGAATCGGCGTTGCGCTCGTCTACATGACCGAAAAGAAGTATAACAAGGGTTTTGTTGTGACATTAGCGCTCCTCCCGGCGATGGTGCAAATCGTTATTGCACTGGTGAATGGGAATCTCGGCGCCGGTGTGGCGGTGGCCGGCGCGTTTACCTTGGTCAGGTTCCGCTCCGTACCGGGAAGCGCCAGAGAAATCGGCAGCATCTTCTTCGCGATGGCAATCGGCCTGGCGACAGGAATGGGATATTTATTCTACGCGTTCCTGTTCTTTATCATCATCGGAGCGGTGAACATTATCCTCTCAAAAAGCAAATTTGGCAATGAGAACCAGAGCATGCACACGCTAAAAGTCACCATACCGGAGAATTTGGATTACGAGGGTCTGTTTGATGACCTCTTCGGGAAGTATACCTTTGGCGCTGAAATCGACCGTGTGAAGACCACGAATATGGGAAGCCTGTATGAGATCAGTTATCTGGTGCAGTTGAAAACGGCTGCGGCTCCAAAGGAATTTCTTGACGAGCTGCGTTGCCGCAACGGGAATCTGAACATTATCTGCGGCAGACAAACCACAAACAGGGATGAACTGTAAGGAAGGAGTTGATTACAATGAAAAGGATAAAATTGCTTTTACCGGTGTGTACACTTGCCGCGGCTCTTCTGCTGTCAAGCTGCTCGGGGATAACCGGAACCGACGGGTCCAGTTCGGAGTCGCCGACATCGCCGGACGCAATAAATTCGGATGGTGATAAAATGGCTGCCAATCCAATCGTCAGTGACGGAATCACTTTCTCCCAGGCCGGAGGGCTGTACGGACAACCGTTTTTGCTATCGCTATCCACAAGCATTCAGAACGGAGTAATCCGTTATACCACAGACGGAAGCGATCCAACCAGTGAATCGGCGCAGTATACAGAGGAAATCACAATTGAAGACAGGACCGGTGACGACAACCTGCTGTCAGCGATCGTTTCAAGCGGCTCCGGCGGCGGTTTTGGCGGCGGCGAAATGCCTGGTGGTGGAGGTATGCGTGGACAGCCGCCACAGGATAATGGGCAGCCGCCGCAGATGCCCGCAAATGATGCCGGCCAACCGCTACAACCAACGACGGATCATATGGATGGGACAGCCGGGATAGATGTTACTCAGCTCGCCGCCCAAGGAAATAGAGATAGGGCGGGCGGACCGGGTGGCGGAGGAGGAATGGCCGCCGCGCCAGCTGAAAACGTATTTAAGGGGACTGTGATAAAAGCGGCGGTTTTCTCGGAAAAAGGTGAACTGCTATCCGGCGTCTCGGTCCAGTCTTATTTTGTCAGTGAGGATATATTCACACGGTACGGCGATCTTCCGATTGTATCGGTGGTCACGGACGCGAGTAACTTCTACGACAGCGAAACAGGCATCTACACAAACTACAACCAATCCGGTTCGGATTGGGAGCGCCCTGTGCACTTTGAGATGTTTGAAGCGGACGGTACCCCGGTGATATCCCAGAGCATGGGTGTGCGGATAAACGGCGGGTCCACGCGCTCACTGGCCCAAAAAGCATTGAGGTTTTACGCGAAGAAAGACTACGACGAGGAGAACCCGACCATTGAATACGAGCTGTTCGATGGCCTTACAAAATCCTACAGCGACGATATTTTAACTACTTTCAAGAGAATCATCCTGAGATCCAGCGGAAACGACAACTCCGGGTCATTGTTTCGGGACGCCCTGATGCAGTCTCTGGTCAGCGACCTGAATGTGGATACGCAGGCATCCAGGTCGTGTATCGCATTCGTGAACGGAGAATTTTGGGGAATCTACAACATCAGGGAACGTTACGACGACCACTATTTTGCCAACCACTACGATATCGATCAGGAAAACGTGGCGGTTCTGGAAATATCCCAAGGGAACAAGACGCCGGAAATCAACGAGGGTGATGAGAGCGACCTTGCGTACTACAATGAAATGGTTGCGTTTTTTAATAATAACTCCATGACCACGCAGGCGAACTATCTCAAGGCGCAGGAATACGTCGATGCCGACAACATCATCGACTATTTTATCACGAATATTTATTCCGGGAACACCGACTGGCCCGCAAACAACAATGAGTTCTGGAGATACAAGACATCCAACGGCGGGTATGACAGCACCGCGGAGTGGTATATGGACGGCCGGTTTCGTTGGGTTATCAAGGATACGGACTGGGGCTTTGGCCAAAGGAGCGACGTAACGGGCAACACTCTGCTTCACGCTTTGAATGAAAGCTCGTCAAGCGGCGGGCGTGGCGGAATGGGCTTCACATCAGCCGAGAGCACGCTCATGTTCCGTAAGCTGATGGAGAACGAGGAATTTAAGGCGAAATTCATTAACCGGTTCTGCGATGTGATGAATACCAACTATGATACAAATACGGTGATCGCGGCCATCAACGCAATGAAAGATGAAATAGCGGTCGCGATCCCCGAGCAGGCAAACAGATATCCGAGCTCCGTATCCAGCGTCAGCTCATGGGAATCCAGTGTCAACAGTATGATTTCATTCGCGCAGGAGCGGGCCGGTTACATGCAGGGATTTTTGCAGAGCAGGTTCTCGCTGTCGAATGTTGTGAATGTGACACTAAAGGCTGACAGCGGGGCTGGCTATATCCGCATAAACGATACTGACATCAAGGCCGGTACGAGAGGGGTAACCGATGCGTCCTCATGGAGCGGCAGCTATTTCGCGGGAACCACACAGACCTTTACCGCAGTTCCGGAAAGCGGCCATTCGTTTGTTAAGTTTATTGTGACAGACACAGCCAGCGGCACAATCACCGAGTATACCGACAATGTCATAGAAGTGCTTGTCGGCGGCGGCGGAACAACTGTGCAGGCAGTCTTTGGATAGGAATCCCTGCTGATGATACTGCCGCAACCGCTGTTTCCCATGTAAGTAGCGGAAGTGCCCATGCACAGCAACAGGGGCTTAACCTTGCCAAAAACAGCCCGATTACCTCCACACATGAGTGCCAGGGTTTCCGCCACAGCACCGGTTTCTCCGCCACTAACGGGGGAATCCAGCAGATGCATTGCCTTTTCCTGTACCTGTGGCGCAAGGGTGCGAATCACCGCTGGAGATGTGGAACCCAGGTCCACAATGATAGTACCGGGTTTTGCCCGATTTCGTATCTGTTCCACAGTGTCGCGCAATAGCTCGCTGGTAGGCAAGCAGAGAAATACTACGTCGTTGACAGCAAAGATTTCCTCCGGCTCACCGCTCGCTCCGCCAGCTTGCTCCAGTAAGATGCGGCGTTCCCGGAATACATCGTAGCCAGTGACAGCATGCCCCCTTTTTTTCACCAGATTGGTAGCCATCGGCAACCCCATAGCACCTAGACCTGCAAATCCAACCTTAATCTGCTCATCCTCCCTTGTAATTCTATGGTTTTCCAGCTGTTATTGGTTGGGAATGTGGATAGCTCTGCCAAGGGCTGCCAATGCCGCCTCTCGCACAGCCTCTCCTGTTGTGGGGTGGGCATGGATCGTTGCGATGAGTTCGTCCAAGGTAGACTCGCTGCCGATGGCCAGTACTCCCTCGGCGATGAGGTCTGTGGCTCTGGGGCCTATTATCCCGAGACGATAATCTGGAAGGCGACAGCTACAGCATTCAGAACCAAAAGAAGCTGCTGACCAAAGCCGCCAAGGAAAAAGGATATACCAATCTTTTGACTTTTTCCGACGATGGGATATCCGGGGTTTCGATGGACAGACCCGGCTTTAAGGAAATGATTCAGTTTATTGAAGAGGGTAAAGCCTCGGCTGTTTTTGTCAAGGATATATCACGTTTGGGCCGAAACTACATTGAGGTTGGCAGGCTTACCGAAATGTTCTTCCCCGACCACAATGTCAGGTACATAGCTATCGGCGAGGAGAATGTTACATAAGGAACAAATTAGCAAGCGGTACCAATCAGCTTGTAAAAAACCCGGATATCCTGCCGCGCCGCGCCGTTTACCGCCTCCGGCTCGCTGATCTCGATCCTGTCCACCAGTTCCGTGAGCAGATCGCGGTCAATATCCTGTATCCCGCTGTGCTTCGTTACAAGTTCCATCCAGTCCAGAATATTGCCGGTTTGACTCCGCTCACCCATAAGCCGCGTTTGCTCCGCCGTGACAGCCTCCCGCTCGGATTCGTATTCGCGGAGCAGCATTGTAAATGTCTGCCCGGATACGACGCCGGAAACCTTGTCCTCATAGAGCGTGCTCATTTTCCGATCAAGCTCACCCAGCCTTTTTTTCAGACGCTCCAGTTCCGCCTTGTTATCAGCTTTGGCAGGCTTCGCGTGCATCTTTTTTTGAAGTGCCGCGATCACCTTATCCCGGTCGGCCACAATCAGCGCGGCGTATTTCTGGATGTCGGCCAACAGGATTTGTTTGAGGGCGTTCTCGCTGATATTATGAGCGGTACAAGCCGTTCTGCCGCTGAGCGCGTACCGCGCGCATTTGTAGTAATTAGCCGACCATGTCACGCCACTCGGATACTTATGCGTAGTCTTGAGGACTTCCACGCTTGATAACCGGCGGCGCGGCCCACTATTTTTACAGGGCCGGGCTTTTTGGGCGGCTTCTGCTTCGCCAGCTTATCGCGGGCTTTATCCAGTTTATCGCCACTCTTTTCCACGCGCCGCCCGGACTTATCAAACCTCCGTTCATCCCGCGCCGCTTTTTTATCCTTGGGGCCGGGGCCATCATGGGGAGCGGCCCCGCCATCTTCGGCGGCTTCACCACCGGGCTGTGGTTCGCCCTCGCGCCGCAAGCGGTCAGAGGGCCGGGCCTTTTCGCTGTCCTGTCGTAGCTTGCCGCCCGGTTTCAACTTCGGGCCAACTTGGCCCGAAGTTGCCGGGGTGTCCTCCACAGGCGGCGAAGCGTCCGGCGCGTCCAAGATTGGCGGGATCTTTGGGTCTGCCGGGGCCTCCGCTAACCGTCTGCGGCCCTTTGCGCCCGGCTTTGACTTCGGGCCGACTTGGCCCGAAGTTGCCGGGGTGTCCTCAAACCGCAAGCGGCTTGATGGGCCGCGCTCCGGCTTGCGGCGGCTGTCGTCACTCATTTCGCGCCTCCCTCGCTATGTCCTCCGGCCTTGTGGTAAGCAGATTGTAAATCTCACCTTTCGGGAAACGGTCAATAAATGGAATGGTCGTATTGCCGTAGAACAAAAGGCCCTCGCCGGAATTGCTGTGCGCGATATAGGAGAGCTGATGTTCCGATATGCCAAGCTGAACGGCAAGGATTTTTCTGTCGCCCTGCGCCTGTGAAAGTAAAATCATAAAATCCGTATTTTCAAGGATATTTTCTACCTCACGGCTGGCAAGTAGGTCTTTTACATTCTGCGTTAATGCACTTGGCACACAACCTTTTTTGCGGAGCATCTTCCACACGCGCACAAAATAGCTTGCGCTTAATGCGTCCTGCAATAAAATGTGAAACTCGTCGTAGTAGCACCAAGTAGCAAGGCCCTGTGAAAAGTTCTCGTTTACTGCCTGTGTGACAAGTTCGTTTGTGATGTGCATAGCAATTTTGCGTAGGTTTTCGCCCATGTGTTTCAACACGATACACACAATGCGGCGTTTGGTCTGTACGTTAGTCGGGAAGTTGAACATATTGAGCGAACCTGTGCAGTAGAGTTCAAGCGCGGTTGCTATGCGTTTGGCCTCCGGCTCCGGCTGCTGGCACAATGTTTCGTACAGGTCTTGAAGCAGGGGCATTTCGCCGCCTCCGATACCAAGCGCAATTTCCCGGTACACAAGACGCACACAACGGTCAATAACTGTTTTTTCGATTGGCTGTAATCCGTCCTTGCCGCCTAAAATCAGTTCACACAGCGACAATAAAAAATCCGCTTTCATTGAAAGCGGGCTTTCCTCGTCTGCCATGCCCATTTGTATATCCATTGGATTGATGTGATTGGGGCTGTCCGGGGAAATGTCGATAACCTCCCCGCCAAGCCGCTTTACAAGCGGGGCATATTCGCCCATAGGGTCTACTATGATAATCCGGTCTTTTGTGGCAAGGAAAACATTGATTAACTCACGCTTTGCGGCAAAGGATTTTCCCGAACCTGTTGAACCGAGATACAGTCCGTTTGCGGATTTCAGCTTTTTACGGTCTGCCATAATGATGTTATGGGAAAGAGCGTTCATGCCGTAGTACAACGCCGGGCCGTCCATGCGTAACTCCTTTGTCATAAACGGTACAAAAATAGCGGTACTGCTCGTAGTCATGCCGCGCTGTATTTCTATCCCATTGTACCCAAGCGGCAAACTGCTCATAAAGCCCTGCTCCTGTTGAAAATCCAGCCTTTTCATAAAACAGTTGTATTTTTGCGTGATGCCCGATACTGTAAAAATATCGTTTTCAAGCTGTTGTTTTGTCGGCGCGGTATTCACCACAAGGAAAGTCAGCAAAAACATTCGCTCGTTGCGGCTTTGCAGGTCTGCCAAAAGCGCCGCCGCGTCCTTGCTGTAAGTAAT
>Ga0153950_1001341_pt1 | contig 10946 bp, 10 predicted proteins | sample TSNJ034MetaG_FD_104737 | JGI IMG/M metagenome (GOLD analysis project Ga0153950, IMG submission 104737) | Attine ant fungus gardens microbial communities from New Jersey, USA - TSNJ034 MetaG | ecosystem: Host-associated > Fungi > Mycelium > Unclassified | place: USA: New Jersey, Wharton State... | reverse complement strand
CGCTACGTAAACCTCCTGGATTTCATTGGGATTTCTTCCTTCTTGGTATCACAACGTTCATCGCAGGACTTATCGGCGTTCCGGCTCCTAATGGACTCATTCCCCAAGCTCCTATTCATACTACGTCTCTTGTCATCATGGGCCACGATCGCAAAGACGAAGAAACTCAAAAATGTGAGCCAAAGTCTGAGCCTTCCCCAAGAATTGCATCTCGCAACTCCAGAAGCTCAGATTTGGGATCGAATCATGACTTAGCACTCCAAAATGAAAGAGGCCCTTCACATCTAAACGAGGTTCCCATTGGTGTGGTGGAACAGCGAGTGTCTAATTTAGCACAAGGAAGTCTATGTCTTGTGTTATTGACAGGCCCACTTCTACACGTATTAAACCTCATATCTAGAGGCGTACTCGCGGGTTTATTGTACGTGGATCATTTGATTCAGTTCTCCTTGATCTCGCTTGCTGATGTCATTTTATCATATTAGCTGGTACATGGGCCTTGATGCTCTTATGAACAATGGAATCTCGCATAAAATGTTTTACCTCATTCGGGACAGGCGCCTTACACCAGTCGGCGAGCCGCTCACGCGAGTTCGCAAGTCACGTATCATTTTGTTTATCTTGGTCCAACTCATTGGTTTCGGTGTTACTTTTGCAATTACTCAAACAATTGGTTCGTCTTTATTGTACCCGCCCCCAAGGAACAAAGAGTTCTTTTCATCTAAATAGACACTGACGTTATTTATCTACACCTCGTAGCCGCAATCGGATTTCCTGTCATTATCATGTTACTGATACCTCTCCGTATTTTCCTTATTCCTCGCTTGCCATTCACCAATGAAGAACTGGCAATCCTAGATGGCCCGACGGCTTCGCCATTTGTGAGTCGGTGTTCCTTAGAAAGTGTCAGAGTTCGATTTGTCCCTGTCACTCCTTTTTCTCTCCCTTCTCTTCTTTTTTATTTGCTCGATACCGCCGACTATCGACCAGAGCCACCTTTTCTGCACCTTCTCTCTTCGGGGTGAGCTTTGACCCCACTTTCGAATAAATGCCCCATCTGTTTATCCAGGCTCCGAATTGTCAGCAGGTTGTTGATGCAAATTTGCGTCACTGTACTGCAGAGATTGCGTTTTTGAGTCCTCTATCGACATCCTCAGCTCGCTTGAATTGCCAGACTGCTAGAGCTTTTGTCAGCTTCTATCAAGCCTGATGTCATATGGGAATATTCAGGACTGTTCCCAGTGACAAGACTCAGATACTTTTTTTTGCCAGCGTGGGTCTACATTTACACGCAGCAAAGAGACATTATTTTTACTTTTTGTGCACCTACTTTTGGAATACCCCGTCGTCATTCCTTTGACGGTCCAATTTTGTATATTGGATTGCTGATGTTATCTGCAGACTATGGAATCCGTTGGTGGAACACTGTAGTTTATTTTAGGTTCATTGTTACAGCTAATCTTAGTTCTTTTCTCTGGTACGTCCTATTTTGGTGCAGAGGCAATATATGTGAAAATTACTTCGTGACACGTTCTGCCTGCATCTCATAAGTATATCTATCCTTTATTGTGTCAAGTCTCAGGATTTCTTCATTTAATCCTCTGGTGAGTTCTTCGAATTTTCATATCTTCATTACTCCGACTTGTTGATATGTCTTTGCTTCTCATGCATACTGCACTTGATTTCCTGTGAATTGCAGATTGTATGGTCTTTACCACGCTAACGATAAAGAAATACCGTTTTATCCATAAAGAAACAGGTGATTGCTTATCATAGATTTATCATATGCAGGACAAGTAATTAAGGAAACCAGGACAGACATCTGCTCATCCATTGAACCCCAGATATCTACTGCCTGAGAGCATGAGACCTGATAAGGACACTATGTCGACTTCTTTCTCTCAATATCCTTATCACGGGGTGATATAGCTCCACTACAACTGACGGGCATAGTTTTTGAACTTACTGACTCGTCATCAGGATTCTATGGAATCCCTTCTAGGCACGGAGAAATATAAATTCTGTACAGGTGGACGTGATCGATCGTGGATTGGCTTCCTCTACTTCCCGCTAGCCCATTCCACGTTCAATACCTCTCGATTGCTTGAAGCATGTCTTCTGATCAGGTCCTTGGTGTTGTATTATTGACCAGACATGGGGATCGTCAAGGTAGATCTGTCGTCTCTATTGAACCAGAGTCCGATACTTAATAGTTTGATAAGGTTTCTATCAGGATCCTGAGACCTACAATCCCTCCGGTACTGTTATCACCCCCACCGGTACTGTAAGGAGCTGGCTATATTTTCTGCTTCACCTTGTTGATTGTCCTTGTCGAAAGGAACAAGAGTTACAGCTGGGGAACTTTTTACGCCAGAGATATATTAATGCTTCCTCACCATTTACTATCCGGAACATCAGTCAGACAGTAGTTGACCTCACCCAGATCCAAGTTCGTGCGGACGCCGGAGGGGAAGGGGGAGTTATTTTGAATTCTGCTGTCGCGCTTTTGCAAGGACTCTACCCCTCCACGCCATCCTACAACGAGACACTTGCGAATGGGACGGTAGCCGTCGGTGCATCCAATGGATACCAGGTCTGCCACCGGAATTTTCTAGATAGCATTGAGATTGATATTTCTTTTCGCTGATAGTTCATCCCGGGTGAGTAACTGCGCTATCTCTCAAGCATTCCAATTAAGAGAAGCATACTAGTGGAGTCTGTCGAGCCTGACAACGATGTCTCCTTAGAGGGATTCACATCTTGCCCAGTGAGTGGGAACATCAAATCTGAAAGAAGCCTTTGAATACCGGCAAATTTGTCAGTCTCTAGACACAAACACGGATGTATTTTACGCTTCACCCGAGTTCAAGGCCAAAGCAAGTGAACATGCTGGTTTTTTTAACGCAATCAAGCCGTTCTTGGACCAACGACCGGACAATCTGGAAAACATGGTGAGTGTATAAATGGACTTGAACTTGTGATAGCCCATCAAAGATTCTAGTGGAATGTGAGTATTCGGATGAAAACAATATTCTATTGTTGAGAATTTTCAGATTTTTGATTACCTGAATGTCCAATTTATTCATGACGCCAGCTTTGCTCAAAATCTTCCACGAACCCTCCTTGAGCAAGCTCGTGATCTTGCTAATTGGCACGAGTACAGAGTTTTCAGTGACCCCGATCCCAAGGGCATTGGTAACAGTGAGTTGAATGAAGCTAGATTGAAACGCATTCCTGGACCTCTTGCTCTCGTTTAGTTGCTGGGCGCACTGTCCTGCCGTACATTCTGAATGGTTTAAATGACATTGCAAATTCCAGCAGCCCTCTCAAGATTTCATACCAAGCACTTTCCTACAAGCCTTTCCTCTCTTTGTTCAACGTAACCGGTGTCACCCAGCAGAACCCTCAGCTTGCTACGATCGGTGCGCGGATATGTTGAAAGTCAAATTTCACAGCTAACCGGTGCCCATTTAGTCGATTACGCAGCGGCCGTTGCCTATGAAATTCGCGCTTCAAGTAGCGGGCCCGTCATCCGATTCCTCTTTAAGAATGGGACCACAGAAACCGATTTCACTTCTTACAATATGTTCGGAGCTGATGGTGATGTGACCCTGTCGGACTTCATTGCTCGCCTTTCAGTGAGTCTTACAGCCACACTTCCATCACCCCATTAAACACCACAACCTTAGGACACTGCAGTAAACGACACAGCCCATTGGTGTACGGTGTGCCAAAACACCCAGACCAGAGGGTGTGGTGACTTGACCCTTGCTGCTGAGAAAGCAATTAACGCAGAAGAGCTTCATCCCGTCGGGGCGGGCCTTCTGGGAGCTGGAATGGCCGTGGCCTTCATGATTATTCTCTTCCTTGTTGTTTATTTACTTGGATTCATTCAATGTGGAAAGAAGCTCAAGAGATCCCTGAAGGCAGGCTCAGATGTATGCCATTTCTCCCAGAGTGCAATAATATACTGATACGTTGTTGTCATCTACAGGATGGATCTGATCTGAAGGTATGAGCTTCATGAGGTTTCTAGGTCACTACGTGAAAGAAGGGTACATTGCACAATGAATATCATACATCACATGTAGACATGGTATGCTGCTAGTCTACAAAATCAGAGATCCCCTTCGTCACAATGCATCATGTCGTCGTAGTCCGACTCTTCATGAAACTCATCTTAACACTGATCAGGCCAGCATCACTCGAGATGATAATGGGACAAACCACTTGCAGATTCGGAATCAGAATCTTCATCTGGGTAGTCATTCTTATAGTATTCTTCGGCTGGAAAGACTCAGGGAAGAGGAAATCAAGACACAACCGCACCCACCATTCGAATCCTCATCAGCCTCGTCTTCTGCTTCTGATCCTGAATCTGAATCATCCGAGTTGAGGAGTGAGCTAGGTAAACCGGTACTTGAACCCACAATCGGTAGTTGACAAAATTGGCAAATGCAGATACACACATTGTTCCCGTTCTTGTTGCAATCGAGTTCCATTCACTTAAGCTGGCTGGTCTATGATAAAAGACATCCCAGACATAATCGCTAGAAGACTCGTTGATAGGAGTGCCTGTCCTGCTTGTGATGCAAGGGCTTGTCGCCAGAGTATCTAGGGGAATTAATACAGGATGAGCAAACAGGGCCCTCCGAGTAATAACAACTCACTTCTCAAGTAATCATTCAATAGAGGTAGAAACTTTTCCATTTCAGGGTCTCGCATAGACTGCCCTTCAGACAAGATCGCATCATACATCTTGAAGTCGGGTGCAAGAGGGTCCTTGCGTAGGTCCTTGGAAGAAGGGGTTTTAGGCCTGTCACTTCATTATCAGGCGCAACGATACAGAGGAACGGATTGTACATACGGGCTATGTTTTACATATGGTTCGTGTTCTACTGAGGAGACAACTGTGTATAGTCGGTTCTGTTCGTGTCTCCGGCGAGCAGGCGAGGAGGTCATGTCTCCAAAAGAGCTTGCGACAGAGGGAGAAGCCACTGTCTCTTCTTTAGTTGCATCTTCCCGTGCGAGGCGAGATATCCTATCCTATGTGTTTGTGCTTAAACAACTTCGAGTGGTCAGGAGTTCGAGAACTCACTTGGATATCTTTTTGGAAATTTTCGTCTTTCCAGACACAACTCTCTACCGTCTCGGCATAGTGAAACACACCAACACTACTACGTGTTTTTTTTCGACGGAGACCTCTCTCGATCACTAAAGTGTTTGAGAATAAGCTCAGGAGCAGGAAACTGAAAGGCACAATGACCTAAAGCATCTAAAGGTTCCTCATTCCGCTTCCTCTTAATACGTAAAATTGTGTATGATTGTGAAGGAGCAGTTGAGGCGTCAGCATCCATCGCAGGGACGAGCACAAGGGTTGGATACCATTAATTACGGAGTCCTCACGTGCCCTGCTCTTATCAATGACGTATATGTAAGCACCTTTGAGCATCGACATCGGTCAAAGCAGAACAAGGCTGCTTACATGAAAATGCCTTGGATTGTGTATTAACTAAGGTGAAAATGCATCGATAAATTTGATTGGACAAGACCCGGGATGTGTAATTTTGTTCCAAGGTCGTAGTATCACACGGCGGACAGACAACTGATCAGCCAAGGTTTGATGTCAACTGATCACTAGTGTCAACTTAGTCACATGTCATGCTTTTTTAAAAACGCGGTGCTCGATCGTAGTCGGCAGTAAAGTACCTAGTACCCTGCAATAACACAGCCCATACTAACAAGAGAAACTTGACGAGAAACAGGAAAAAAGCCGGAATCACTCACCACTGATTCAGACACAAGAGAAATGAGAGAAGGAGAAAAGAAAAAGCAGGAATAAAAGAGCAGCACCCAATGAGCACCTCATGTTAAGTGATGTTGTTACTTGACCAAGCAAATACTCCAGGAACAGGACAACGTGTTTGATCATCGTGCGATCACCATTTTTATAGATAAACCAACTGCAATCATTGAGGGGATGCACGCTTCAGGTGTTATCAGTTGATACCACATATGGTCTACTGTATCTCCAATGCTCCAAGTTATCTGTACTTGCCCCAAGTGCCTTCTTTTTTCCTCTGATCCTAGACTATTTGATGTTGCCGATGTCACAAGTGTGACACATTAATCACTTGACATCAAACCTTGGCTGTTCAGTTGACAGCTGTTTGTCCGCCCTGTCAGTATTATCAGAGCTCATGAATTTTTGGGATAGCTAGGACTGTCTAAATGGACCTCAACATTGCCCTGCGGCATGATAGATGGTATAAGAGCTGCCTAGCTAAGGCAGAAGGCAATACACTCGTCTCTCCATATGTTTCTTGTTGTCATCATTATTGTCATCCTCTTCGTGTGGTTATCTTCCCAGAAGACAGCAAGAAATTCATGCATATTATATCCTCGTATCCATCATACGATCGAATAATTTGGTCCTTGGTCCTTGTCACCTGACATTTTACACATGGTTCGCCCAGATTGACGAAGGTCAACCATGGGCTGACAGGCCCAATACCGAAGTGAATAGTACTCTCTGTTTGTTAATGAGGTCTTTCTGTGATTTCTTAAGCAATAAAGTATTCTTTTGAATATCAGAATTCGTCCCCAACAGGATCGGGCTTTCCTGGACTTCCTGCCGCCTTCCATGCTGCTAAGACCAGGTCAACTACATCATCCACCCCTGTCCCCTTGCGAACACTGGTGAACAGTGTTGGGCCATCTCCCCGCATCAGTTTAGAGTCTCTGTCCATAACTTCAAGTGATGCTCCAACATGTGGTGCCAAATCAATCTAGTCTTGGATTCAGTAATGCATTCTAACAGGAAAATTAATGACTACCGATTTCCATACCTTGTTAATCACAAGAAGGTCAGATTGGGAAATACCTGGACCGCCTTTGCGAGGAATCTTATCGCCACCCTGGGTGTGAAAGGATTGATGAGCGAGCATCCACAGGAACAGAACAGACTTACAGACACATCAATCACATAAATGATATAATCTGCCAGCTCTCGAGAATAATTTGCGGCCAGATTGTCCCCTCCACTCTCGACGAATAGTAGTTGACAACCAAATTTAGCCTGGAGTGCTTCTAGGGCACCCATGTTGGCGCTGATATCCTCACGAATTGCAGCATGTGGACATCCGCCTGTCTCAATGGCTTGTATACGTGAGGGGGGAAGGGCTTTGTTCTTGATCAGAAATTCCTGATCCTCACGTGTGAATATATCATTTGTTACAGTGGCTGGTATGAAGTCTCATTAGTGAAGGCACAAGCGATATTGGATGCGGGACAAACCGATATTGAATTTTTTCCTCAGCTTCTGGCACAAAGCCAAAGTTAATGCAGTCTTTCCGGACCCGACGGGGCTGAGGTAAATCTGAGCCACAACAAGAGCATAACACTACGAGTTCTCACCCTCCGATGCCGACGGTGAAGCTACGCTCTTCAAAGTTCCGAGAACTGTAATCGGGAAGGTCGCGCTCTGAGTATCTGCCTAGGACCTGATATGTATTGATTTGGATGGTCTGGCTGATATGCACACACCTGGATTATCCATATGTTCATGGGTGTGTCCATGATCACCTCCGTGTTCTCCATGAGAGTGAGAATGATGATACGCGTTTTCGGCGCTTGAGCCTCCAAGGTTGTTGATGAATTGGACACTCATAGAGAATCAAGTACTGCACATATCAACATATCACATTGCACCTTTGTATTGAAAGACCGGATCAGTTGGTCCGGTTGCACCTGTGGTTAGGGTCAACATTGCCTTCCACCTGAATGAAACGTTCCGCTCGTTCAATTGTTGACTATGAGTCTTCCGGAGAGGAAGACACAAACAGAGTCCTTCCGCCTCCCAAGAGAAAGTAAGCGGTCATGGGTCTCTACACGATTCTCCTTCAAGCATGCCTAACAGGAAACTCCCTGTATTGCCTTCTACTCTCGTGATACCAGTGCCCGTAGATAACCCCGTTCGCCACCAAGGACGTACAAGAACGGTACCCCATGTAGCGGGCAACTGGGCCGCTCATGTCTACTTATCGGTCAACGTCAACAGGTCACATGCCTTGTGTTCCCTGCTTGAAGCAGCCGTTGCTGAAGCAAAGCGACTGGTCCCAGCTCTTGAGAGCTTCATTCCTGCAGAGTGCATTAACAAGCATGCAATTGAATTTCATATCTCGTTATCTAGACCAATTTTCATCCGAGGCCATCAGAAGGAGGAGCTGAGGCGAGCAGTCAAGGAGCTCTCACAACATTCACCGTATGAAGAGCATTTCCCCCAAGACAGTAATCTCAATTCAGATTGTATGATTTGCTCAGATTTAAACTATCCTTTGCGTCTTTTGCAGAACTGCAAAATGATGAGGGTACACGAACTTTCCTAACAATAGAAATCGGTGCCGGCCACCGTGAGGTTCGTTTCCTATTCAAATCGCCGATTCAGTGTTCAAAATATACCCATTCAAGTTGCAGAAACTCTGTAGCGACTTAGCACCGTTGCTCCAAAGCTTGCGACAACCGAGCTATTACTCTGCTCCTCGTTTTCACGCTTCCATCGCTTGGGCGCTCCTTGATCGCGTCCGCAAGCCTTCCGAAGGCAAACTAGCAGCTGCGGTCTCATTGCCCACATGTATGACCGATGCTGATCTAAAAATCACAACCTCAGCGGAATCTCAGATTCTCAACCAATTCGTTGTGATTGCTGGCATTCCAGAAGAAGTGATCCAAAAGTTGAACAGTGCGTTTGGGGACCGTCTTTCCTCCCCTGGTATCGGATGTTTCGATGCTGAAAGTATATCCCTGAAGATAGGGAAAGACATTGCTTCTTGGCCATTCAACGGTGTGTGATATCAAACATCTATTAGGATGTTGATATCGTACAAAAGCAAAAGACAGGTCTCAAAGATTATAGGCAGGGAACAGAGGATTTGCAGGATGAAAGGAAGAAAAAAAATCGTTTCAGTGTGTTCTAGGATGTGGAGCCTATTTACCTAGGAAATCATAATGACCTCGTAGTGCTACATGGGGACCTGACTGAGGCAATTGCAAGGCAACTACTCTACTACATACCTTGTTCTGATTGCTATGCATTCATTCGGACTAGCATTTCTGTATAATTATTATCTGAAGTCTGGACTACTACTCCAAGTTTCTATGGAAGACAGCTCACAGAAACCAACTAACTGACAAGCTGTCGAATGAAATGTGATATCAAGTTGTATATGGAAATAGTACCTGTCATTTTTCACTGGTGGTGTTGGGAATGTCACCAAGTTGATCTTTGTGGATAGGGAGCCTTAGGAGCCTTGCAGTCGGCACAACGAACGACGACAACAGAGCAGCTGATGAAATTCTGATGAAATTTTACTGTTTGTCTACTTACAGTGAGACAAGCATATTACACGGACTGCGTTCGAGCACCGTAAAATAAATTGTTGACCCAAAAAAAAACAAGCATATTACTAAGCATATTTGTTCTACTTTTTGGGGCGTGCTAGAGGACAGCAGCTTAGTAACAGAGCTATTGACTGTTGAACCGGCTAGACTCTTTGTGCTGACACTAATTCCCCAAACCGGATTCCTCTAACCTGGTTCGACCAATTATCTCACGCTCCGGAAAATTTCCCCACAAAACATAGTCTGTGGGATCAGAACAATGCACAATGGAATCTTAGAATGGTATTCATTGCATGATGTGGGTTTGAGGGGGCGCTCGTGATCGACCATGTAAGGCATGTTCCATTCGAGAAGGCTGGTAGATTAGTGCTAACTTAGGTCATACGCATTTCGTGATACTCTCTAGTCCTTTCCCTGAAACTCCGGCTATCTTTCCAGAGACCCCACTACAGAAGGTGATTAGATCGTCCATGAGGCTTCCTTCACATGGTGTACTACTTGTTCCGATTTGAGTCATTCGCTTGTCGGCTTTACCACTTCCCGAACCATTGCTGGGCTAAGCTGGAATTGAAAACTCAAGATGGAAGTCTATGCAAAAGTGGCCAGCTCAAAAAGAAACAATACACACTTTCACGCTGACAGTCATTGTCGAACCTCAATTAGAGTTATTCTGGATTTTGTTCGTTGGACAGAATGTGTCACAGATGCCGCGGACGCAGTTCTGAGCTTACCAGATACGTATATGTTCTATTCTATTCCGAGTAAAACACCGACTCGCATCAAGTTGTGAGGAACCACAACTTTCTGATCTAGTTTCCACTCCATGGAGACCGCATCATGGTGTGCAGATTCTAGCCTCGGTTGAATCAAGTCGGAATACAAGGCACAGGGAATGTTTCTTGGTAAAAGATGATACACAACTATGTTGTTGGATTTCCTCCGGTACTGAAACACGTGATGTACTACTGGACCTGAGTAAAAAAACCATTCCGGAACACGCTTTTTTCTCTCACAGTATGGCGGACGCCTGTGACCCTGACGTAGCTGATGATTTTGGACAGTGACCTTTCCCCTTTGACATCGATCTTCTCCTCAAGCAAGGAAAGAGCATAGTTTGACGCAGCCGCTTGCTGCCCACTCATGTGCCCTTACTGTAGGAAGACCAACTGAGCAACTGCCTCATTCAGAACAGGAGGCTGCTTCAAATGTTCCAAGATCTCAGGGACACAGCGCGTGAGGCTCAATCTGCCGTCCAAGGATTTTCCTACATCTCAGGTTCATAGAAGACACTTCTCTTTGGACGCCTCATGCTTGTGCAAACTACCCTGATCCGTGTGGTCCCTATCTACGGCGGACCAAGTTGTCATACCTTGTGCTAGGTGATGATGGAGCGATTTGCAGATGATAATTCGGGATGAGCGGATGTATTCTAGGCCGCTTGGTCTGTACGATCATGAATGGTCGCTAGGTGTGGATCCAAGTAGTTTCATCGCGAGGGGGATGGCTTCAATGCATCTGGGGCTGATGGCTTCCAGGCACCAACCCTG
>Ga0153950_1001326_pt1 | contig 11025 bp, 17 predicted proteins | sample TSNJ034MetaG_FD_104737 | JGI IMG/M metagenome (GOLD analysis project Ga0153950, IMG submission 104737) | Attine ant fungus gardens microbial communities from New Jersey, USA - TSNJ034 MetaG | ecosystem: Host-associated > Fungi > Mycelium > Unclassified | place: USA: New Jersey, Wharton State... | reverse complement strand
CGGTGGTCTGCATTTATGTCTCTTATTCAAATTCTGCAAAAGAACCTTGCTGCGGAGACTGCTGCATACTTGACAACAAAACATCCTGATTATGCCGTACTAGCTGCCCGTATTGCCATCTCCAATCTTCACAAAGAGACCAAGAAGACTTTTTCGCAAGTCATCAGTGACCTCTACAACTATCGTAATTAACCTGATTAGCTCTACCTGAATCATGATTCACTAAATTGTCTTAGTGAATCCGAAAAATGGTCAGCCTGCCGGGATGATTTCAAAGGAAATATATGATATAGTAATGGCACATGCTGATACACTGAACTCCGCAATCATCTACACTCGCGATTTCAATTACAATTAGTGAGCTCAAATATTACTACTCCCGAAGTCGATTGATGGCTGATTCTTCGACTAGCTTCGGTTTTAAGACTCTTGAGCGCTCTTACCTCCTTCGCATCAATGGTCGTGTCGCTGAGAGGCCACAACACATGATCATGCGTGTTGCTGTAGGTATTCATGGAAATGATCTTGACCGTGTGATTGAGACATACAATCTCATGTCCGAGCGCTATTTCACTCATGCTTCTCCGACTCTTTTCAACGCGGGTACCCCTCACCCGCAACTTAGTTCATGTTTTCTAGTCTGCATGAAAGACGATTCCATCGAGGGGATCTATGATACCCTGAAGAATTGTGCCATGATTAGTAAAACGGCTGGAGGTATCGGTTTGAGTATTCACTGTATTCGGGCAACTGGGTGTGTCGAATCCTCTTTGACCGCAGTATGATCTCTTACTTTAATTTAGGTCATACATTGCCGGTACAAACGGATATTCGAATGGTATTGTTCCAATGCTTCGTGCATACGATGCGACTGCGCGATACGTGGATCAAGGTGGTAACAAGCGCCCTGGCGCTTTTGCCATTTATCTTGAACCCTGGCATGCCGATATATTTGAATTTTTGGACCTTCGAAAAAACCACGGTAAAGAGGAGGTCCGTGCCCGTGATCTATTTTATGCTCTGTGGATTCCAGATCTTTTGTGAGGCTAATTCTTATTGATATCTTCTCTACCTGACAGTCTTTTGTAGTATGAAACGAGTCGAAGCTGGTCAAGACTGGTCTTTGTTTTGTCCAAACGAGGCACCAGGGTTGTACGAAACTTGGGGAGCTGAATTTGAGGTTCTTTTCGAAAAGTATGAGAAAGAGGGCCGTCAACGAAAAACTATTCCGGCTCAGAAACTTTGGTATGCCATTCTCGAGGCCCAAATTGAGACTGGAGGTCCTTTCATGGTCTACAAAGATCACGCTAATTGTGAGTTGTGTTATTCTTGCTGATTACATATCGAACTCATAAGTGAAAGCGAAATCCAACCAGAAAAATCTCGGCACCATCAAGTCTTCCAACCTTTGCACCGAGATCATTGAATATTCGTCCCCAGAGGAGACGGCTGTCTGTAATCTTGCTTCTCTTGCTCTGCCATCCTTTATCACGAATGGGAAGTATGACTTTAACAAGTTGCATGATGTGACCAAGGTTGTGGCAAACAACCTCAATCGCATCATTGATGTCAACTTTTATCCCATCCCTGAAGCCCGTCGTTCCAATATGCGCCACCGACCTATTGGCATCGGTGTGCAAGGCTTAGCTGACACGTTCATGGCCCTTCGCATGCCCTTTGATTCACCCGAGGCTCGTCTACTCAATATCCAGATCTTTGAAACTATCTATCACGGTGCACTTGAAGCTAGTTCTGAGATGGCCGCTCGTGATGGCACCTATGAAACTTACGAAGGGAGCCCAGCTTCCCAAGGACAACTTCAGTACGATCTCTGGAATGTGACACCCACCGGCCTGTGGGACTGGATTTCTCTGAAACAGCGAATTGCCCAAACTGGTCTGAGGAATTCCCTACTTGTTGCTCCCATGCCCACCGCTTCCACCAGCCAGATCCTTGGCTTCAATGAATGCTTTGAGCCATACACGAGGTGTGTAATATATTAAATCTTCGGACGAAATCTGAACTCTATGCAGTAATATCTACACTCGTCGAGTGCTCGCTGGAGAATTCCAGGTCGTCTGTCCCTGGTTGCTGCGCGAACTAGTTGGCCTTGGTCTTTGGGATGATAACATGAAGAATATGATCATCGCTCACAACGGATCAGTTCAGAACATTCCCACTATTCCCAAGGACGTTAAAGCCATCTACAAAACCGTCTGGGAGATTAGTCAGAAAAAGGTGCTTGATCTCGCTGCTGACCGTGGGCCGTTTATCTGTCAGAGTCAGAGTTTGAATGTCCATCTCCAATCTCCGACACTCGGACAGTTGACCAGCATGCACTTCTATGGATGGAAGAAGGGTTTAAAGACTGGAATGTATTATCTTCGTACGCGTCCTGCTGCCCAGGCTATCCAGTTTACCGTCGACCAGAGCGTTCTCAATCAGGTCAAGAAGACTGTGGCAGAGGATGGTTCTTCCCTACCTTCTAAATCAAATGGCGTTCCGATCCCTGTTGCCTCGTCATCTCCGCTTGAGGTTCCTTTGAAGCCCTCGTCGCATTTGCCTGCATCGGCTGCGGCTATTTCCGTGCCTCCTAGCGACGCACTGGCATCACTATCACTCGATGAAAAGCTCAAGAAGGCCGCAGAGGAAGATCCCGAGTATGCTGCTGCCCTTCAGAGACAGCAGGAACGGGAACTGGCAGATGCCCAATTGCAATGTTCGCTTGAAAACAAGGAAGCTTGCCTCATGTGCTCGGGTTGAGTGTTTTGATTGTTGAGAAGTTCTTGGATTTGTGTTGTAGAATAACTTGTTATCTCACTGCTTTTTGATGGACTGTAATTATCCAGTGTTGGATAGATGTGCTATTAATTTTAATGATTCACTCTGAACTGGTCGAAAATTCAAATGAGAAGTCCTCTGGGATCTTGGCTGTGTGAGCAGATGTACTTGGAATCGAACAGTATGCAATGTGTTTTCTGGTCTATGATGTTAAGTAGTATCAGTGATGTAGCAAAGACGGATGAGAATCGGGCGAGGTGGCCGAGTGGTCTAAGGCGCCAGATTAAGGACCAGGATGCTTCAGTATCCTTTACCTTCCGTTGGAATCTGGTCTTTCGGGGCGTGGGTTCGAATCCCACTCTCGTCAGAGTTTTTCAAGCTCGTTGGTGGCGTAGTTTCATCATTAGGTAGTAGGTCTCAACTAAGAGTATATACCAACACTCTTATGTTCTAATGTTCCTTTAAAAACATAATAGTGGTACGAGATATCTACTCGTTTATTTCTCCCTTTATGGTACGGTATCGTTTAAAATTTACCGACTACACGAACAATGTAGAGAAGACAAGAGAGGAGCGAAAGCAGCGATAGCCAGTAAGGCAGCCTGGATCCCAAAGGCCAGGGAGAAACCTCCAAACCAGCTTCGTCTATAGCAGCAATTTCCTCAGGTGTAAGGTCAGCTAGAAGGGTTAGAGCGTCAGTCTGTGGTAGGTGTACGTGGATGGAGGGATACCTACGTAGATCACCAGCGGTAAGATACTCTTTCATTCGCTCGCGTTTTGAAGTGGTGCTGAGAGTCACGCATGAGGGAGAGTATTTTGGAGAATTTGGGAATGCCTACGTGACGATGACCGCTCCTTTCGCTTTGACCCAAAGAAAAAGAATCTGGGCGGGAGTGGCGTTGAGACGTTTGGCAGCTTTATTGAGGACGGCGTCAACTGGGCCACCGGGGAAGCGCGTTATGGGTCTAGGGAGAACAAACCAGTCATGAGAGGAAAGAAGTAGTTGGATTTTTGAGCGTACGATAGGCTACTGTATGCTTCAGTGACGATTCCGTGCTTCTGGTGAAATCCGAGCAGCGCTCTGTTCTCTGCCCAATTATAGGGATGAAAACTGATTTGATTCACCGCGGGCTTGATGCGTGCGATCTTGAATAGATGTTCGAGTTCTTCGATATTGAAATTGCTGACACCAATGCTCCTATTTGAATGTTAGTAAGAGAGATGCTAAAGAGAACATGTCTGATCGCGCTTGGTTAAGCCGAGATCGCGAAGCTCCTCGAATGTTCTCCATACGCTCTCGAGTTTGCCTTTGACGAAGTCTGGATTGTGAATAAGAAACAGGTCTACATAACCAAGCCCGAGCTTCAAAAAACGGTCGTCAGGGTCAAGAGGTGGCGCGCGCGTGTTTTTTGTTTTTCACCCACCTTGACCAAACTTGTCTTGAGCGACCTCTGAATATCCGCATCCTCACCAGACCATTTAGTGGTCACGAAAATGTCAGACCGACTCAGACCGCTCTCGCGAATAGCGATTCCGACGCTTTCCTCGTTCCTATAGACTGTTTTGACGCTTCAGAGCCCAATCTCAAAGACGAGAATAAGCCGACGCCAGATACTTTGGGCAGTATCGATATGTTCAAAACCCTGTTCAAGTGCATTTTCGACATAGTCGTGGATGTCCTTGCCCTTGTTGACGGAACCTGTACCATAGGCGATGGAGGGCATGGCATTGTGGTCGGGGAGGTAAATGGGAGGGAAAGGCATGACGATCAGTGATGAGATAATGTGATGAGATGACACCTTCCTCCTTTGCCATTCAATCCCGGAAACGCACCAGACGTGACAGCCTACAAAATTCAGGACCTCCAGAAAAATTTCAGGCGATGACCCAGAGATTTGTGCACGACGACACATATTACTTTGAGGACGGAAGCTGTGTGCTCCTCGTCGAGGACACCCTCTTCAATGTACCCCCGGTTTACGGTGTCTGCCTCTGCAGGTTTCTGACGAGTCTGCCTTTCAGGTCCATCGCACTGTTTTGAGCAAAGACTCGTCGACCTTCAAAGCCATGTTTTCCTTGCCATCCGGCGAGAAACCAGCAGAGGGGATGTCGGACGACAATCCCATCGTGCTCTCAGGCGATACAGCTGACGAGTTCAGACATTTTCTGTGGACACTCTATGCCCTGTACGCGATATCTGCTTTACATAATGCCAGACTTACTTGCAACGATGCAGGCCATCTGAACTGAGTGTAGTGACTAGTCCCTCAGCAGATCTCGACCAGCTTGTTGCTATCGCACGCATAGCCAATAAATACGCCTTCAAGACCACAGAGACCTGGATTCTGGATGCTGTACAGAAATATGTAGATCAAAAGCCGTCTCCTATTTCTCCCATAGCTCATACATCTCCCTACGGCGTCCCATTCACGCATCTGACCGCCGTCTCTGCATCCTACAACCCCAAAGTCGCGAACACTGAACAGCTAACACGCCTTATCCGCCTTGCCCAGATGTGTAATCATGAGAGGCTTCTGAGTACCATGATCCAACTTCTTAAAGACTTGATGATCGGCTCCGTCCAGTACGCATACCTCGCTATGACCCTCGCCGATGAACTTGGACTTAGGACGCTCCGTGGCGTTGCATACCTTGAGGTCATGCAAAAAGCTGTTATTGTACGAAGTCCATCTTTAGACATGATGCATAATGTCCCTGGATCTAGCCAACCGTCTCTTGCTTCCGATGGAAACAGTGCTACCTCGGTTGATGATGATCCGCCACCATCCAATGTCCAAGAAAAGAAACGAATATCCGTCACCCCCCAACAACAACTTCGTCTCTTGGCTGGGTATTATCGCTTGACAGAAACGTGGGAGGAGCTTCGCCGAACACCGCCTCATTTCGAGCATGCCATCTCGTGTGGTGCAACGTGGCATCAGCATGGATGCGCACAGAGTTGGTCGGAGTTTTGGAAAGAAAAGACGAGGGGCGATGCGCTGCTGAATCTCGGTCTTACTGATGTGATTGGAAGGCTCAAGCAGATCGCCAAGGAACATGATAGATGGGGGACTGTAGTGTATATGCACCATGAGTGCAGACAGGCGGCTAGACGGAGTATAAATGATATTATCAAGCGCATTGAAGACTCCTTGCCGGATTATTTCTCGGATGCTGACTTGTCTGATTGATATCTGACTGGATCACTGTACAGTATTTGAGAATCATTTTGTCTCGATATAAATGTAATATAAATCTGTACCTCATTCACCCGACTTTGCGAGTTTTTCCGCTCCGGCTTCTCTTGCCAACGGTTGAAGTGGTCGTCATAGCACTCTCCATCGTAAGAGCTTCATGCGACTGGACTGGAATATTCCAAGGACCATCCAGCAATGTTTCATCCATCATGTGTCCGAAGATCTTGCCAGTTGGCCCTTCGGTCGAAGACATGTCGAGCCGCATACTCTTCATCAATGCGTCGATATCATTTGTCAATGGCCGAGTCTCCAATCCAACTTGCGAACCACGTAATATGGTCTGTTCAAATAGCTCATCTTCGTCCAATTTCCGGATCTCTGCTCGCAAATTCTTGATGATCTTCTCTACCATCGCTACATGAACCAGATCAACAGTGCCTACAGAAATCAAGTCAAAGAAAAAAGCTCACCGGTTTCTTCTTCTCTGCTTCTTGGCTTTGATAATAATGGACTCTGATTGGCGTCTTCCTCTTCCTTTCTGGGTTTATCCAGATCCAGCTTTGCGAGCCATTTGTTCTCGAATGCTGGTTGAGAGAGTTGTTGTTCGGTGTCGGAGAAGGAGGTTTGGTCAGGGCCATATGCTGTTCCCACAGAACTTGTTGGTGAAGGTGCACGGAGGACTGGAGGTGCATATTCGGGATTTTGATAGGGGTGTGGGAGATGAGAGGACATGTATAGGTAACGTCACGCACGTCACATCCATCATCACCTCACAAAAAATAAAATATGAATCCCAGGTCCAACTGCCCCTCAACCTACCTATTGGACAGGACTGACTAACAGTGACATCGTCTTCTCTTTATTTTCTTTTCACTTGTATGACAAATGTGAAACACTCATTCTAGTATAAATACCTGGACCTGTAGCAACTTAGCCTAAGATGACTTAATTACACTCCAAGTCTGAGTTGACAAGAAGAACTTGATAGAGTTCCCATTTGATTCTATACACTACTTATACAACTACTACATGGTCTGTGCACTACTTTCCCACACTTATCATGTGATGTCATCATGTAACATGACCTTGTGACATCCTGACACATGACTATGACATACAACATTGTCATGTGATACTTTCCTATACTCCTTCCTTGTGTAGTAAGTCCAAATAAGAAAAGGAAAGAAAAATAAAATAAAATAATGACTTAGCCATTTTGCCAAGTCATGACACTACCCCACTCTCAAGATTCCTCATCCCAAGGATTTATAGCTTATAGTAAGGGTCCACCATATTGCCCATTTTGTCTTCATCTTTCTCTGTCCATTCTCTAATTTCTGATCCTTTTTGCTTGATTCCTTCTTTTTCCTCCCAAATTGTTCCTAAGGTTCTTTTTTCCCTTGCTTGTTCTCTCTTCTATTGTCTCCAATTTCTTTCCAGTTTTCCCCAATATTCCTCATCATACTGTTTATCTGACCATCCAAATAATTTCTTTGCTGTAAATTGTCCTGGTAGCTTTTCTCTTCTAAATATTCCTTTTTTTTCTCTTGTTATCTTATATCCTCTATGTCACATTAGTATTCTTTCTCATGTTTTTCAATTGCTTCTTTAGCATTCTCTAGATTTTCCCTTTCTTCCCAAGTGTCTGACTCAACCATAAATCTCTTCCATTGTACCAAGTTATAAGAGCTTAGACTGTGACATCTTAGAACTACTCCTAGTCCAAGTTGACAAGGAGAACTTAATAGAGTTCCCATTTGATTACTATATACTACTTGTACATATTCTATATTTACTTCTATTTATAAAGTCCTATACATCTCTTTTTGAGTCATTTCTTCTTGCGTATCTGTTGATTTCCTAATTAAATAAAACAAAAAGAAAAGAAATATAAATAATAACTTAGCCATTTGACCATATCATAACACTATCTCCCTCTCAAGATTTCTTGTCCCAAGGAATTTTACAACTTGTAGTAGAGATCACAGATGTTCTCCATTTCATTGTTATCTTCTTCTGTCCACTCCTTGATTCCCAAGTTTTCCTGCTCAATTTCCTTCTCCTTCTTCTTTATTGTTTCCATTGTTCTTTGTCCTCTTGCTCTCTCTCTTTTCCATTTCCTCCAATTTCTTTCCAACCTTGTCTAGTATTCCTCATCATATTTTTTTATCTAACTATCCAAATAATTTTCTTGCCATAAACCTTCCTGGTAATTCTCCTCTTCTGAATGTCCCCTCTTCCTGTTCTTGTCTTTGAACATCTTCTATATCTTGCCAATATTCTTTTTTGAATTACTTGACTACTTCTTTTGCATTTCCTAAGTTTTCTATTCCTTCTCAAGTACTGGATTCAGCCATGAACTCTTTCTACCATACCAAATACTTGTCTTTTCCCCTTATCTATCGCTTGTTCAAAATTCTTTCAACCTTCTATTTCTTCTCTCTCTTGATTATGACTAGAGCTGGTTGCTCCTTTCTCTGCCTCTCTACTTGCCCTATATATCTTTGTATTCTACTAACATTAACTACTGAGTGTATTTTTTACTATGCTAGGTAGCTCTAATTCTACTGCATTCAGTGATATAATTTTCTTTATCCTATAAGGCCCTACAGATCTTTCTGTCAACTTTTCTGTCCTTCTTCCAACTATTTGGTATTTCAGGTCCTTAGTGCTTAGCATCACTAAGTCTCCTTCTTTATACTTATTGACTTTTGTTCTTTTTCTATCTACGTACCTCTTTGTTACCGATAGACAGTGAATGCCCTTAGTGATCACCCTAGATAGATATTCAAGAAGAACTTGATGGAGTTCTTCATTGGATTGGACTTTTACTTATACTACTTTTATAGTGGTTGTACTCTTAGTCATATCCTTCCAGAATGTTCTGTGATCACCTGTCCTTGTCACGTAACCCTAGTTCCCACACTATTTATATCTTCAACCCTATTGTATATCTTGAGGTTTTGGATTAAGTGTTCGAATACTTGGAAAACTTTTCTCCTTTTGGAGCTCTCATAACATAGCCCCCCCTTCAAGTTTTCTCGTCTCAAGGAATTTTTCCATTGGTTCCAGTTCTTATTCCACCTCTTTTCTCTTTCTCTTTCATACCTTTTTTTTCTCCATCCATATATCAATTTTGCTGTGAACTCCCTTGGTAATTCCTGACTAAATTCCCTCTCTTCTTCTTTCAGCTCCTCTTGCCTTAGTTCCTCAATCTCTTTTTTGTACTCTCTCTCAAACTCTTTTACCAATTCCTTTGTATTCCCCAAGTTTTCCCTATTTTCCCAAGTATCTTCTTCTGCCATGTATCCCTTCTACCTTACTAGAAACTTCTCCTTCTTCCTAACCATCCTTTTGTTTAAGATTTTTTCCATCTTGAATTCCTCCTCTCCTTCAATAATGACTGGTTTTGGTGGTATCTTCTTTTGTCCCTCTATCTGCAGTTTATAGAGTTGTATTCTACTTATGTTAACTACAGGATATATTTTAATAGACTTAGGTAGTTCTAATTCTATCACATTGCTAGAGACAATTCCTTTGATTTTGTAGGGGCCCACAAAATACTCTGTCAATTTCTTCCTTTCATCTGCCATTTCAAGTCCTTCATACTTAGTAGTACTAGGTCTTCTACTTTGTATTCCTCTTCCTCCCTTCTCTTTCTGTTTGCAAACTTCTTCATCTCTTCCCATGCTTTTCCTAGCACCACTTTTGCTTTCTTCTGGATTCTCTTCATTCTTTCTGCAAATTTTTCTGCTGCTTTGTATTTTCCCCTTCTTCTTCCCTCAAATCCCATTCTTGGGTCTTGACCATAGTTTGCTTTGAATAGCGATATTTTTGTTGCTATGTAGATTTTGTTATTGTATGCAAATTCTGCTGTTCCTAACCAATCCAGCTACTGCTCTTGTCTGTGGTTGATGAAGACCCTTAGATATTGCTCTAACTCCTGGTTTATCCTTTCTGTTTGCCTATCTGTTTGAGGATGATAGGCTGTTGAGAGTTTTGTCTGGATTCCCAACAAGTTATTTAACTCCTTCATCATTCCTGCTACAAACTGTACTCCTCTATCTGATATAATGCTTTCTGGAAGTCTGTGTAACTTCCATACATGATCTCAAAACAGCTTTGCAAGTCCTTCTGCTGACGTTTTCTCTGTTGTTGCTATGAAGTGCACCATTTTGCTAAAACGGTTGTATACTACTAAGATAGTGTCATATCCCTGGACTAATGGCAGTTTAGTGATAAAGTCTGCCAAGATATGGCTCCATAGTCTTTCTGGGATTGCATTAGGCATCAGCTTTCCTGCTGGTGCTTCGCTTTGATTCTTGTATCTTTGACAAGTATCACATCCATCTACATATCTTCCCATCTCTTTCATTACTCCTGGCCACCAGTAATTTCTAGCAACTAACTCTATCATCTTCCATCTCCCTCCATACCCTCCTACTGGAGTATTATGGTACAATCATATAATCTCTCTTCTGAGTTCTCCCTCTGGCACATATATTCTTTTCTCCTTCATTACTAACCCATCTTTTATTTCCTATTCTTCATCTTTTAACATCTTTATTCCTGCTCTCTTTAGCTCTTCTACTGTCTTTACTACCTTTTTGTTCCCTTCTTGTGCCCTTCTGATCCTTTTTTTCAGATTTCCTTCTTCTATTATTGTTTCCACTCCCCTAATCCATTCTGGCTTTATCAACTTCTGGTCCTTGTTGTCCTTTTCCACTCCCTCCTACCAGTCTGGTCTCCTGCTTAATCTGTCTACCTTTCCTATGCTCTTTCCTGGAATGTACTTTAATACAAAATTAAATTGTAATAGGTATAGAGTCTATCTTGCTTGTCTATGGTTTAATTTTTGGCTCGTCATAAAATACTGGAGGTTCTTATGGTCTGTCCAGATTTTGAATTCAAGTTTCACTCCCTCCAAGTATATTATGAGAGCCCCAAACAGGAAAAGGTTTCCCATGCATTTGAACACTTAATCCAAAACCCCAAAGCATACAATGGAGTAAGGATATAAATAGGGTGGGGACTCAGTAAGTCAAAT
>Ga0153950_1001325_pt1 | contig 11029 bp, 7 predicted proteins | sample TSNJ034MetaG_FD_104737 | JGI IMG/M metagenome (GOLD analysis project Ga0153950, IMG submission 104737) | Attine ant fungus gardens microbial communities from New Jersey, USA - TSNJ034 MetaG | ecosystem: Host-associated > Fungi > Mycelium > Unclassified | place: USA: New Jersey, Wharton State... | reverse complement strand
GGTCACGGATCAAAGCTCTCCTCAGAAACGGGGCGTTTGTACGGCCATTAGAACCCTGACCCCCAAAAAGCCAAACTCTGCGCTGCGCAAGGTTGCCAGGGTGAAGCTGTCCAATCAGATGGAAGTATCGGCCTATATTCCCGGTATCGGCCACAATCTGCAAGAACACAGTGTGGTCTTGATTCGCGGTGGACGCGTCAGAGATCTGCCTGGTGTGCGTTACCATGTCATCCGCGGTACCCTGGATGCACAAGGCGTCGCCAACCGCAAGCAGGCCCGTTCCAAATACGGCGCGAAGCGTCCAAAAGCCTAAGGCTGGTACAGAAACAGGCGAAAAAACAAAACATAACCGATGTTTGGTATTCTACTTTTAATATATATGTACATTTCGTAGCGTGAGGCGGGTGGCGTGGAAAGCCATCAAGACAAGCTTTTTACTCCGCTTCGCCGCTCTGAAAATGTACGAAGTAGGCCTGCATATGGTTGACGGGAGTAGTTTATCGCTTTCGAGTACCTGTGAATTCATACTTTATGTGAAGGAGGGAAGCGAAATGCCAAGAAGAGGCCGCATAACAAAACGCGATGTTTTGCCCGATCCCCTTTATAAATCCAAGATGGTGACCCGTCTGGTCAACAGCATTATGCTGGACGGAAAGAAGGGGGTTGCCCAAAAGATCGTTTATGGCGCTTTTGAGATTATTCAGGAGAAGACTGGTAAGGAGCCTTTGGAAGTCTTTAACCAGGCTTTGGAGAATGTTATGCCTGAGCTGGAGGTCAAGGCCCGCCGTGTGGGCGGTTCCACTTATCAGGTGCCCATTGAGGTCCGTCCGGACCGCCGGCAGACCCTGGGTCTGCGGTGGATCACCTCCAATGCCCGCAAGCGTTCCGAGAGAACCATGCGTGAGAGGCTGGCCGGTGAGCTCATGGATGCCAACAACAGCATGGGCGGCGCCGTCAAGAGAAGGGAAGATACCCATAAGATGGCGGAAGCCAACAGGGCCTTTGCCCACTACAGATGGTAATGCACTTTATGCCAAGATTGCATGACCAGCGATGATTTAAGGAGGACAATATGCCAAGAGAAGTTTCGCTTGAAAAGACCCGAAACATCGGCATAATGGCCCACATTGATGCAGGAAAGACGACCACTACTGAACGTATACTGTACTACACAGGTATCAACCACAAGATTGGTGAGGTTCACGAGGGTGCTGCAACAATGGACTGGATGGAGCAGGAGCAGGAGAGGGGCATCACCATTACTTCCGCTGCGACTACTACATTTTGGCAGGGCCATCGTGTAAACATTATTGATACTCCAGGCCACGTTGACTTTACAGTTGAGGTTGAGCGTTCACTGCGCGTGTTGGACGGCTCCGTTACGGTTTTGGCGGCTAAGGGCGGTGTTGAGCCCCAGTCTGAGACCGTGTGGCGCCAGGCGGATAAATATCAGGTTCCCAGGATGGTCTACATCAATAAGATGGACACCATGGGCGCCGATTTCTACAACGTCATTCAGATGATGATTGACCGCCTGAAAACCAACCCGGTGGCGATTCAACTGCCCATTGGCGTGGAGAGCACCTTTAAGGGTGTTGTGGACCTGGTTGAGATGAATGCCGTCGTCTATTACGACGACCTGGGCAAGGATATCCGTGTTGAGGAGATTCCTGACGATATGAAGGACCAGGCTGAGGAATACCGCGCCAAGCTGCTGGAGGCCTGCGCCGAGCAGGACGACGATGTGATGGCCAAGTACCTGGAGGGTGAGGAAATCACCGTCGATGAGATCAAGGCCTGTTTGCGAAAGGGAACCATCGCCAATACCCTAATTCCTGTCGTCTGTGGAACCTCATATAAAAACAAGGGCGTTCAGAAGCTGTTGGACGCGGTTGTTGACTATATGCCGTCCCCGGTGGATATTCCCTCCATTAAGGGCATCAATCCTGATACCGAGGAGGAAGAGGATCGCCATGCCTCAGATACGGAGCCCTTTGGCGCGCTGGCATTTAAGATTGCCACCGACCCCTATGTGGGTAAGCTCTGCTTCTTCCGCGTGTATTCCGGTACGGTAAGCGCAGGTTCGTCGGTATATAACTCATCTAAAGGCAACACCGAGCGCTTGGGCCGCATCCTTCAGATGCACGCCAATGACCGGAAGGACATTGATGTTTGCTATGCTGGTGACATTGCCGCTGCGGTCGGTTTGAAAAATACCACCACTGGCGACACCCTCTGCGACCGCAAGCATCCGGTTATTCTGTCGCCTATGGAGTTCCCTGAACCGGTTATCCGGGTCGCCATTGAACCCAAAACCAAGGCCGGACAGGAGAAGATGGGTATCGCCCTCTCCAAGCTGGCTGAGGAGGACCCCACCTTTAAGAACTATACCGATGAGGAGACCGGTCAGACCATTATCGCCGGAATGGGCGAGCTTCACTTGGAGATCATTGTGGACCGCCTGCTCCGGGAGTTTAAGGTGGAGGCCAATGTGGGCGCTCCTCAGGTTGCTTACCGGGAAACTGTCCGCCGTGGCGCGGATGTGGATAACAAATATGCCCGCCAGTCCGGCGGCCGCGGCCAGTACGGCCACGTGAAGATCAAGGTCGAGCCCAACGAGACCGGCAAGGGATATGAATTTATCAACGCCATTGTTGGCGGTTCCATTCCCAAGGAATATATTGGTCCGGTTGACCAGGGCATTCAGGGCGCTATGCAGGCCGGCGTTTTGGCGGGATATCCTGTTGTAGACGTCAAGGTTACCCTGTATGACGGCTCCTACCACGAGGTGGACTCCTCTGAAATGGCCTTTAAGATTGCCGGCTCCATGGCCTTTAAAGAGGCCATGAGGAAGGCCGATCCCTGCATCCTGGAGCCCATTATGAAGGTGGTTGTCATTGTGCCTGAGGAGTATATGGGCGACGTCATCGGCGATCTCAACGCGCGCCGCGGACATATCCAGGGGATGGAGGATGTGGCGGGCGCGAAGCAGGTGCATGCCTTTGTGCCTTTGGCCAAGATGTTTGGTTATGCCACCGATATGCGTTCCAAGACCCAGGGCCGCGGACAGTATGTTATGGAGCCCAGCCACTATGTGGAGGTGCCGAAATCCATCGCTGAGGAGATCATGCACACCCGGGCAAACAAAGACTGATTTCAGCCCAGCAATTTCTATAAAATGCTTGTATTTTACACAAGATATGTTAAAATACAAGGTAAGAAAAGAATAGGATTTTATTTTATTCAAAAAAGGATATAAGGGAGGAAAAACACTCATGGCAAAGGCTAAATTTGAAAGAAATAAGCCTCATGTAAACATTGGTACCATCGGTCACGTTGACCATGGCAAGACCACGTTAACTGCTGCTATCACCAAGACTCTGGGCATGAGCGGCAATGCCGAATTCATGGCTTACGATATGATTGACAAGGCTCCTGAGGAGCGGGAGCGCGGCATTACCATCAACTCCGCCCACGTTGAGTATGAGACCGAGAACCGCCACTACGCTCATGTTGACTGCCCCGGCCACGCCGACTACGTCAAGAACATGATTACCGGCGCTGCGCAGATGGACGGCGCGATCCTGGTTGTATCCGCCGCTGACGGCCCCATGCCTCAGACCCGTGAGCACATCGTGCTTGCCCGCCAGGTTGGCGTTCCCTATATTGTTGTTTACCTGAACAAGGCTGACCAGGTTGATGATCCTGAGTATCTGGAGCTTGTTGAGATGGAAGTCCGCGACCTGCTGACCATGTACGAATTCCCTGGCGATGATATTCCCATCATCTCCGGTTCCGCTCTCCAGGCCCTGGAGGCTCCCGATGATTTGGATAATTCCGCTTACGATTCCATCAAAGAGCTGATGAAGGCTGTTGACGAGTATATTCCTGAGCCCGAGCGCAAGAAGGATCAGCCTTTCCTGATGCCGGTTGAGGATGTCTTCACGATTACCGGACGCGGCACTGTTGCTACTGGTAGGGTTGACCGTGGCCAGCTGCGCTCCAACGAGGAAGTTGAGCTTGTAGGTCTGACCGATGAGAAGAGGAAGATCGTTGTTACCGGCATTGAGATGTTCCATAAGATTCTGGATTATGCTGAGGCCGGCGACAATATCGGCGCTCTGCTCCGCGGTGTTCAGAGGGATGAGATTGAGCGTGGCCAGGTTCTCTGTAAGCCCGGCAGCATCGCGCCTCACACCAAGTTTGTAGGTCAGGTGTATGTGCTGAAGCAGTCTGAAGGTGGACGTCATAAGCCCTTCTTCAACAACTACCGTCCCCAGTTCTATTTTAGAACTACCGACGTTACCGGCGTAATCACTCTTCCTGAGTCTGTTGAGATGTGTATGCCTGGCGACAACGTTGATATGGCTGTTGAGCTGATTAAGCCTATCGCTATTGAAAAGGGTCTTCGCTTTGCTATCCGTGAAGGCGGTAAGACCGTTGGCTCCGGCGTCGTTATTGATATCAACTAATCATAAATAAACTAAAAGGCTGTGGACTCCTCCACAGCCTTTTAGTTTTTACCAAATACTCAACCCGTGTAACGCTTGACCTAATAAATATTGGCCCACACACGGCTATAGGCCAGGTGCAAGCTACACAAACTATAGAAATAAAAAACATTCATACCACTATTGACTAATTCAGTCAATAGTGGTATATTACAGTTAACCGACTGTATCAGTCAATTAGGCCAGCTATTAAAAGTCAATGGAGAAAATAGAAAAGTTCTCAGCGTAACGCTCCTTATGGAGCGATATTCAGTACGGCTTTGTTATACGGGGAGGTGATGCTATTGACCACTAGGATCGATGTAAAGTCACAAAAAATTATGTCGATGGAACCTGAAAAACGCGATAGAGTTATCAACGCTGCGATGAAGGAGTTCAGCAAGGGCTACAAAAACGCCTCCACTGACGCGATTGTGCGCGATGCGGGGATTTCAAAGGGACTGCTCTTTCACTACTTTGGAACCAAAGAAAAGCTGTATGAGTTTATATTATGGTACACGTTCGACATTATGGAGTCAGAATATTTTGGGCTGATGAATTTTGAACAGAGGGATATTCTCGAAAGAATGTGGCAAATGACGCTGCTCAAGATGGATTTATCTTATAAATATCCAGCGTTGTTCGAATTTATCGCGGCAGCCTACGCATTGGGAAAGGACGATCCAACAGACGAGTTCGCAAAGTTTTTTAAACCGAAGCAGACGGATATAATTTCGAAAATATTTGAGAATATTGATACAACACTTTTCAAGGACGGGGTTGACCCCTCTAAGGCAACGAACATTATCTGGTGGTCGATGGTGGGCTATTCAGATTTGCAGGTAGGCGAAGTCAAAAAGCTCGCGGATTACCAAAAGGAATATGAGAGGTATTTGACGGAGATAAAAGACTATTTTGATATCTTTAGAAAGGTATTTTACAAATAAATATTTGAACATATCCGGTCGGCAGTTTTCAATTGGCGTTAAGTCGTCCTAAAACTGTGTCGAGTTTGAGCTTTAAGGGTGGAGAGGCTGTTTTGTGTGGCTTTTCTACCTTTTTTTGTTTACTTGGGTGAACAGCCCGAAAAATATTTAATACTATCAGGAGGAACCGCAATGGCTGGATTAAGTTTGGAAATCGATAAACTGACAAAAAAATTCGGTAAATTCACCGCGCTTGACAATGTTAGCCTCAAGGTAACCGAGGGGGAAGTGTTCGGTTATATCGGCCCCAATGGGGCGGGCAAGACAACCACTATCCGCGTATTGCTGGGCATACTTCAAGCGACGGAGGGCAGCGCGAAGGTTTTTGGGATGGATGCGTGGAAGGACGCTGTTGAGATCCACAAGAGAATCGCTTATGTGCCGGGTGACGTGAACCTGTGGCCGAACCTTACGGGCGGCGAGGTGATTGACCTGTTTGTCAGCCTGCGTGGGAAACAGGATAAACCACGCCGCGAAAAACTGCTGAAAATATTTGACCTTGACCCGTCGAAAAAGTGCCGGACCTATTCCAAGGGAAACCGGCAAAAGGTGGCGCTTATTGCCGCGTTCGCATCCGATGCGGACCTGTTCATCCTCGATGAGCCGACAAGCGGTCTTGACCCGCTCATGGAGCAGGTTTTTCAGGAGTGTGTGATGGAGCAAAAAAACAGTGGCAAGGGCATATTCCTTTCCAGCCATATCCTGTCAGAGGTGGAACGCCTTTGCGACAGGGTAGGCATTATCCGTGAGGGCAGGCTGGTCGAAACCGGTACGCTAAGCGAACTGCGGCATCTGACACGAATCACCATGAACATAGCGACAGAAACGCCTGTTGAGGGACTTGACGGCATTGAAGGCGTTCACAGAATCCACCGGCAGCAGGATGGCTTGACGTTCCAAGTTGACTCTGCGGAAATTGGAAATGTTGTTTCCCACCTATCAAAATTTGGCGTTAAAAAGCTTGAAAGCACACCGCCCACGCTTGAAGATTTGTTTATGCGTCACTACAATACGAAGGTCGGTGAATGATTATGCGCGGAAATTTAGATAATTCCGGCAGGCTTGTCCGATTCATATTGAGGCGTGAGCGTGTCATATCCACCATTTGGATCGTGGCCTTAGTACTGTTTTCTGTGGCTCTTGCGCCCGGAATGGGCAATATGTTCGATGATGAGGCTAGACAGGCATTGGCTGAGACATTGAAAAACCCCGCCATGATTGCCATGATGGGGCCCGTCTATGGCATTGAAAATTACACTGCCGGCGCCATGTACAGCGGTACCATGCTGCTCTGGGTGGTTATCGCCGTCGCAGTAATGAATATTTTTCTTGTGGTGCGGCACACGCGCGGTGATGAGGAAAAAGGACGCGCGGAGGTGGTGCGTTCCTTGCCGACGGGCCGCCTGGCCAACCTGAATGCCACCATGATTACAGCCGTCGCGGTAAACGCTGTTCTTGCCTTGCTGACGGGGCTTGGCATCGCCGCGATGGGCGTAGAGGGTATGGGGTTTGCCGCCTCTATGCTGTACGGCGCGGCGTTAGGCGTATCCGGATTGTTTTTCGCCGCGGTGGCCGCACTGTTCTCCCAGCTTTTGTCCTCATCACACGGCGCGGCGGGATATTCATTTTTAGCCTTGGGCGTTTTCTATATGATGCGCGCCGCCGGGGATATGTACAGCGAAGCGCTGTCGCTTGCAAGCCCATTGGGACTTGTTCAACGCGCGCAGGTTTATGTGGAGAACCATTGGTGGCCGGTTCTGATAATGCTCCTAGAAACTGTTGTTTTGGTGGTCGTCGCTTATGCGTTAAACGCTGTCCGCGATATAGATCAGGGGTTTATTCATGCAAGGCCGGGACGGGAAGAAGCCTCAACCGTCCTGCGGTCATCGTTTGGGCTTGCGTTCCGGCTGTTGCGGAACACGTTGATTGTATGGGTTATCGTCATGTTCACACTTGGAGCGGCCTATGGCTCGATTCTGGGTGATATTGAAACATTCGTTGCCGAGAGTGAGTTTTACCAGATGATCATTGGGGCAAACAACGATTATTCAACGGCGATGATGTTTACAACGATGGTAACCTCTATAATGGCGTTAATTTGCGTCATTCCGGTATTGAGTGCCGCCACGAAGCTGAGGAGCGAGGAAAAGGAAAACCGCGCCGAACACGTGCTGGCCCGTGCCGTCACGCGTGTGAAGTATATGGGCGGTTATGTGGCGTTGGCATTTGCCTCCAGCGTACTGCTGCAATGCGCCACCGCGTTTGGGCTTTATGCGTCCGCCGCCATCGTCTTGGAGGAACCTATCGCGCTTGGATTCTTGCTGAAAGCGAATTTGGTGTACCTCCCCGCCCTCTGGGGCATGATTGGCGTGGCGGTCCTGTTGATTGGTTTGCTGCCTAAAGCGACCGGAGCTATCTGGGCATATTTCGGGTTTTCCTTCTTCACAGTCTTTATTGGGCGCCTTCTAGAGCTTCCCCAGTGGCTCTCGAAGATAAGCCCCTTTGGCTACATTCCGCAGCTCCCCGTGGATAGTATAAATTATACGGCGCTTGCCGTGTTAACGGTTATTGCCGCCGTCCTGACTGCCGCAGGGTTTGTCTTTTATAAAAAACGGGATACGATGGCGTAATAAAATCTTTTACAGTAAAATGCCCATCAAGACTTTTATTGTCCTGATGGGCGTCAATTTACCTATACCTTCCGCTTATTTCTTCACCGGAACATAAACCTCTGTGACGTAATCCTTCGGCTGGGTTTTCGCCGGGTCGGTAATATATACCTCAAAGGGTGCGCCGGCGATTGTGTACCCTTCTTTTTCGACCCATTCGTTTAGTTTTACATAAACGGAGGTCAATTCGGAATAAGGACCGTTAAGGGTGGATACAGCGCATAATCCGCCGCAAAATTCTCTTGTTCCGTTCACAACCTCTTTGACGGGAATGGCAACCTCCATCAATGAGCTGGCAGGATTAAATTCCGATTCGTGGTAAATGGTCATAGGAGCTCCGACAGGGGTAAGGCTATCCGCATGAATTTTTTCAAAGAGTTTTCCCATCAACTTGCCATAATCCTCGACGCTGATAACCTCTTTAACCGAAAGAATATTCTTCGGTTTTACTTCAACAAGTTTTACTTCAATATCTTCCAAGTACGCCATAATATCTGTACCTCTTTCCATGTTTTTAATATCGTTCTCCAAATGCTCAATCACATAGCCGAGTTCGTTTATTTTTTCGTGTGCAGCTTGCTTTTTCCGCCGTAACAGGGAGAATAGCAAGGCATCATCGTGCCTGTTCTTCAAAACATCCGAGATTTCCTCAAGAGAAAAAGAATACCGTTTTAGTTTATTGATGAGCAGGATTGTTTCAAGTTGTGACACATCATAGTAGCGGTATCCATTTTCGGCATTAATATGAACAGGCTTAATCAGACCGATTTCATCATAATACCGGAGTGTTTTTGTTGTAACGTTACTAATTTTTGAAAAATTTCCTATGCTTAACAAAAGAACGCCTCCCTGCTGTACAGATACCTGATCAAGTATGTGTTCAGTATACATGTTCCAGTAGGGGGAAAGTCAATAGGCAATTATATAATTTTGCGCCATCAATTTATTAACAAAGAATGGAGTTGTGGACAACATAAACCGCAGGACAATCACTTAAAAAAGTGATTGTCCTGCGGTTTATCAAGGGTAAACGACAAATCCGAACGCCTCTCCGATAAAAACCGGTTTGGTGTTCGGATTTGAAATGCAATGGCGGAGAAAGAGGGATTTGAACCCTCGCGCCGGTCACCCGACCTACTCCCTTAGCAGGGGAGCCCCTTCACCACTTGGGTATTTCTCCAAGGGAAAATTAATTCAATTAAAAGTGGCGGAGAGAGTGGGATTCGAACCCACGGTTCTTTCGAATCACCGGTTTTCAAGACCGGCCCCTTAAACCACTCGGGCATCTCTCCATATGATGGAATATTACCCCTTTTCGCTTGTGTAACGACAATCATGATATCATATTCTCCCTGTTTCGTCAAGCCTATTTTCCGTGGTTTTGCCTAGGGTTTGTGTGAGAAAAGGGACTGGAAAAAATATGATTTTCATCTTGACACCCATAAGGATTTGTGATAAAGTATCTCAAAGGTTAAATTTAAACTGTTGAACAAGAGGAGTAGGAATCACAGAACATCTTTAGAGAGCCGCTGATTGGTGGAAACGCGGTGGTGTTGGTCTTTCCGAATGGACTTGTGAGGGCGGCCCAAAACGGCGGTTTTGCCGAAGTAGGCGTCGACGGGAACCCTGTCCGTTACCAGTGGGGTGCATATGATGGTATGCAAAATGAGAGGGCGATTTATCGCCAAGCCGGGTGGTACCGCAGAAGTTTCAAGCTTTTGTCCCTGTTATAGGGGCAAAGGCTTTTTTTATTGGTCCACTGCCTGAGCAATTTGAGGAAAGGAGATTTCATCCCATCAAGATGAAACCAGGTATACAGTTATGATTTATCCGAGTTTTAATCAACTTGACGAGTTGGCGGAGGACTTTAATTTGATTCCCATTAGCCGGGAAATCTACGCCGACGTCATCACCCCCATCACTCTGCTGCGAAAACTCTCCGCGGAGAGCGACCGCTACTTTTTGCTAGAGAGCGTGGAGGGCGGCGAACGGTGGGGAAGGTACTCCTTCCTGGGATTTGATCCCCTCATCCACATGAGCTGTAAAAATGGGCAGGTCACCACCTGCCAAAATGGAAGGTGCACTGTGGAAGCTATTCATCCCATGGATGCGGTGCGAAGGGTACTGGCCCAGCATAAAAGTCCAAAGCTGCCGGATATGCCTCCCTTTACAGGCGGACTAGTAGGCAGCTTTGGCTACAACATGATCGGCTATGCTGAACCAATGTTGACACTGGCGGAAGGCGAATTCAACGACTTCGATTTGATGCTCTTTGATAAGGTTATCGCTTACGACCATTTGAAACAAAAAATTGTAGTCATCGTCAATATGGATGCCAAGGCCGAGGACCTTCGGTTCAGCTACGGCGAGGCCCTGGACGAGATCGGCCGGATCGTGGCAAAGATTCTGGACCCCAAGCCCTTGCCAATTGCGGCCACCACCAGCAAGCCGGAGTTTACCTGTAATGTGACCAAAGAGGAGTACTGTGCGCTGGTGGAGCGGACAAAGGAATACATTGTGGACGGAGATATCTTCCAGGCAGTTATTTCCCGGCGGTTTGAGAGTGGGTATAAAGACAGCTTGCTGAACGCCTACCGGGTTCTGCGGACCACTAACCCCTCCCCATATATGGTGTTTATGCAAAGCGGGGATGTAGAGCTCATGTGCTCCTCCCCGGAAACCCTGGTAAAGCTGCAAAATGGGCGGCTGACCACTTTCCCGGTGGCCGGTTCCCGGCCCAGGGGGAAAAGCAAGGAGGCGGATGAGCTTTTGGCCCACGAGCTCATGGAGGATCAAAAGGAGCTGGCGGAACACAATATGCTGGTGGACCTGGCTCGCAATGACCTGGGGAAAGTCTCCAGGATTGGATCGGTGGAGGTGACCG
>Ga0153950_1001324_pt1 | contig 11029 bp, 9 predicted proteins | sample TSNJ034MetaG_FD_104737 | JGI IMG/M metagenome (GOLD analysis project Ga0153950, IMG submission 104737) | Attine ant fungus gardens microbial communities from New Jersey, USA - TSNJ034 MetaG | ecosystem: Host-associated > Fungi > Mycelium > Unclassified | place: USA: New Jersey, Wharton State... | reverse complement strand
GTTTTTATTTCGTTTGATGAATTGTTACCAGCAGCTAGAGAATATGGTGAACATCATTTATCAATTTATGGATTGATAGCTGGTATGATTGTTATGGCAATTAGTTTAGCGATGTTTGCATAAATAGAGAGAAGTAATTTGTGGGAAAAGACAGATTGAATATCACATGAAATATATGAAGCTAAAATACTGTGGTATCTATCATAGTAATGGTATTATCTATTTGCTTATGTTTCTATGATAGTTTTAAAGATTGAAAACATCATAATGTAGAGTAGCATAAAATAAAAAATAATTAAGATTATAAAACTTGAATTAAAAGAACTATTGATAAAATATTAATGGTTTTTTTGTGTTAGAAATTTAACATAGATATATTTTTCGTATTTAATGCTTGCACAGCTATATTTGATAACTATATTCTTAATTCGCTTTAAGTTTATAGTCTTTTTATGCTATAATATGTTAAGTTTTATATATTCTGAAAAGAGGAAGATGTTATGAAGAAAAATAAGAAAAGAAAAATAATAATTATTTCTGTCCTTCTAGTATTTGTATTGCTTGTAGGAGGGGTAGGAATCTATGTTTTTTCTGCGTTAAATAGGATTAAAGGAGCTAATATTACTGATGCCAGAGTCAATGATTCAATGCTTGATTATGCAAAAAAATCCGATGTTCAGAATGTATTAATTCTTGGTGTTGATAGTCGACCAGATGAAATAGAATCGACAGAAGAAAATCATATACGAAGTGATGTTATTATGGTTGCTTCCTTTGATAAAACGAATACGATTGTTTCATTAACTTCATTTGAGCGAGATGTTTTACTAAAATCAGTTGATCCAAGTTATGTTGTTGATGGCTATACAAATCTTAACCATGCCTATCAGTATGGTGGTGTTGAGGATATTATTCAAACATTAAATACAAGTTTTGATTTGGATATAGAGGATTATATCGTTTTAAACTTTTGGGCAGTTGAAAAAATTATTGATCGTGTAGGTGGAGTTGAAGTCACGATAACCCAAGAAGAACTACCATATGCTAATAACTTAATTAAAAGTTTAAATAATTATTCAGATGGAGCTGCTTCTGCCTACCTTACTTCTGCTGGAACACAAATACTAAATGGAAGACAAGCGGTGGGGTACATGCGTATTAGAAGTACCGCTGGGGCAGATTATAAGCGAATGGAGAGACAAAGAACAGTTTTAATTACTATGTTAAGTTCTATGAATCATTTAGGTATTGGCGATATTATTCCATTGATTAATGAATGTACACCGTATATGGTGACGAATCTAACATTATCTGAAATGACAGAGTTAGCAAAACTAGCATTAAGTACTAATTTAGCAAACATTCCACAATATCAAATGCCAATGGGAACTGACAAATATACTGCCATTTTTTGGTCTTCTACTTTTTATCACGAAATAATGACCAACTTATCAGGTAATGTGAAGGCATGGCATGAAGCAATTTATCAGAGAGAATATACGGTTCCAGACCATATTTATCAATTAGAAGAAGAAATAAAGAATTATGCTGCTTCTCAGCAATAGAATAGATAGAAAAACTCTGTACACAATGTAACGCAGAGTTTTTTAAATTATAAAATACTTCTAAAACATTGAAGCTACGCGAAATAAAACTTATAATAATAGTAACAATAGCTCAAGGAGAAGATGCAATGAAAAGTCAAGATATACGCAAAATAGCCCCTGAATTAGATCCATTAAGAATTGGTACCGGGTGGTCAATAGAAGATTTAAGTAAGCCACAAATCATGATAGAAAGTACGTTTGGAGATAGTCATCCAGGAAGTGTACATTTGGATCAGTTAGTCAAAAAAGTTAATCTTGGAATCACAAATGTTGGTGGGAAAGCTGCTAGATATTATAGTACTGATATTTGTGATGGTGAAGCACAAGGACATGACGGAATTAATTATTCATTAGTATCTAGGGAAATTATTTGTGCTATGGCTGAAATCCATGCACAAGCCACTCCATTTGATGGAGCTGTTTATATTTCAAGCTGTGATAAAGGATTACCAGCTTTACTAATGGCAGCTGCGAGAAATAATACACCTGCGATTTTTGTGACAGGTGGAGTGATGCAAGCAGGTCCTGATTTATTAACATTAGAACAAATTGGTAAGTATAGTGCGATGTATTTGCGTGGAGAAATTAGTGAAGAAGAATTTTCATATTATAAACATCATGCTTGTCCAAGTTGTGGGGCTTGTAGTTTTATGGGAACAGCAAGTACAATGCAAATCATGAGTGAAGCCTTAGGATTAGCCTTGCCTGGCTCAACATTATTACCAGCCACTAGTCAGGATTTAAAAGAATATGCATTCAAAGCAGGAGAACAAGTGGTAACACTAGCGAAAAAAGGAATTAAGGTTAGTGATATTGTAACAAAGAAATCGTTTGAAAATGCGATTATGGTACATGCAGCAATTTCTGGTTCTACAAATTCTTTGTTACATTTACCTAGCATTGCTCATGAATTAGGAATTGAGTTAGATGCTAATTTATTTGATCAATTACATCGTAATGCTCATTATCTTTTAGATATTAGACCGACTGGAAAATGGCCAGCCGAATATTTTTATTATGCTGGTGGGGTTCCTAGAGTGATGGAAGAAATCAAAGAAATATTACACTTAGATGTCATGAGTGTCACTGGAAAGACATTGGGTGAAAATTTAGAGGATATTAAGAAGAGTGGTTATTATCAAAAATGTGAGAAATATTTGGAGCGATTATCGATAAGAAGAGAAGATATTATTCGCCCATATCATCAACCAATTGAAAAAAACGGCACAATTTCTATTTTATATGGAAATATAGCATTAGAAGGAGCAGTCATTAAGCATTCTGCCTGTCCTAAAGAAATGTTTAAAGCGACATTAATTGCTAGACCGTTTGATAGTGAAGAGGAAGCAATTGAAGCTATTATTAATAAGACAATTAAAAAAGGTGATGCAATAATTATTCGCTATGCTGGGCCAAAAGGTAGTGGGATGCCTGAAATGTTTTATACAGGAGAAGCCATTTCTAGTGATCCAGAGTTATCAAAAAGTATTGCTTTAATTACTGATGGTCGTTTTTCTGGAGCAAGTAAAGGACCAGTGATTGGACATGTATCGCCAGAAGCACAGGATGGAGGAGTAATTGCATTAATAGAAGAAGGAGATATTATTAAGATTGATATAGAAGAAAGAGTATTAGATATTATTGGTATTGATTATGAGTTGAGAAAAAAAGCAGATATTGAGTGTATTTTAGTTGAAAGAAGAAAGAAATGGAAGCCAAAAGAAGCAAAGTATAAAAAGGGAATTTTATCTATTTATTCTAAACTAGCGGTTTCTCCAATGAAAGGTGGATATATGCAATATGATGATGAAACAACAAACTAAAATTATGAATTTAGGTGACAATAAAGAGTTAAATGATGATATGGAGAATGATAATGAAAAGGACGTATGATGGCTTTACATTAAAAATGATTGCGATAATAGCAATGACGATTAATCATATAGGAGTAGGATTGAATTTTTATAATAAAAACTTTGTTTTTTATATCTTTAGTTTGGTCATTGGAAAATTGACATTTCCAATTATGGCATATCTACTTGTAAAAGGATTTAACTATACTAGAAATAAAATTAAATATGCCTTTCGTTTAGGAATGTTTTGGCTTCTTTCAATATATCCATTTTATTATTTATTTAGTTCTAATCTTAAATTTAATATATTACAACAAATAACAAATAATGTTTTATTTACATTGTTAGTAGGATTAGTAATGATGATTTGTTTAGAGAAAGTACAATCTAAAATAGTAAGATTTTGGATTGTGGTTTTCTTTACGATGATAACGATAGCTAGTGATTGGCCGGTGTTAGGAATTCTTATGATTTATGGATTTTATAGTATTAAAGATAAAAAGAAAAAGGTAATTATTCCTGTTTCTGCTATCTCTATGATATCTATGGTAGGAATCATAGTATCTGGAATCATGGCAGTGAATGCAAATGTCATAAGTTCAAGGTTCTTGTGGGTCATCATTTTAGAGGGGGCTAGTTTTCTTGGTATGTTTGCAACGGTGCCCTTATTATTAAATTATAACGAAGAGAAAGGCTATTCTCCTTTTTGGATCAAGTGGGGGTTTTATGCTTATTATCCTTTACATTTATTGATATTAGGTGTATTCAAATAGAATAAAAAGCTAAGTTTTATAATTTGAAAACTTGGCTTTTGTCTGTAATTTTGATAAGGGTTTGATTATTATATTGAAGTAGATATTTATTAATGATCGAATAATCGTCCCACATATGCATAGGAAAAAGATAAGTCGCCTTACTATATTCTAAAAAACTACGCAAACCTAAATCATAGTAATGCTCTAATCTTGGATCTAATACAACAAAAGCAATATCAAAATGTTTCCATAACTTTGCCATTTCTTTTAAATAGTTATCTCGCATTTGAATTTGTTCTCCTTCGCCTTCCCAATGCCACCAATGTAAATCTCCAGCAAAATAAATCGAAGTATCTTCCAATCGAATCATGAATGCTACTCCAATATCAGTAGAGCGTAGTGTTTCAACATAAAGATCATTAATTTGATATCGTTCATAAAAATTTAGAATATGCAAATGATCGACTGGCAAATAATTTTTAATATCGTAGGAAAGTAGATAGTGTTTGTTTGGATGAACGATATCAAATATTTTTTTATTATAATGATCTGCGTGTTTATGTGAAACAAAAATAAATAATTCTTTATCAACATCTAATGCAGGTAAAGTTCCTTCCACATAATCAAATAACAAGAGATGTCTTTCTAATTCTACTAAAAAACCACTGTGAGCAATATAAGTAACATTCATAGTAAATACCTCACTTTATATGATAAGTTTATCATGATCAAAGTGAATAAACTATGCAAATACAATTTTTTTTATTATAATGATACCAACAAGATATATGGAGGGATAAAGATGACATTAATCGACAGATTTATTAAATATGTAAAAATTGATACAGAATCAGATAGTAATTCAACGACTTCACCTAGTACAAGTAAACAATTAGATTTAGCGAATGTATTAGTAGAAGAATTAAAAGAGTTAGGTATAGATGACGTAGAATTAAGTCAAAAAGGAATTGTTTATGCTTGTTTAAAAGGAGATACAAACTTAAAAACTGTTGGGTTTATCGCTCATATGGATACTTCTCCAGATATGAGTGGCAAAAATGTATCGCCAAGAATAATTAAGAATTACGATGGTGGTACAATTGTACTTAACCAAGAATTAAATATAGTAATGAAAGCAGAAGATTTTCCATCATTAAAAACGAATATTGGTGATGATTTAATTGTTACTGATGGAACAACTTTATTAGGTGCAGACGATAAAGCAGGTATTAGTGAAATTATGGATATGATTGAGTTTTATGTAAAGCATCCAGAAATCAAACGTGGTGATATAAAAGTGGCATTTACTCCTGATGAAGAAATTGGCCGTGGTGTTGAAAACTTTGATGTTGCTTTATTTCAATGTGATTATGCTTATACTGTCGATGGTGGATTAAGTAATGTGGTTAGTTATGAAAACTTCAATGCGGCCAGTTGTAAAGTCCATATTCAAGGTAGTAGTGTTCATCCTGGTGATGCAAAAAATAAGATGAAGAACGCTATTCTATTCGCTTTAGAATTCCAATCTTTATTACCAACATTTGACAATCCTGCCTATACTAGTGGCTATGAAGGATTTAATCATCTGATTTCCATCAATGGAACTTGTGAAGAAAGCACAATGAATTATATTATTAGAAATCATGATCAAAAATTATTGGAAAAACAAAAGAATGATTTTATAAATAGTGCAGATTTTATGAATAAAAAATATGGACAAGGTAGCATTACTCTAGAAATTATCGATAGTTACAAAAATATGCGTAGTTATATTGAAAAAGATATGCGTATTATTGATATTGTAAGAAATGCTATGCTTGAATTAGGAATGACACCAGTAAATGAAGCCATTCGTGGTGGAACAGATGGAGCTATGCTTACCTATATGGGATTACCATGTCCTAATTTAGGAACTGGAGGTTATTTATATCATGGTAAGTATGAATATGCTAGTATCCAACAGATGGAAAAATGTAGAGATTTAGTTGTTAAAATTGTTGAAAATGTAGCGAAATTATAGAGAAATAGTGCAAAAAAACGATGAAATTTTGATCTCATCGTTCTTTTTTATTGTTTATATACGTCAAATGTTCCATAGGTGGATAGATTATACATCCTCATTTCATTTGCATTTTCTTGACTAAGAAATAATACAAAAGCACTAGCACCTTCTGTGTTTTGATAGATTGTTTCACTACCATCCAAAATACAACGAGTTGGATATGTGATTAAGGTATATAAAGAATAGCCATCTTCTTCGTATTGATAGTATTCTTCACTAGCATTACGTTTTAGTGCACCATAACTTATTTGATACGTACCATTGCAATAATTATCACTATGATTATCATCTCCATAGAAGTTATAAGAACCATCGTTTTCAAATTGATATGACCCTTTGACTTCTGGATATAACCATTCCCCAATTAACCAATCAGTATTATTTTCGTCTACTTCTTCTTTTTGTTTTTTTGTACATCCGGATAGTAATAACATGAAACATGTAAAATATATAATTTTTTTCATTAATATCTCCTCAACCCCTATTTGTTTGTTGTAATAATTGTTTTAATGTTGCTTGATTTTTATACAATTCATTAAAGCTTTGTAAAGAAAACTCCCAATTAGGTGAACCTAGAGTACCAGGTGTATTGATTCTTGCTTCATCTTTCATACATAGTATATCTTGGATAGGAAAGATAACTAATTTTGCTTTTGAATCTAAGCAATAATGTAATATTTTTACGTCGATTGTTCTTTCTTTATAACCTTTCTTTACTAAATACGTCCATATATTTCTTCTTGTGTCAAAAGGTAATTCTAAATACCAAGAAAACAATGTTTGATTATCATGCGTTCCTGTATATATCACCATATTTTTCGTATTCTCTAATAATGGATTTTTCTTCTTTGGGTTTAAATGAAATTGTATGACTTGCATTCCAGGTAGTTTAAAGTTGTCTCTTAACTCATATACCTCATCTCTTAAATCACCCAAATCTTCGGCGATGATGTTGATAGAAGGATATTTTTTATAAAGTAGATTAAAAAATTTAAACCCAGGAGCTTCTATCCATTCCCCTTCAATTGCGGTTGGACAACGAGATGGTATTTTCCAATAGGTGTCAAAAGCCCTAAAATGATCAATACGAATATAGTCATACATTTTACTAGAAAAATGAATACGATCAATCCAAAATTCAAAATCATTCTCTTCGAGGTAATCCCAATCATAAATAGGATTTCCCCAACGTTGTCCAGTAGGACTAAAATAATCTGGTGGTACCCCAGCAATATAGGTAGGATTCTTATTTGCATCTAATAAAAAGTTTTCTTGGTTCATCCAAACATCTAAAGAATCAATACCTACATAAAAAGGAAGATCGCCTAGTATTTGTACATCATTTTGATTTGCATATTTTTTTAATTGAAACCATTGCTTAAAGAAAATATATTGTAAGAACATATTTTGTTGAACTAAATCTTGATGATGTGTTAATGGAATTTTAGTTTCTATCCAATCTTTATCTTCTTTTTTCCAGTCAATCCAACAAACCTCACCGTTTAGATATTTTAATGTATAAAATACTGCGTAATAATAAACCCAATCGTTTTCTTTAATAAAAGTATCATAGCCAATCTGTAGATTTTTGTCGAGTTTAAAGTTTTCAAATGCTTCTTTGAAATACGGTGCTTTGTATTTTTTGATTAACTCATAATCAACATAAGAAGACGGACTATTATTATATGTTGGTTTATGAATGTATCCCTCTTCATATAGTAGATCCAAACTAATGTATAACGGTTCTCCTGCTTTAGAAGAAAAAGGTTGGTAAGGAGAATTTCCATACCCTAATGGATTTAGTGGTAGAATTTGCCATATATGCATTGAAGTTTCTTTTAAATAATCAATAAATTGATAGGCTTCTTTACCAAAATCACCAATAGCATATTGACTAGGTAAGGCTGAAATTGGTAATAAAACACCAGCTGTTCTTTGTTCCATAGAATCCCTCCATTACCAATAATTATAGCTTCTTTCTGGTTTGATGTATATATAAAAATTGTTAGAATTATTACGATTAATTTAATATAGCTATATTAGGTTCTTATTGTTAAATCAATACTGTATGTATTAATAATAAAATTGGAACAAATAGTTGGAATAATAACTGCTAAAATTGAAATTATAGTAATTGGTATAACTGAATAAATACTAACTATTTCAATCAGAAATAGCATATGTTGTCTTGCAAAATTATTTAATATAGTTGTCATTATCATAGATGAGACGAATGTAAGAATACCTAAAAACAAAAATTCAATAAATATAGTAGATACAATATTTTTTTTCGACAAACCATGAAGTAGTAAAATAACATGTTCGTTTTTCCTTTTTGAGATAGTATATGCAAAAATAATTGTGATGACGATAATCACAGTCAATGATAGTAATCCAGTCATAAGCGTAATTGATTGTCTTTGCTCGTTTACTCTATCTATTTGATTTTGTTGCTCAATCACTGGTCCTTTTGTGTATAAACTAGTATTGATTTCTTGTATTTTATCCATAACGAATTCTAGATCGTTACTTTGATTAACAAATGCTATATAACTACTTGGTTCCCATTGATCTTTTCTGATACAACAATACTCAGATTTCTTATCACAAGGATTGTTTTCGCTAAATATTTGTTTTGCTTTATCATACATTGTTGCTATTTCATCATTTAATTTTATTAGTTGATCAATAGATAAAAGCATTACATCTTCAAATTCATTCACATACGTTTCCTGCCAAGAGGAATTATAGATTCCCTTAATAGGAAATGTCACAGTTTTCTTTGCATATAATGGTTGTCTAGCATCATATTTAATCTGCTCAGATTCAATAAAAGATTTTACTTCAGCAACTGGAATCAATATATCGAAACTCAAACTTGTATTTTCAATACTATTTAAGTTCAAAGTATCTGCTAACGTTTGACTTATCAGAACGCCTTCAACATCCTTAATTTCTTCAGCAAATAATTCAATATGTTGCTCTTCGAAATATGGAATAAGAGCAATGCTTATATTTGAATCAAAATTCACAGAACTTGATTGATTATTTTGATGTGTATCGATTGTAATACTTTGCTCATTAAAAGAAAGATTTCCATTTGATTCCAAATAGTATCTATATGTGCTTAATAGAGGAAACCAATATAATGGATAGAGTGAATCTACTTCATTAATATTACGGATTTGATTTAGATCATTCGACGATATTTTAAATCGACTTCGACTGTCAAAATGAGTATCAAACTCATAATTCTCTACATTTATAATTTGAATTTCTTGAGTTGATACCATCTTCAAATACTCTTTATAATAGATAATTATAGAGCCATACATGTTATTTATAAAGCTTGTAATAGTAACTGCTATTGCAATAATAAAAGTTAATAAAATATAACGATAACTTTTTTTTCGTATCCTTTTTAAAGAATAATCAATCATTGATTTCAATGATAGCTTTGTATCTTCTTTTATATTATTCGCTTTTACAGCCTCTGTAATGTTGTTTTGGTTAAGTAATAATAATTCATTGTTCTTGATTTGATAACATTTATTATATTTAATAGCATTCAGTTCATGTGTTGCTAGAATAACAGTTTTCCCTTTTGCACTCAAGTTATTAATGATTCGTGAGATAGTTTCTTTATTCTGATCATCTAATCCATTAAAGGGTTCATCAAGTATATATACCTCAGGATTTTTAGCTAAAATACAAGCTAAGAGGAGGCGGCGTTTTTCTCCACCAGACAAACTTTTTACTAAAGAATCCGGATTGTCTAAGTTCACTAATTCAAGGAATTCTATCAATTTTGAATCACGTAGCTTCTTATCTGCTAATTGTGAGAAGAAATACAAGTTTTCCATGACGGTCATATCGTCAAATAGTGTATTTCTTTGTGTAACATATCCAAAAATATTTTTTCTAAAATTTGTTATCATTTTTTCATTATGTAAATCAATTTTTTGATCATTATAATAATAATCATGGCCATGTTCTAAAGATAGTAGTGCCAACACATTTAATAATGATGTTTTTCCCGAACCACTCTCACCAGTAAAGACAATGGTATCTCCTGAAGCAATACTTAATGAAACATTGTTCATTATAGTCTCTTCAAATGTAATAGCTAAATTTTTAATTTCAATCATATAGTTGCTCTCCTTTGCTAGTGCTTAATTTCTTAAATATCTTTCTACATCAATTTTAATAATTTTATTGAAAACAATACATTGAACTGGAACTAACGTAACTAAGAGAATACAAGTAATAGTAATTATAGAAATAACACGAAATGGAACTCCTAGCAGATGATATCCTAAGACCGAAACGAAAAGGAATAGAATTATTGATACAGTCACTGAAAATAGAAGCTGGAATCTCAACTGATAGAATAGAATTCTTATAAACTCATATTTATTCAAGCCATTCGCTTTTAGCATACAAAGCACATGTTCTTGCTGTAGAATTCTTAGAAGCATAATGAAAGAAAAATAGCTAATAATAACAACATAAAAAATTAATAATGAGATAGTAATAAATGTATTTATTAGCTCGTTATATTTTTTTTGAGACAGCAAATGGTTTATGGTGTTACCATTAATTAAAATTTCTGGACTTATAGTCCCAATGTTTTCTTTTAAAGAAGTAACATCAATATTCAATCCAACTGTAAGTAAATAGGTAACTTCTAGTTCTGATAATAGTTCATCATTTTCTAAAATATAAAGCATAAAGTTTTGGTCTTTCACTTTC
>Ga0153950_1001320_pt1 | contig 11054 bp, 10 predicted proteins | sample TSNJ034MetaG_FD_104737 | JGI IMG/M metagenome (GOLD analysis project Ga0153950, IMG submission 104737) | Attine ant fungus gardens microbial communities from New Jersey, USA - TSNJ034 MetaG | ecosystem: Host-associated > Fungi > Mycelium > Unclassified | place: USA: New Jersey, Wharton State... | reverse complement strand
TTTGGTTACTTTTGGGCGTCCAAAAGTAACTGCCCGCCCCGGCATGAGGGGCAACCCTCCCCATTGCATGGGGAAAACAACAAAGCGGCAACACTGCCGCAAAAAAAATTATTCGAGAACATGGCCAGCCTTGCCCACAGGATGAATTTAAAAAAACAATTAAGATGTTGTGGATCAGCGTGTATCAACCACAAAGCGCCGAAAGTATGTTGTGCTTCCGGCGCTTTGGCTATTTATAGTACATCGGGATAAACAAAGCCATGTCATATGAAAACGTGAGGCTTTGCGATCTGGTAAAAAAATAGTGGCAAACAGGTATTGCATGAAGGCTGAGCTATGATGTATAATGATAGTCAAACGTTTGACATTGTCAGGAGAATGAAAGATGACCACATTAAAAGATGTAGCGAATCGCGCGGGTTTGTCGGTGAGCACCGTTTCCTATGTGCTGAATGGAAAAAAGAAGGTGCGGGAGGACACCTACCGGAGAATTATGCAAGCCGTGGAGGAGGTGGGCTATGTGCCCAACCAGCAGGCCAGGAGCCTGAAGACAAGGAGCACTCTATCCATCGGCGTTGTGGTCCCCGACATTTCAAACCAATTTTTCCCCGAAATCGTCAAGGGCATTGACGACGCAGCCAATATGGACAACTACACCATTATTTTATGCAACACCGACAACGACGCGGAGCGCGAGGAACGGTGCATCAACGCGCTGCTCAGCAAGGATATCGACGGCATTATATACATTGGGACAGCCAAGTCCAAGGCGATACTCCAGAGAAAAACCGAATTGCCCATCGTTCTTGTGGACCGAAAGCTGGGGGAACGGTATATTTCCGTGACCACCAACAACTATCAAGGCGGCTACATGGCCACCGAGCACTTGATCCACACGGGTCATTCCTCCATCGCGCTCATCACCGGGCCCGTGTTTATCACAACATATTTTGACCGTCTGCGCGGCTATATGGACGCGCTGAATGCAAATAGCCTGCACTACAGCGAGGAATTGGTCTTTGAATGCGATTTTACGAGCAAGTCGGGCTATGACGCCGCCTACCGGCTGTGTGAGCAGAACGTACAAGTGGATGCCATATTTGCCACCAATGACCTCATGGCGTTGAGCATTATCCGTGCGCTGTTGGAGCTGGGAAAGAAGGTGCCCGAGGATATCGCGGTGGTGGGCTATGACGACATATACATTGCCTCCATCGTTATGCCCGCGCTGACCACCATTCGTCAGCCAAAGTATGAAATGGGGAAAAAGGCGGCGGAGCTGCTGATAAAAGCCATTCACAAGGAGGAAATCACCCAGCGCCAAATCGAAATGACTCCCACACTGATTGTCAGGGAAACCACATAGCAAACCAACTTTAAAGTATTATCGTGATAAACGCTAAATTTGAAATGATTTTTTTGTGTTTTAATATAATTATGTCAAAATCATCTTGACAAATAAAAAAGCATGCCGTATTATAATTTTAGTCAAACGATTGACTTAACGACGGGATCACACTGCTTTGACAGTAAAAAAACAAATGGAGGTCTCAAAATGTTAAAAAAGCTTTCCGGTTTATTCCTGGCCACGGCGCTTGCCTTCACTGTGTTTTCGGGCTGCACGACTACCGACACAACCGCAACGGATGACGCAGCCGCCCCCGGCGACAATACGGCGGAAACAACCGCCGAGCCAGCTTCCGGCGACAAAAAAATTGTGGTGGGCGTCTCTATGGACACCATGGATCAGGCCTATTGGCAGGCCGACATGTCGGCTATGGAGGACAAAGCCGCAGAGTTGGGCGTCGAGCTCTCTGTCCAGGTGGCGGAGGGTGACGCCGTAAAGCAAAACCAACAAATTGAAACCCTAATATCCCAAAAGGTGGACGCCATTGTCTGCTGTGCCGTGGACGGCCAAGCGGTCTTGGAGGTTGTAAAGAAGGCGAACGACGCCGGTATCCCCTTTATATTCAACGACCGCTCCATTGCCAGCACCGACGAGGCTACGGTGGATTACGGCGTGGGCACCGACAACTACACCCTGGCAAAGCTGACGGCGGAGTGGTTTGTGGGCTACCTGCGCGACAACGGCATCTCCGGCAAAGCAATTGTCTATATCGGGGATTTGGGGGACGCAAACGCTATCGCCCGCAACAAGGGCTACATGGAGGTAATTGACGCCAACAGCGATATCATCGAGGTTGTCGCCGAGGTTCCCACGGAATGGGATCTGGAAAAGGCCCTGGCCGGTACCCTCAACGCCTTCCAGGCCAATCCCGACGCCAATATTATCTTCTCGCCCGCCGACTACATCTTCCCCTCCATCCGCTCCGGCTTGCAGCAGTTGGGCAAATGGAAGACCCGGGACGAGGAGGGGCATATTTACTTCACATCCTTTGACGGCGACAAGGAAGCCCTGGACGCTGTCAAGGACGGCTATGTGGAATCCATCGGCGCGCAGCCCATTCTGGACACCGGCGCAAACTGTATCCAGGCGGCATACGACATGGCCAACGGCAAAACCATGGAGAAGGAATACTTTCTGGACGACGGCTTCGTTGTGAATATCGAAAACTTTGACGAAACCGCAAAGAACGCCTCGGGGTATTACGGGATCGAGTAATTTAGACTGTTGGGCGCAGGGCGGAATTGTTTTTGCGGCAGTGCAGCCGCTGTGATGTTATCCCCATGCAATGGGGAGGATTGCCCCTCATGCCGGGGCGGGCAGTACCTTTTCGACGTCGAAAAGGTACCAAAAGACGCCATGGGGCTGCGCCCCCTGGTACCCCCGGTAGGGCCATAAGAAGAATATGCTGCTTTCAAAATCTACCTTTCTTGACATTCACGGAAGTCCCGCTCCTCGCGCGGAGGCTTTGTGCAAACCCCACGAAGCCGAATCAAGCGCGGCTTCTGCCTTTTGGGCTTTGCTGTTCGGCTGTAGGGGCGGGGTTAACCCGCCCGCCACTCTCTATGAAATTGGCCTGTAGGGGCGCCCCTGTGTGGGCGCCCGTTTCCCCTTGCCGCACCTTTTCCGGGTACACACGCCCTTGGCGTCCCCCTTGGAATCGTCGATATCTTTTATTTTTTTACCATTATTTTTTGAAATCGCTATTATATGGGAGTAGTACATATGCGTGATATCAAAACACAAAACAACCGGGCAACAGCGTTTCTCCTCCGAAATATCACCCTGCTGATCCTGTTGGCACTGGCTGTTTATTCCATACTATTTGTTCCGAATTTTGCCAGTCTGTCCAACGCACAGAGCATCGCCTCCCAGGCGTCCTACCTGATTTTGGTGGCCATCGGCATGACCTTTGTCATCTTGAACGGTGGAATCGACTTCTCCGTCGTGGCGGTTATCAACCTGGGCAGCGTTGTCGGCGCGATGATCATGAGCGAAAAGGACGGTCTCCTCTCCCATTCCGGCGCCGGTTTTTTGGTGGCAATTCTCGTCATGCTGCTCATCGGCGTGGCCATCGGGCTGCTCAACGGATTTTCCGTGGTCGTCCTGAAAATGCCGTCCTTTATCGCCACCATGGCCGTCAATCTCGTGTTCAGCGGGCTGGCGGTGTTTTTGACAAAATCCGACACTATAACAGGGCTGCCAAAGGCCTTTCGCGCGCTGGGGAATTCCCAATTTTTGGGAATTCCGGTTTCTGTTTTTATCGCCCTCGCCGCTGTACTGGCCACCCACTATCTGCTCTCGAGAACCGTCTTCGGGAGGAGAGTTTACGCGGTGGGTACCACTCCGCTGGTCGCCCGGATATCCGGCACCAACGTAAAGAGCGTTATCCTGCGCCTGTTTGTGCTCAGCGGATTTTTCGCGGCGCTGAGCGGCATTGTGTTGACGGCGTGGATTGGCGCGGGCAAGCCCACGGTGGCGGATGATATGACCATGGATATTGTCTCCGCCGTCGTGATTGGCGGCACAAGCACCTTTGGTGGATCCGGCACAATTACAGGCACTGTGGTGGGCGCCCTGCTCATCACGGTTATGAGCAGCAGCCTGAGCCTCATGGGGCTGAATTGGTATACCATCAGTACCATCAAGGGTTTTATTCTGCTGGCCGTGGCCTTGATTGACGCCGCCAAGCGAATCGCTAAGTAGAGGGGGAGTCGTTTGAAAGGTAACTTTCAAACGTAGAGAGGAATGATCGTTAATATGGATGAAACTATTTTGGAGCTCCACGGTATCCGGAAGTCATTTGCGTCGGTGCGCGTGCTGGAGGGCGTCGACCTGACGCTGAAAAGGGGCAAGGTGCTTGGAGTTGTGGGGGAAAACGGGGCGGGGAAATCCACCCTGATGAACATCCTGGGGGGAATCATCAAAAGGGATTCCGGGGAGATGCTCCTGGAGGGCGCCGTTTATGAGCCGAAGAATCCCAACGACGCCAAAAAGAAGGGTATCTCCTTCATCCACCAGGAGCTGAGCCTCTTCGGCAATCTCAGCGTAAAGGAAAACCTGTTTATCGACGGACTGCCCACAAAGGGCGGCGTGCTGGTTAATTACCCGTATATGTCCAAGCGGGCAAAGGAAGCCTTGGCGCTGTTGGGGGTTCGCGTCAACGTCGACAAGCCCATTGATTCCTACAGCATGGGAATTCGGCAGATGGTGGAAATCGCGAAATCCCTGCTCCGGGACACAAGGGTTTTGATCTTTGACGAACCCACCACCTCCCTCTCCCAGGTGGAAAAGGAGGACCTGTTTAAGGTCATCGGCGATTTGACAGAAAAAGGCGTCTCCATCATTTACATATCCCACGTCCTGGAGGATGTGTTTGCGCTTTGCGAGGATATTTGCGTCATCCGCGACGGAAAGGTCATCGGACAGAAGCCCACCTCCCGGCTGGACAAGGACGCGGTGGTTAAAATGATGGTGGGCAGGGAAATTACGGATCTATACCCCTATATTCAAAAGAATCCGGGAAAGGACATGCTGAAAATAGAAGATCTGACCAGCCAGGGGAAATTTGAAGACGTCAGCTTTGATCTGCGGCAGGGGGAAATCGTCGGAATGTTCGGGCTGGTGGGGGCCGGGCGAAGCGAGGTGGCCCGCGCCATATTTGGAGTGGACCCCTACGATTCCGGCTCCGTGTCCATTGAGGGCGAGGCCATTGCGCCGACGCCACAGGCCTGCATTGCCAAGGGCGTCGCCTTTGTGACGGAAAACCGGAAGGAGGAGGGGGTGTTGCTCACCAAGAGCATACAAGAAAACCTGACCCTGGTGGACCTGGACGGCATTCGGGGAAAATTCGCCTCCATCAACAAGGCGAAGGAAAGGTCCGCGTGCAAACGGATCATCGACCTCGTAAAAATCAAAACCTATGATCCCGCCAAGCAGGAGGCCCGGCAGCTCAGCGGCGGCAACCAGCAAAAGGTCGTCATCGGGAAATGGCTGATGAAGGCGCCCCGCGTATTTATAATGGACGAACCCACCAGGGGTGTGGATGTGGGGGCAAAATTTGAGATTTACAATTACATCAACGATTTGGCCGCGCAGAACACAGCGGTTTTGATCATATCCTCCGAGATGGAGGAGCTCATGGGCATCTGCGACCGGATCCTCGTTCTCAGCAAGGGCAGGCTGACCGGCGAGATGAAGCGCGGGGACTACACGCAGCAGGCAATTATGGAATACGCGGTGATGGGAGGGTGAAGAAGTGAATACCAACGAATTATCGGCAAAAAAATTCCTGGTGGATGTCCTGCCAAGGTATGGGTTTTACCTATTTTTCGCATTGCTCATCGCTGTTTTCGCCCTGCTCTCTCCCACCTTTCTGACCTTCGGCAATATCGTCGGCATCCTGCTGCAATCCACCTCCATTGGAATCGCGGTTGTCGGCATGACCTTTGTTATATTGACGGCGGGCATCGACCTCTCCGCGGGGACCACCATCTTTTTCAGCGCCACAATATGCGGCCACTTGATCGGCAACGGCAGCGGCCTTGTCACCGTGATACCGGCGGCGATTTTATGCGGCGCGGTTATGGGCGCCATCAACGGCGTCGCCATCGCGAGATTCAAGGTGACGCCCTTTATCGCGACACTGGCCACCATGACCTTTGGGCGGGGGCTGACGCTGACCTTCAGCCAGGCGAAGGCCCAATACCTCAGCGGCGAGATCCAGAATATGCTCATGAATTCCAATGTGGCCGGAATCCCGACCATTGTGCTGTGTATGCTGCTGGTGTTCGTCGCGGGCGACGTGGTTCTCCGCTGGACCCCCTTTGGGCGCTGGATTTACGCCATCGGCCACAACGACGCGGCGGCGGAAAAAATTGGCCTCAGCGTCGTCCGGATCAAATTCACCGCTTATCTCATCGCGGGAATTACCGCCGGTATCGCGGGACTGATTTCGTCGGTGCGCGTGGGCGCGGTGATGCCCTCACTGGGAATGGGGCAGGAGTTTGTGATCATCAGCTGCGCCGTACTGGGCGGCGTCAGCCTATTCGGGGGAAAAGGGCACGCGTTGCCCGGGGCGCTGGTCGGCGTTTTGATTATCTCCTGTATCGAAAACGGGCTGGTTTTGATCAACGCAAATCCTTATCTGTACACCGTCGTCCGCGGCGTCGTCATCTACCTTTCGGTGATGATCGACAGCATCCAAAACCGGGGCGAGCTGCGGTAAATGCTGGGTTTGGGTATTGATTAATGACGCCGTTATGGTATTATTATAATGAAACAGTTGGGGGCGAAGCACATGAGGATCTACTCTGTTAAGGATGTGGAATTCAAACGATATGGGCAGGTGCTGGTGGGGTACGATTTCACAGGGCTCCTCCGGGTTTTGGAGGAGACGACGCCAAAGCCCAGCCATCGCTTTGTATATGTGGCGTCGGATCCCAAGCTGGAACAGCTTCCTGTGGCGCAGGCGCTTCAAAACAGGGGCTATGGCGGGATGCCCATCCAGATTGGGTATTGCAACGGCGCAAACTGGAGGCTGAACTGCCTGGAGTACCACCGGGACAGCGAGATCTCCGTGGCGGCCGACGATATTATTCTCCTCCTGGCCCTCCAGAGCGATTTGGAGGAGTATCGGCTGGACACCGGCAAGGTGACCGCCTTTTCCGTTCCGGCGGGGACAGGCATTGAGCTGTACGCCACCACCCTGCATTACGCGCCGTGCTGCGCGGGGGAAAACATGGGATACCGCGTTGTCAACATATTGCCTCGGGGGACCAATGCGGAGAAGCCCGCCGGCCTGCTCTGTACCGGCGAGGACCGCCTGTGTATGGGGAGGAACAAATGGCTCATCGCCCACGCGGAGTCCGATGAAGCGAAGCAAGGCGCCTTTATCGGCCTGCACGGCACAAATATAGATTTGCGAAACACATAAAGGAGGGCGCTCACATGTATCCAAAAATTCATTTGGCAATCGACAACTGCTTCGCTTACAAGAGGTGGACGCAGCCCGAGGCATGGTGCCAGGCGATTGCCGATTTAGGCGTCCAATACGTGGAGGCCAGCGCGGACAACGAATTGGACCCCTTGTTTATGGGGCCGGAGTATCTGGCGGACTGGGTGGTAAATGTCCGGCGGGCGCAGAAGGCCACCGGTGTGCGGGTTGCAAACCTGTACTCGGGTCACGGCACCTACTCCACCCTGGGGATGACCCACACCGATGCCCGCGTGCGCCGGCGGATGATAGACAGCTGGTTCAAGCCCATGATTGAAATGGCGGCGGAGCTGGATTGCGGCTTCGGCTTTTTTGCCCACGCCTTCCCCGAAAGCGTTGTACAGGACCCGGAGCAGTATGCGCAGTACATCGGCATTTTGGAACAGGGCCTCATTGAGCTGAACCGGTACGCCGAAGCCTGTGGCTGCGGCGAAATGGGTATCGAGCAAATGTATTCCCCCCACCAGTACCCCTGGACCATCGCGCACACCCGCAGCCTGCTGCGCACTGTCACCGCCCAAAGCGGGCGCCCCTTTTACTTCACCGAGGACATGGGACATCACCACATCAAGTTCCAGCGCCCGAACGACGGGCAGCTGCGTAAGATCATCGGAAATGTGCCCAAGGGGACGTGGCTGGGCAGCGATAAGGCCTTTGCGCTGGCCGCCGACGCCCCTGCCTGCACCGACGAGGTGCTGGCCGCAATCAATGCGGAGATGGATAACAACCCCAATCTCTTTGCCACGGCAAAGGATGGCGATTGCTACGCCTGGCTGGGGGAGTTGGGGTGCTACAGCCCCATTATTCACCTCCAGCAAACCAACGGACAGCTTTCCGCCCACCTCCCCTTCACAGCGGAGCAAAACAGCAAGGGGATTATTGACGGCGCGCGGTTTTTGCGGGCGCTGAAATCCTCCTATGACCGCCCGGTGGAAGGGGATATGCCAAAGCGATGTGCGGATATCTATCTGACGCTGGAACTCTTTGCGGGCACCTCCTCCATTATGCGGGACTTCATGGCGGACTACCGGGAATCGGTGGAGTATTGGCGGCAGTGGGTTCCCCGGGACGGCATGGATCTGAATGAACTGGTGGACCGGTTGTAATAAGGAATTAAATATATACTATATGTATTTGAATACACAAAAAAGGAGTATCAACGTATGGAAAAGAAAGTTTATCTTGGAAGCGACACCGCCGGTTATGAGCTGAAGACAAAGTGCATGGAATATCTTGACGGAAAAAAGATCCCCTATGTGGACTGTGGCTCCGCCAATGATCCGGACATCGAGGTGACAAGATATCCCTTTTTCGCGGCGCGTGTGGCCGCCGCCGTGGCGAGAGGCGAGGCGCGTTGCGGAATTCTCATCTGCGGAACCGGTATTGGCATCAGTATTATGGCGAATAAATTCAAGGGGATCCGCGCGGCGCTCTGCACCAGCACCTACCTGTCCCGAATGACGCGCATGCACAACGATGCCAATATCCTTTGTATGGGCGGAAAGGCCGTGGGTGAATGGGAGGCCATCGATATTCTCGAGACCTTCCTCAACACGCCCTACGACGAGGGCTTCCACATCGGCTCCCTGGATCTGATAGCGGCGGCCGAGGACTACATGATGAACGATCAGATCTGGGAGGAGGAGCCCCGCAAGATATCCACGGGCCCGTTGAAGGACGCGGAGATCTTTGACCGCAGCTTGGGATAAGCTTCAGCCAGGCAGGCCCATTGCGCGGTTGCGGTACGGTATATTATTCCCTGTATGGAGGAAGACACCATGAAAACCTGTGATGTAATGGCCTTTGATCTGGGAGCCAGCAGCGGCAGGGGAATGCTGGCGGAGTTTGACGGAAACAAGCTGACGCTGCGGGAGATCAATCGCTTTCCCCACTCCTTCAGCCTGCTGGGGGATTTGGCCTACTGGGATATCCTGATGCTCATGGACAGCATCAAGCAGGGGCTGCGCATGTGCAAATCGCCCCTGGTCAGCGCGGGGATTGACACCTGGGGGGTGGATTTCGGCCTTTTGGACAGAAATGGCAGCTTGGTGTCCATGCCGCGTTCCTATCGGGATGAAGCCTACAACGACGAGAACATGCGCGAGGCCCTGGACTTTCTGGGGGGAGAGGAATGGCTCTTCCGCCAGACCTATGTGGCAAGCATCAACTACAATCCGGTGTTCAAGCTCTACCACATGAAAAAAATGAACGAGAGCGCCCTTGCGGCGGCGGACACGCTTCTCATGATGCCCAATCTCATGGAGTATTTTCTCACCGGCGTCAAGCACAGCGAATACTCCGTCGTCTCCACCTCCCAGCTTTACAACATGAAGGACCGGTGCTGGGCCGGACCGGTGCTGGATAAGCTGGGGATTGGGGAGGATCTGTTCACCCCTGTGGATATCGCCGGAAAGGTGCTGGGCAAGCTCAGCGGCCGCATTATGGAGGAAACTGGGCAGCGGGAGTTGGACGTCATCTCGGTGGCGGGCCACGACACCGCCAGCGCCATCGCGGCGGTTCCCTCCCCCCATCCGGAATACACCTTCCTGTCCAGCGGCACCTGGTCCCTCATGGGTATCGCCTCCAATACCCTGCTGGAGGGCGGCGAAATTGTCCGGGACAAAATCGCCAACGAGGGAACGTGGGACGGCGGCTACCGGCCCACCGTAAATATATCCGGGCTTTGGATTTTGCAGGAATGCCGCAAGCAGTGGCGCCGGGAGGGCAGGGGCTACTCCTTCGACGACCTCACGGACAAGGCGCGGCGGGCAAAGCCGCTGCAAAGCTTCATCCGCCCCGACGAATTTATCAAGAAGGGCAATTATCCCCAGATGATCCGGGAATTCTGCAAAAGCACGGGACAGCCCGTGCCGGAAAGCGCCGGGGAAATGGTCCGCTGTATCCTGGAGAGTCTCGCGCTGAAATACAAGCAGGTATACCGGCGGATCCGGGGATATATCACCTGGCCGGAGAGCATCTACATTGTGGGTGGCGGCGTCCGCAACCAACTCCTGAACCAATTCACAGCCGACGCCCTGGGGATACCGGTCATCACCGGCCCTGCCGAATCCACCGCCGTTGGAAATATCCTGGTGCAGTTGGAGACCTTGGGTGAGCTCAGCGGTTATGGGCAGCGCTGCCAGGTCATTGCGGACTCCTTTGAACAACAGGAGTATCTCCCCCGGGAAACCGCCCGGTGGGAGGATGCCTTTGACCGCTTTTGCAGGCTGTATGAAAGCCGGGACCGGTGATGCCTCCGTATTCCGCCATCCCTTTAGCGGCCCTGTAAACACAAAAATGCTGCACGTTCCTTTGCGGACACGTTCATAATCTTCTTTTTTGGAGCTTCCAACTCGCATGGGCATCGGCTCAAGTTTTTCATCCAGAAGCTGGCATGGCTGCTCATCCATACAAATCAACGGAATGGCCTCGTCGTATGGCAGAGCATATACTTCGAGAATATCTTCCATTCGTGCAACAAATTCGCCGCTATACTTTGCAGGAATACACCATTGCTTTTTCAGATGAGGCTTAATACTAAACACTGACTAAAAAGCGACATAACTTGCGGTCTATTTTCCGCCCAGCGTTGTCATCCTCCTTGCCGGGCGACAGCCCGCCTGCGTCGTCTTCCTAGCTGGTCGAAAAATATCC
>Ga0153950_1001319_pt1 | contig 11057 bp, 10 predicted proteins | sample TSNJ034MetaG_FD_104737 | JGI IMG/M metagenome (GOLD analysis project Ga0153950, IMG submission 104737) | Attine ant fungus gardens microbial communities from New Jersey, USA - TSNJ034 MetaG | ecosystem: Host-associated > Fungi > Mycelium > Unclassified | place: USA: New Jersey, Wharton State... | reverse complement strand
AGGCGGCTTCGAGGCCGCGCAGCGACTCGTCATGGGCGCCGAGCGCCCGCACCATGGCCTCGCTCGTCTCGAAGAGGATGACCTCGGTCCGCGAGAGGGGTGTGCTGTGCGGGAAGTCGGCATGACCCGACAGGGCCCCCGATGCCATAGTTTCTTCGCTCATGGTGCCGGTCCTTGAGACCGAATGTCCCTTTCGTGAAAGTGATGCGGCCATGAAGACCATGACCTGCAGAAAGTCTACGTCAGGACGCCGGACGGTCACGGGATGGGCACAGCGGGGTATCAATCGGATTGCACTTGTCCCCTGTTCCCGGCCACGGTGCCGAGGACCCTTCACCGGTGTGGCAAGGTGGTTGAGGGGCGTGCTGATCGGCAGGCCCTTTGCCATGGGCGGATGTCACCGGATCGCGGTCCCCGCCCACGGACGGAACAGCGACACCGGGCGGACCTCTCCGTCCCGGGACACGGAGCCTGAGGAGGTGCAGCACATGAGGACATTCACCAGCGGACGCCGGCTGGCCGCCCGGCTGCTGGCCCTCCCCCTTGCCGTGGCCACGCTCTCCGCGTGCACCGCCACGTCCTCCAGCACCGTGGCCTCCGGCCTTCCGGATCCTCAATCGCTGGCGACGTCGGTTCCGGACGTGACGGCCATGCCCAGCGAGTCCACGGACACCTCCACCCAGGTCCAGGTCTACTGGATCGGGCGCACGGGTGGCAACGCCTATCTCTTCTCGGAACCCCGCAAGGCAGGCGCAGGCGATGATCCCGTCACCTCAGCGCTCAAGGTCATGATGGCCCAGAAGCCTCAGGACCCGGACTATTTCACGGCATGGCAGGCGCCCCGGCGTCTGGCCGCGTCCATCTCAGGCGTCTCCACCATCACCGTGGACGTCAGCGCGGACGCCTTCTCCAAGAACCTGGACCCCTCCATGGCCAAGCGGGCCATGCAGCAGCTGGTCTTCACCGCGGTGTCCGCGGCCCGTGCCTCGGGCATGGTCGACCCCTCGATCGAACCGGACGTCGTCCTGCTGATCGACGGGCGCAATGATGTCCAGGCATTCGGCTCGATCCCCCTGGACCAGTCGTTCCATCGCGATCTGGCCTTCCTGTCCCCGGTCCGCATCACCGTCCCGCAGGATGACGCCACACTCCCCACGGGGACGCTGGCCTTCAGCGGTGTAGTGCTGGGACGTCAGAAGAACGTGAGCTGGTCGATTTCACCGGCCGGATCGCCCGAAGGACAGGAAGCGGTCTCCTCGGCGAAGATCACGCTGAGTCCCCAGGCGGACAATGTCGGTCAGTTCAGCGCACGGGTGGACCTCCCCCAGGGGCAGTATGAACTGACCGTGAGCACCGGTTCTCCCGGGGACCCTCAGGCGGTGACGGACTCGAAAACCGTCACCATGCGCTGACCGGGGACGTCCTGGACAGGGGCCTGGTGCCCAGCCATGAGCGTCCCGGCGGTCACCAGCGGCCGAGCACGGTGTTCGCCACCACCAGAGCGGCCGGCCCGGCCGAGGACGAGCGCAGCACGTGTGGCCCGAGAAGAGCAGTCGTGGCTCCTGCCGCCTCGAACGCCGCCACTTCGGACGGGGAGATCCCGCCCTCCGGGCCGACGATGAGAAGGATCTCCCCGTCCTGAGCGGCGAGCCCGTCCAGACGCGAGGACAGGGACCACACGGCATCCTCGTGCAGGACGAAGGCGGCTTCGGCCTGGGAGATACGCCGGGCAAGAGCCGTGGTGTCCACGGCCTCTTCGACGTCGGGCGTCCGAGAACGCCGGGACTGTTTGGCGGCTGCCCGCACCACGGAGCGCCACTTCGCCAGGGCCTTCGCGGCGCGGTCACCGCGCCAGCGCACGATGGAGCGGTCGGACTGCCACGGGATGACGGCATCGATCCCCAGCTCGGTGGCGCTCTCGATGGCCTGCTCATCCCGGTCGCCCTTCGCCAGGGCCTGGACCAGCACCAGCCGCGGCGAAGGAGCGGCCTCGCGGCTGATCTCCAGGCACCGCACCACCAGCGCGCCGCCGTCGGCCGATTCGACCATGCCGGTGACGCGCGTTCCCCGCTCGTCCACCAGGTCCACGTCTTCACCCGGCGCGAGCCTCTTGACGGTGACGGCGTGCCGGGCCTCAGGCCCGTCGAGAGTGACGAGCCCGGACGGCTCCACCTGGTCGAGGGACCCGGCTGGTGAGAAGAAGACCGGATTGCTCATGGCTCAGAGGTTGCCGAACTTGTCGCGCAGCTTGGCGAACATCCCGCCGCTGCTGGCGAGCTTGCCCTGGGTGAACTCCTCCTCGCGGAGACCGGCCAGCTTGCGCAGCAGTTCCTCCTGCTCGGCGTCCAGCTTGGTGGGGGTCTCCACCTGGATCCGGACCTTCAGATCACCACGGCCGTAGCCGCGCAGATGGGTCACGCCGAGTTCGTGCAGTGTGATGACCTCGCCGGACTGGGTTCCGGGCTTGATGCTGATGTTCTGGGGGCCGTCGAAGGTCTCCAGTTCCAGATCGGTGCCGAGCGCGGCGGCGGTCATAGGCACCTTCAACGCGGCGAGCAGATCGTCGCCTTCCCGCGTATAGGTCTTGTCCGGGCTGACCTTGACCTGGACGTAGAGATCACCGGCGGGCCCACCGGCGATACCGGCTTCACCGTGTCCGGAGAGCTGGATCCGTGTTCCGGTGCTGACGCCGGCGGGGACCTTGATGGAGAGCGAGCGGTGGGAGCGGACACGCCCCTGACCGTTGCACTCGTTGCAGAGGTCCTTGATCACGGTGCCGAAGCCCTGGCAGCTGGGGCAGGTGGCCGCGGTCATGACCTGGCCCAGGATGGAACGCACAGGGCGCTGGACCTGGCCTGCGCCGTGACAGATGTCGCAGCGCACCGGGCTGGTGCCGGGCTGGCAGCAGCTTCCGTCACAGCTTTCGCAGACCACGGCCGTCTCCAGCTCAAGAGTCTTCTCAACGCCGAAGACGGCGTCCTTGAGATCGATGCGCACCTCGATCAGGGCGTCCTGGCCGCGCCGGACCCGGGAGGCCGGACCGGCTGCGGGGCCCCCGCCACCGAAGAAGGTGTCGAAGATGTCCTGGAATGCGAAACCGGATCCGGAGTATCCGCCGAAGCCGTTGTCCGTGCCGTTCTCATTGCCCGTGGTGTCGTAGACACGGCGCTTCTCCGGATCCGAGAGGACCTCGTAGGCGTGCGTCACGGCCTTGAACTGCTCGGCCGCGTCCTCTCCGGGGTTCACATCCGGGTGGAGGTTCCGCGCGAGCTTGCGATACGCCTTCTTGATCTCCTCACCGCTGGCATCGCGCGGTACTCCGAGGACTTCATAGTGACTGCTCACGTGTGTGTACTTCTCTTCCTCTGTTAGGTGAACTGCAATGGCATCGGGCGACCCGTGAGGTCAGCCGGCCAGAATCCGTGAAAGGTAGCGGGCGACGGCGCGCACCGCCGCCATGGAGGAGGGGTAGTCCATCCGGGTGGGGCCCAGGACGCCCACCTTGGAGACGGCGCCCTTGCCGTAGCCGGTGGCCACCACCGAGGTGCCCGCAAGCTCGTCGAAGGGGTTCTCCCGGCCGATGCTGACGGCAACCCCGTGCTGGTCCTGGTGCATCTCGGTGAGCAGGCGCAGCATGACCACCTGCTCCTCCAGCGCCTCCAGGACGGGGCCGATGCTCAGAGGGAAGTCCATGGTGGCGCGGGCCAGATTGGCGGTCCCGGCCAGCACGATCCGTTCCTCGGCACTGGAGTCCAGCAGTGACAGCAGCGCGGCCGCCAGGTTGGCTGCCGGTTGCTGGAGGGCGGGCGGCACCGTCGAGGTCAGCAGAGTGACCGTGTCGCGGAGGACGTCGAGAGGCTGCCCCGCGCAGGCGGCGAGGAACATCGTCCTCAGCACCACGACGTCGTCGTCCCCCAGGATCTGCCCGAGGTCCACCACCCGCTGGTCCACCGATCCGGTGTCGGTGATGATCACCAGGAGCACCTGCGCGCCGCCCAGTGCGACCACTTCGAGATGGCGCAAATGCGCGTGGCTGGCCTTCGGGTACTGCACGACGGCGACCTGCCGGGTCAGCTGGGAGAGCAGGCGCGCGGAGCGCTCCAGCACGTCGTCGAGGTCCGTGGCGCTGTCCAGGAAGGAGTGGATGGCACGGCGCTCGGCGGCCGAGAGCGGCTTGACCGAGGCCAGCTGGTCCACGAAGAGCCGGTAGCCCTTGTCCGTGGGGATGCGGCCGGCACTGGTGTGGGGAGCCGCGATCAGGCCCTCCTCCTCCAACGCAGCCATGTCATTGCGGATCGTCGCGCTGGACACGCCCAGTTGATGACGCTCCACCAGGACCTTGGAACCCACGGGCTCCCGGAAGTGGACGTAGTCCTCCACGATGGCGCGCAGCACTTCGAGACGACGAGGATCACTCACTCTGCCACCTCCACATGCTCTGGTTCTTCGGCGTTTCTCTTAGCACTCTACCTCTCTAAGTGCTAATTCTAGTATGCCTGTCCCGGACCCGGGACAACGGCAGGCGGAGAACAGCAGGAGACAACATGCCCATCCATTCCTGGGGACCTCAGGACCTCAGCGCACCCGCCCCGAAGCAACTGCGCGAGGTGCCGGTGGAGCGGGGCATGGTGCTGGAGGACGTCCAGACCGGCTGGGTAGGCGCCGTGACGCGGGTGGAGAAATCCGGCGGTATGCACATCGTGAGCCTGGAGGACCGCCGCGGCAAGGAGCGCTCCTTCCAGCTCGGCTTCGGCTTCCTGCTGGACGGCGAGGCCGTCAAGATCGTCCCGCCGCGCCCGGCCGCCGCCGCGCAGCAGGGCCCTCGCCGGACCGCCAGTGGTTCCCTCCATGTCGACACCAAGGCCCGCACCGCCCTCGCCAGCCGGATCTGGGTGGAAGGCAAGCACGACGCCGAATTGGTCGAGCGGGTCTGGGGCGACGATCTGCGTGTGGAGGGCATCGTCGTCGAGCCCCTCCACGGCATCGACGATCTGGAAGCGGCCGTCGCCGCCTTCGGGCCCGGACCGGGCCGCAAACTGGGGATCCTGGTGGATCACCTGGTGCCCGGATCGAAGGAACAGCGGATCGTGGACGCCCTGATGCGCAGGCCCGGCGTGCGGGGGAACGTCCTGGTGGTGGGCCACCCCTACGTGGACGTCTGGCAGGCCATCAAGCCGCAGACCCTGGGCATCCCGGCCTGGCCCGAGGTGCCTCGCGGCACTGACTGGAAAACGGGCATTCTGAAGGCATTCGGATGGCCCCACGCCACGGCGGAGGACATCGGTCTGGGGTGGCAGAAACTGCTCTCCACGGTGCGCAGCTACGCGGACCTGGAACCGAGCCTGCTGGGGCGCGTCGAAGAGGTGATCGATTTCCTCACCGCGTGACCTCTCAGCCACTATGCTGAAGAGGAACTGCCGTCATGGGAAACCCTCATGATCCGGAACTATCTCAGGAGTAACAGCCGTGTCTGACGCATCCGGACCGAAGCCCCAGGGAGCATCCTCCCCGGGCGATCAGCCGCGCAATGCATCCGGCATGAGCGGTGGCCCGGCCCAGAACAGCGGAAGCCAGGGACCCGGGGAACACCCCTACACCGGCGCCAGCGCCGTGCCGGAACCGTTGAGTTCCAGTGAGGACCGGCAGTGGGCCATGCTGGCTCATTTCGGCGGGATCCTCGGGTTCGTTCCCTCGCTCCTGATCTACTTGATCTTCAAGGACCGCGGACCGTTCACCGCTCAGGAATCGAAGGAAGCCCTGAACTTCACTCTGCCGCCCACCCTGGTGGCCGTGGTGGCGAACATCCTCAGCCTCATCCCCTGGGTGGGCGGAATCTTCGCCGTGCTCGCGGCGCTCATCTGGATCGCGCTCACGGTGTTCTCCGTGATCGCCGGCATCCATGTCAACCGCGGACAGCCGTACCGCTACAAGTACAACCTGCGGCTCCTCAAGTAGCCGGAAGGCGGATCCCCTCCAGGGGGACCCGCCTTTTTCATGCCTTCTGTGCCACCTGCCGGATCAGCCCGGCAGCAGACGGCGCGCGACGGCGTCGGCCAGCAAGCGTCCCCGCAGGCTCAGGCGCAAGGTCCCCCGGAAGGCCGCTTGCGGTTCGATCAGTCCGTCGGCGATCAGGCCGGCGACCGCGGTCCGGCCCTCCGCGTTGAGCGCCGAGGTGGGCAGGCCCTCCGCCAGCCGGACGCGCAACAGCACGTCCTCCAGATAGCGGGTGCCGCCGTCGAGCACTTCCTTGCCCGCGGCAGGCGACACGCCATCGCCGAGGCGCTGCGCATAGGCGCGGGGATGCTTGACGTTCCACCAGCGCACGCCGCCCACGTGGGAATGGGCTCCGGGGCCGATCCCCCACCAGTCGTCACCCCGCCAGTAGGCGAGGTTGTGGCGGCATTCCTGGCCCGGTTCGCGAGCCCAGTTGCTGACCTCGTACCAGTCGAAGCCGGCGGCGGCGAGCCGCTGTTCGGCCAGTTCGTATTTGTCGGCATGGTCGTCGTCGTCCACATCCGGGACCTCGCCGCGCCGGATCTGTGCCGCGAGCTTGGTCCCGTCCTCGATGATGAGGGCGTAGGCGCTCAGATGGTCCGGTTCGCAGGCCAGGGCGGCGTCCAGAGACAGCTCCCAATCGGCCACCGACTCCCCCGGGGTTCCGTAGATCAGATCCAGACTCACATTCAGCCCGGCGGCACGCGCCCACTGCACCACCTGAGGAACCCGCTCGGGACGGTGCACCCGGTCGAGCGTCTTGAGGACGTGCGGGACGGCCGACTGCATGCCGAAGGAGACCCGGGTGAAACCGGCCTCCGCCAGGCGGGCGAGGGATTCCGCGGTCACGGTCTCCGGATTGGCCTCGGTGGTGACCTCGGCATCCGGCGCCAGGCCCCAGAGGTCGCGGGCGCGGCCCAGCAGGGAGCCGAGCTCCTCCGGGTTCAGCAGCGTGGGAGTGCCGCCGCCGAAGAACACCGTGGACACGGGTCGGGCGGGGATCCCGGAGCGCTCCAGGACGCCGGCGGCGAAGTCCAGCTCGGAGAGCGCGGTTCCCGCATACTCGTCCTGGCTGGCCCCGCCGCCGAGTTCCTTGGCCGTATAGGTGTTGAAGTCGCAGTAGCCACAGCGGACCGTGCAGTACGGGACGTGGACATACAGGCTGAAGGCGCGCTCAAGCGCGCCCTCCCGGGCCTGAGGGTCCAGGAGTCCGTCGGCGGGCGCCGGGTCCCCGAGGGGCAGTGCACTCGGCATGCGCTACTTCTTGGCCTTGTCCTTGCTGTTGCCCTCGTCGCTGCTCAGAGCGGCGATGAAGGCCTCCTGGGGCACCTCGACACGGCCCACCATCTTCATGCGCTTCTTGCCTTCCTTCTGCTTCTCCAGCAGCTTGCGCTTACGGCTGATATCGCCGCCGTAGCACTTGGCAAGCACGTCCTTCCGGATGGCACGGATGTTCTCACGGGCGATGATGCGGGCGCCGATGGCGGCCTGGATGGGGACCTCGAACTGCTGACGGGGAATGAGTTCCCGCAGTTTGGAGGTCATCATGACACCGTAGGCGTAGGCCTTGTCGCGGTGGGTGATGGCACTGAAGGCGTCCACCGTCTCGCCCTGGAGCATGATGTCCACCTTGACCAGATCGGCCACCTGCTCCCCGTCGGCCTTCCAGTCCAGGGAACCGTAGCCCCGGGTCTTCGATTTGAGGATGTCGAAGAAGTCGAAGACGATCTCCGCCAGCGGGAGGCGGTAGCGGATCTCAACACGGTCTTCCGAGAGGTAGTCCATTCCGCCAAGAATGCCGCGCCGGGACTGGCACAGCTCCATGATGGCGCCGACGAAGTCGTTCGGCGCCAGAATGGTGGCGGACACCATCGGCTCGCGGACCTCGGCGACCTTGCCGACGGGGTACTCGCTGGGGTTGGTGACGTGGACGATCTTCTTGTCCTCCAGTGTCACCCCATACTCCACGTTCGGAGCGGTGGAGATCAGGTCCAGGTTGTACTCGCGCTCCAGGCGTTCACGGGTGATCTCCAGGTGGAGCAGGCCGAGGAAGCCGACACGGAAGCCGAAGCCCAGAGCGGCGGAGGTCTCCGGTTCGTAGACCAGCGCCGCGTCGTTGAGCATCAGCTTCTCCAGCGCGTCGCGGAGTGCCGGGTAATCCGTGCCGTCCAGAGGGTAGAGGCCGGAGAAGACCATGGGCTTGGCATCCTCGTACCCTCCGAGAGACTCCGCCGCCGGCTTGTTCAGTGTGGTGACGGTGTCACCGACCTTGGACTGCCGGACGTCCTTCACGCCGGTGATGAGATAGCCCACCTCGCCCACGCCGAGGCCCTTGGAAGGCACCGGCTCCGGGGAGCTCACCCCGATCTCGAGAAGTTCGTGGCTGGCCTTGGTGGACATCATCTGGATGCGTTCACGCGGAGTCAGCTTGCCGTCCACCACGCGGACGTAGGTGACCACTCCGCGGTAGGTGTCATAGACCGAGTCGAAGATCATGGCACGGGCAGGGGCGGCCGGATCGCCGACGGGCGCGGGCAGGTCCCGCACGATCTTGTCCAGCAGGCCTTCGACGCCGACGCCGGTCTTGCCGGAGACCATCAGCACGTCTTCGGGCTTGCCCCCGATGAGGTTGGCCAGCTCGGCCGCATACTTCTCAGGCTGAGCAGCCGGCAGGTCGATCTTGTTCAGCACGGGGATGATCGTCAGATCGTTCTCCATGGCCAGGTAGAGGTTGGCCAGGGTCTGCGCCTCGATGCCCTGGGCGGCGTCCACCAGCAGGATCGCGCCTTCACACGCTGCCAGGGAACGGGAGACCTCATAGGTGAAGTCCACGTGGCCCGGGGTGTCGATCATGTTCAGGGCATAGCTGGTGCCATCCAGTTCCCAGGGCATGCGGACGGCCTGGGACTTGATGGTGATGCCGCGCTCACGTTCGATGTCCATCCGGTCCAGGTACTGGGCCTTCATGTCCCGGGGCTGAACCACGCCGGTCAGCTGCAGCATGCGGTCGGCCAGGGTCGACTTGCCATGATCGATGTGCGCGATGATGCAGAAGTTGCGGATCACGGACGGATCAGTCGCGGCGGGCACCGGTGCAGTGCGGGCCATGGGAGACACTCAGGAGTCCTTACTGTTGCCTTCGGGCGATCCCGCCGCAGGGCCTGCCGCCAGGGGGCAGCAACGTGCGGAACGGAACCGATGGGTCAGATCCACCATTGTCCCACGTTTCGCCCCACTTCCGCTCACTGGCGCCCGCATGCCCTGCGCCATGTCCACTGGGTACTCTGGGTGGTGTGGCCAGCCTCTTCTCACGCATACTCCGGCTTTTCGGCACAGGGTCCCGGCGCACCCGCGACGTACGCCTCCGCCCCTCCCGGGCCTATCCCGGCGACTACACCGGCAAGGTTCCGGTCCGCTACTCCCCCCAGGCCGACGGCCGCCCCGATCCGGGCGAGATCGTCTGGACCTGGGTCCCCTATGAAGAGGACCACGGCCAAGGCAAGGACCGGCCGGTCCTGCTGGTGGGCGAAGACGGCCCGTGGCTCCTGGCGCTCATGCTCACTTCGAAGGACCGGAACAACGGACGGCATCACGACGTCGGGTATGTGGATGTCGGCACCGGCCCCTGGGACCGCGAAGGCAGGCCCAGCGAGGTCAAGGTCAACCGCGTGGTGCGGGTCGACCCGGGCAGCATCCGCCGTGAAGGCGCAGTGCTGGACCGGGCCCGTTTCTCCCAGGTGGCTGAGGGGCTCCGCCGCGCCGGGCATTGAGCGCTTCGGCAGGCCATGCGGGATTTCTGCTAAGATATTTTGCTGTGTGTCCGTACAGGTCGGCGGACACTGATGATTGGCTGCCATAGGCATCCCCACGCCGCTCAGTCAATGGCCAATCTGACGCCCTCTAGACCCATCCGTCATTACAAGAGAGTTCACTAAGTGGCTAACATCAAGTCTCAGAAGAAGCGCATCCTCACCAACGAGAAGGCTCGCCAGCGCAACGTCGCTGTCAAGTCTGAGCTCAAGACCCTCATCAAGACCGTCAACGAGGCGGTTGAGGCTGGTAACAAGGAAGCCGCTGAGTCCGCTGTCAAGGCGGCCAGCCGTAAGCTGGACAAGGCTGTCAGCAAGGGCGTCATTCACCGGAACAACGCTGCCAACCGCAAGTCCGCGATCAACAAGAAGGTCAGCGCTCTCTAAGAGAGCCGCCTCGGCCGGTCGCTGACGCGCCAGGCCGTTCCTGCACTTGTTTTCGACAGTGGCCGGTCCCGTACGGGACCGGCCACTGTCGCGTTAAGCGCCGATGTGCCATGTCCGTGCCAGGTATCCGTGTCACCTGCAGAGGATCCGGGCCGGCGTTCCGGCCCGGATCCCCGGCGGGAAGTTCTCAGCGGCTCCTGACAGAGGATGCCACCAGGTGGACCACGCGCTCCACGGCGTAGACAGGGTCCCGGGACAGGCCCTTCACCTGGGCATCTGCCTCCGCGACCGCGCGGACACAGAGCCGCAGCTGTTCCGGGGTCCAGCGCCGGACGTCGCGCTGGGCCTGTTCCACCAGCCAGGGCTGCATGCCAAGATCCCGGGCGACCTGCGCCGCGGAGCCACGGCTGCCCGCCACACGGGCGAGCGTCCGGAGCTTCGCGGCCAGGGCTGCGACCAGCGGGACAGGATCCGCGCCGGAGTCCAGCGCGTAGCGGAGGGTGGCCAGGGCTCCGGCCGCATCGCCATCGAGCGCGGCGTCGGCGACCTTGAAGGACGTGGCCTCGATCCGCCCTCCGTAGTATTTCTCCACGGCCTCCGTGGTGACCGTCCCGGTCGTGTCCTCGATGAGCTGCACACAGGCGGCGGCGAGTTCGGCGGTCTGTGAGCCGACGGCATTGACGAGGGCCACGACGGCTGGTCCCTCGATTCGCCGACTGGCGGCCCGGAACTCCGCGCTGACGAAGGCGTTCTTGTCGGTGTCCCTCTTCAAGGGCTGGCAGTCCACCACGGGCCAGCGCGACTTGAGCGCGTCCAGGAGTTTCTTGCCACGGTTCCCGCCGCCATGGCGGAGCAGCACGACGGCGT
>Ga0153950_1001315_pt1 | contig 11070 bp, 9 predicted proteins | sample TSNJ034MetaG_FD_104737 | JGI IMG/M metagenome (GOLD analysis project Ga0153950, IMG submission 104737) | Attine ant fungus gardens microbial communities from New Jersey, USA - TSNJ034 MetaG | ecosystem: Host-associated > Fungi > Mycelium > Unclassified | place: USA: New Jersey, Wharton State... | reverse complement strand
TGCACTGGAAGATATCCAGGAGGCGTTTGACACTGCAATTGAGCACAAAGACAAAGCGATTAAAGTAATGATAACCATGGAACAATAAAACTTGGAGGGAATAGCGTGAAAATTCACGCTCACTTTGCGGCATTCGCCGCAACTTCGCTGCGCGAAGCTCATTTCCGCCAAGCGGGGCGGTGCAGCGATTTCATAACAATTTGTGTCTTGGCAGAAATGAGGGTTTAACATGTCGAATCAACATGATATGTGGCTTACTACAGACAATCCGGGAATCGTGTTCGAAAACTCAGAAGTAGGTCGGCTAAAAAAGAGAATATGGGATATGAGCGAGCAGGAAGTAGATTGCATGCTTAAAGAAAAATATGAAATCCCCAGTCCATCGGAAGTGGGCTTGCCCAACACCTATATTCAAAATACCTTACGATATAAAGTGATAGAAAAACGCCGCAAAAACGATGTTGTCGTCATTCCTGTGGGATGCACCGAGAATCACGGCAAACACACCGTCTCTGCATTGGACACCCTTATGTGCCAAAGCATTGCAGAGGCAGTGCGCCGGGCAAGCGCAAAGCAGGGCTGCGAGGTAAACATCGCTTACAACCCGTTGCCTTACGGGGCTCATCCATACCATCATCTTGGGATGCCCGGCACTGTGATTTTGCCCCAGGAAGTAGCGGCGGAAAACCTGATTGCCGTTATGCTGGGCCTTTGGAACGATGGTTTCCGCAAACAAATTTTTATCAACAACCACGGCCAGCTGTGGGTGCTGGAGACAGCTTTGCACGAATTTTTGTACCGGTATCAATTGCCAGGTATTTTCCAGGTAATGGACTGGCACCGTGCCGTGCGCGAATTCTTTCATCCCGGCGGAAAAGACGACTTGGTGAAAACTCCCTTTGTACATGCGGACGAGAGTGAAACCAGTGTTGCAATGTTAACTTTCCCTGACGGAATGGTTGATTTGAGTGTCGCGGAAGAGGCACATATAAACCACTACTTTAGCTCCGGGCGTTTTGATACCTCCACCGATACTTACCACCGCCCACAAAAATGGAGCGAGTCGGAATGTCACTTCCCCATCACTTACAAGGGCACGCCAGAGGGGGTTGTCGGCAAGCCGGCAACATCGGAAGCGCGCAAAGCCAAACGCCCGGTCCTTGCTATTTGTGAGTATTTGATGTTCTGTGTTGATGAGATATTGGAGAAGTTTCCTGCCGGAACCGTACCTCCGGTGGAGGAAGTAACCCACCGCACCGTGGAAGAGATTGAGCCATATCTGCGTGAGCCGGGCAGCCCAGGATGGAAATCTGTTTATGGCCTGCCGAAAATTGGGCTGTAGCCGGAACATAAAAACCAAACGGCACAGGCCGGTCAAATTGATCTAATATTGACCGGCCTGTGCAAAAAATAGGGGATCGTATGGGATATACAATTTTTATGCATTAGAAGCAGGAGGACTGCATAGTAAACCAATTTTTCCTCTTTCTTTTTTCTATTTTAAAGTTGATTCACTATACCGGTATTTGTTACAGCAGCGAAAGGTGGAACATTAAATGCAATACACAAAAGAATTGTTGGCCGGGTATGAGGTAAGCCGCACCCAATGTTTTGGGCCGTCGCCAATTCCCCAAGAAGGCTTATACGACCAGGTGAAAAACCCGGATCAGATTTCCGGCCTAAGCCACGGTGTTGGAACCTGTGCCATGAAACAAGGGGCGTGCAAGCTTACCTTAAATGTGAAAGAAGGCGTTGTCCAAGAAGCGCTGGTGGAGGTGGTGGGCTGCAGCGGCATGACGCAAAGCGCCATGATGGCAAGCGAAATCCTTCCCGGCAGAACAATCTATGAAGCATTAAATACAGATTTGGTGTGCGATGCAATTAATGTTGCCATGCGGGAGATCTTTCTCAATCTTTCCTATGGGCGTACACAGACCGCCTTTACAAAAGGGGGGCTGCAAGTCGGTGCGGCCATTGATGATTTGGGCAATGGACAGAGATCCCAAGTGGGAACCGGCTATGGCAGTCTGTTAAAAGGCCCGCGGTATCTGGAAGTTGCAGAAGGATATGTTACGCTGCTTGGGTTGGACAATCAAAGCCGTGTTATTGGGTACGAATTTGTAAACCTGGGCAGTATGATGGATTTCATTAAGGATGGCGTGGTTCCAGCGCAGGCGCTGGAACAGGCCCGTGGAACCTATGGCCGATTTGATGAGGCAATTTCTACAATTGACCCAAGGAGGCAATAAATATGGCGGTTTTCCACAGCTATGAAGAACGAATTCCTCGCATCAATTCTCTATTAAACCAATATGGCATACAAAATATTGAGCAGGCGCGAGAAATCTGTACCCAAAACGGGCTGGATGTGTTTGCGATTGTAAAAGGAATTCAGCCCATTTGCTTTGAGGATGCCTGCTGGGCATATTGTGTGGGTGCTGCTGTTGCAATTTGTGAAAAACAGAACAATGCCGGTGAAATTGCCGTCACCTTGGGAGAGGGGTTGCAGGCGTTTTGCATACCCGGTTCGGTATCGGAAGAACGCCAGATTGGCATTGGTCATGGGGAACTTGCAGCAATGGTTCTGCGGGAAGACGTAAAATGCTTTGCTTTTTTAGCCGGCCATGAAAGCTTTGCAGCAGCGGAGGGGGCCATTGGAATTGTGCGTTCGGCAAACAAAGTGCGTAAGATACCTTTACGGGTTATATTAAACGGCCTTGGAAAGGATGCGGCTGATATTATTGCAAGGGTAAACGGATTTACGTATGTTCAAACAACCTTTGATTTTGAGACTTCCCAACTGAAAGTGGTATTGGAGGTCCCCTACTCCAATGATGAACGGGCTAATGTTCATTGTTATGGCGCGCACGATCCCCGGGAAGGCATTGCAATTATGGAGCATGAGGATGTGGATGTTTCTATTTCTGGAAACGCAACCAATATGATCCGATTTCAGCATCCTGTGGCCGGCGCATACAAAAAAAGCTGCATTGCCCGTAAAAAAGAATATTTTGCTTGTGCTTCCGGCGGTGGAATAGGCAGAACGTTAAACCCGGATGATACCTCTGCGGGGCCCTCTTCCTATGGTCAAACCGACCTGATGAGCCGTATGTACGCCGACACCACCTTTGCGGGTTCTTCCTCCGTACCTGCACATGTTGAAATGATGGGCTTTATTGGAATGGGAAATAATCCCATTGTAGGGGCGACTGTTAGCATTGCCGTGAAGCTGGCCCAGATTGCGTAAGTAAGGAGAGGAATCATGTATGAAGCAGGGGCAATCCTTTGAACTGGCGACCGACTCCTTTCGAAACCGGACGGCATATACCTGTCTGGATCTGGACAGATTTTCTTACTATTTGTATTACCCCAAAGACAACCGGACAGAATGTCAAAATCTCATTGTTCTCATCCATGGTTCGGAGCGCGGCGCCGAAGCGTACCGCAATCAATTTAAGAGCTTCGCGGATGAACATAATTGTGCCGTTGTAGCCCCCTTATTTACTGCGGGCTATCCGGAACCAACAGATTATGAGAACTATTGTTTTTTAAGTTATAAGGGAATCCGCTATGATTTGAACCTGCTTTCTATCGTAAAGCAGGTGCGGCAACAGGTTGCAATCAAAAGTGAACGGTTCCTGTTGCATGGTTTTTCCGGTGGGGGACAATTTGCACATCGATTTTTATATTTGTATCCGGAATGGTTAAAGTGTGTTTCCATTGGCGCTCCGGGAAGGTTGACAAAATTGGATGAAAGCTTACACTGGCCGGAAGGAGTACGGGGTATGAATGCAACGTTTAACAAAGAAATTATATTATCCGAAATTGCGAAAGTGCCCATACAGGTAATTGTGGGAAAGGATGACACAGAGCAATTTGCCTATACTGATGGTTTGCGTTCCCGTATTGACAATTGTGTGCAGTTGTCCACCATGTTGGAATTACTGGGATGCCGTATCACGTTTTCTGTTATGCCCAATACGGGGCACAACGGATTTGAAATTCTGAATGGGGTAAAAGATTTTTTTGCGCTGCATGTATAATTTGCAAGAGGAGTGTGTTCAGATGAAAGCATTACTGGCCAGCGGAACCTGGAAACCAAAAGCAGGCTACACCCCAACCCAAAGTTCGCACCCATCGCGAAAAGCGTTTGGGAAAGCTCCAATGCGTATTCAAATACGCAGCATTACGAACTGTTGATGACAGGGCATCGCTTGGGCTTGTCTGAACCGCAAACCGGGCAACGGGCAGGGTCAATGCCCGTGAGTTTTTGGATGAGCTGTGCGGCTATGATGTGCCGGCTCCCATGGAGCTTATACTAAACACTGACTAAAAAGCGACATAACTTGCGGTCTATTTTCCGCCCAGCGTTGTCATCCTCCTTATTACGCCCATACCGGTGAATCATGTGTGGATTCCACTGAATCAGAACATTTGCTTTGATTCTTTTAAAAAACGGGGCTGTTGCAGAAAAGCCCCAGCCGGAATCCTTGCTCCAAAGCCTTGTTCACTAAACAGATTGTCCCATCAATCGGTGGTGAAGTACTTGCTACAGCCACAATTATTTAAGTGTATAAGTGTCGAAAAAGCTCTGTATTGGTAAGATTTTCTTGCGATACAGAGCTTTTTGTCTTTCAATATTAAATGCCTGATTTCGGAAGATTGCTTGTAAACGTATTTGGAAGTACATAATTTACGTTATGAAATGTTATTAATTATATACAATTTTAAAAAATCTATTGCTTTAATAATGGACTTATGCTATTATATCAATAATAAGTTTACAATTAATTATATAGTTTACAATTGTAAATTTATTATAAAATCCGGCCCGCCGCCTGCCGTAAAAGCGGCAGCCGCGCAAAGGATAGAATCACTGCTACGGCACGGATAGGGAGCGGGATGATATGAAGTTTGAATTAATCCTGGACTGCGCTCTGGAACTGATCGAGACCCCCATATGGGATGGACGGATTGGAAAACTGTACTGGACGGATTTGTTTTCCGGAGACGTGCATCGGTACGACCCAAAGACCGGAGGGGACGAGGTGTGGAGGACCAATCAAATGATAGGCTCGGCCATCCCTTGCGACGAGCTTGGAAAGGTACTGTGTGTGTTGGAAAACGGGGTTCATATCCTGGATTTGGAGTCCGGAACGCTGGAATTTTTGGCGGACGCGGAGCCTGGCAATACCGGGAATCGCTGTAATGATTCCCGTGTTGACGCGGCGGGCCGCCTGTTTCTGAGCACGGTTTCCAAGCTGTATGGCACAGACAAATACCACCCCGAGCTGGTGGGGGGATTTTATATGCTGGATACAAACCGGAAAAGCATCGTCACCCTGGTCGAGGGCATCCAGCAATACAACGCCATCGTCTGGACCAAAGACAACTCCCGCATGTATGTAGTGGATACATATCACGAAAAGCTTATCGCTTTTCCCTACAGCCTGGAAAAAGGCCCTGCGGGCGGCCCTGAAAACGTGGTGGATTTTTCGCCTTACGGCATGCCCGACGGCATGTGCATCGACCAGGAAGACACCCTCTATGTCTTCCACTGGTCGGGCAGGATCACCGTGTGGAACAAGAAGCTGCAATTCGTCCGTGAAATTCCATTCCCGGTGGAGTACGCTTGCTGCGGGGGTTTTGGCGGCAGCGACAATAAAACGCTTTTTGCAGCGACCTCCAAATTCGGCTATACTCCGGAACAATTGGAGGCCAACAAAGGAGCCGGCGGCCTGTTTGCCGCACACTGCCAGGTGGCGGGGCGCAATGATTATTTTTATAAAATATAGTAAACCAACGTCAAAATGATCGCATTTTGACGTTGGTTTACCGAATGGGAATCAACTTTAAAGTTGATTCACTATAAACATATAATTTACAAAAAGGAGAAATGCTCTATGATGACGCCGTTTGATTTTGCACTGCAGACAAAAATTGTCTTTGGGGAAGGACAAATCGCCCGGGTGGGCAGTGAAGCCGCGGTGTTTGGCAAAAAAGCGCTATTGGTTACCTACGACGAGGACTTTGTCAAAAAGATCGGCTTTTACGACAAGGTTGCGGCCAGCTGCCGCGAAGCTGGCGTGGAGCTGCTGGAGCTGTTTGGCGTAAAGAGCAATCCCACTGCGGAGCACGCCGCTAAGGGGATTCGGCTTTGCAAGGAACAAAAGCCCGACGTCATCATCGCCCTGGGAGGCGGCTCGGCGATAGACGCCGCGAAATACATCGGCGTGGGCGCCTGTATCGACGGAGATCCCTGGGATTTTGTTTTGGGCAAGGCGGAAATTACCAAGAGCATACCGGTTATTGCGGTGGTCACCATCCCCGCTACCTCCTCGGAGCTCAACGCCACCTCGGTGATGAACAATGAGACGCTCCAAAGGAAGGACGGTTTTGTAAACCCCATCATGAAGCCGAAGGTTGCCATATTGGATCCGGAGCTCACCTATACAATCCCCGTAAAGCAAACGGTTTATTCCGCGGTGGATATCATCTCCCACCTGTTGGAACATTATCTGGGGCATAATTTGGAATTTGCCCCCTATCAAAACCACTTCTGCGAGGGTGGCATCCGCTCCATAATGGAGTGTATGGACAGAATTATAGAAAACCCCGCCGACCCCGAGGCCCGATCCATTATGATGTGGCAGGCGGCTTTTGCGTGGAACGGTTTTTACGACGCGGGCTTTGGACTCCCCAATTCGAACATCCACATTTTGGGGCATTCCCTGTCCAATTATTACGACACGCCCCACGGCGCCGCGATGGCGGTCACCATTTTGACCACCATGCGCTACTATCTGAATGAGCGCACAAAAAAATATGCCGATTTTGCCAGAGAGGTATTTGGCGTGCGCAGCGATGACGACATGGTTGCGGCCTGCGCGGGCATAGCCGCTTTGGAGGCATGGTTTCAAAAAATCGGCGCGCCCACAACCCTCACCGAGGCCGGCATCACCGATCCGGACGCGGTGAACAAGCTGGCGGCCGACGCGCTGAAAACAGCCGCCGCGTGGGGCGAGGTAGAGGCCTACGGCTACAACGAGGCCATGCTGCGCGAGCAATTCGAGCTTTGCAGATAGGGGGACGCGCACATGAGCTGTTTTTTGGGAATTGACGCGGGTACCAGCGGAATTAAAGCCATTGTTCTGGAGCACACAGGCCGCATTTTGGGGGAGGGCTACGCCGAATGCAATGTCGTCGCCCCCAAGCCGGGCTGGGCGGAGGAGGATCCCCTGGACTGGTGGGAGGCCTGCAAAACAGCCGTGGGCCTTGCCGTTTCGAAAAGCGGACGGGGAAAAGACATAGAGGGAATCGGCTTTTCGGGCCAGATGCAGGGCAGTACCCTCATGGACGCGGATATGAACCCCGTGGACAACTGTATCATATGGATGGACCAGCGGGCCTCTGCCGAGGCCGACGAGTTAAATACCCGTATGCCCCGGGAGGAAATGCTGGATATAGCGGCGAATTTCTGCCTGCCCAGCTATTGGGCCCCAAAGCTTCTCTGGCTGCAAAAGCATAAGCCGGATGTGTTTGAGCGAACCAAGACCGTGCTCTTCACCAAGGACTATCTGCGCTACCGCATGACCGGCGAAGTGGCTACCGAGGTGTCGGACGCCTCGTGCAGCTTTCTGCTGGATATGAAAAAACGCGCGTGGTCCCCCCGCCTGTTTGAGGCGGCGGGCCTGCCCATGGACATGGTTCCCCGGCGGCTGCTGGAATCCCAGGATGTCGCAGGGTATCTGCGGGCGGATTTGGCCGAAGAATGGGGCATGCGCGCCGGAATTCCCGTGGCGGCGGGCGGCGGGGACCAGACGATGGGGGGCGTGGGCAGCGGTGTTGTCCGGCCCGGTGTGGTGGCGGCGACTATCGGCACCTCCGGCGTGGTGTTTGGCTGCTGCGAGACCCCTTTTGTGGACGAAGAGCGCCGGGCCATGTACAGCCTGTGTCACTCGGTTCCCGGCGTTTACAGCTATCTGGGCTGTACGCTGGGCGCGGGCGGCTCCTACAAATGGCTGCGGGACACCATCTTTGCAGCAGAGAAAGACGCCATGGAGGCAAAGGGAGAGAACATCTACGCGTACATGGACTCCCTGGCGGAAAAGGCGCCGGTGGGAAGCGAGGGCCTCGCCTTCCTGCCCTACCTCAGCGGGGAGGGGACCCCTCATGTGGATCCCGACGCGCGGGGCGTGTTCTTTGGGCTGTCCTACCGCCATGGCAGGGGGGATCTCTGCCGCAGCATCATGGAGGGCGTCACCTTCTCACTGCGGGATACCATTGAAATTCTGAGAGCCACCGGGCGCAGCATCACCCAGGTGAGGGCCATGGGAGGCGGGGCAAAGAGCCCGCTGTGGCGCCAAATCCAAGCGGATGTATACAACGCCACAGTCATTACCATGAACATGGAGGAAGGGCCGGCCGCCGGCGCGGCCATTCTGGCGGCGGTTGCCTCGGGCTTCTTTAAAAATGTGGAAGAGGGCTGTTCGGCGATTCTCAAGCCGGTGAGCACCACCGAACCCATCGCCAAAAACGCGGCGGTTTATGATGAGTATTACCAGACCTACCACTCGTTGTACCCTACCCTGAAGGAGACCTTTGCAAGGCAGGCGTCTCTGGTGGAAAAGCAGATGTCGGAGTAGAAAAATGCGCCGGGGGTAAAAAAACCGATGATCACAGTGCAAAGCCTGACAAAACAGTATGGCGCGAAGCTTGGCGTGGAGGATATCAGCTTCTCCATTCAAAAGGGTGAGATTGTGGGGCTTTTGGGCCCAAACGGGGCGGGAAAGTCCACCATTATGAAGATGCTGGCCGGGCATATCCGCCCCAGCTCCGGCCAAATCGAGGTGGACGGCATCCGCGCGGACGAACGCCCCCGGGAGGTTGCGGCGCGCATTGGGTTTGCCCCGGAGCTTCCCGCCCTGTACCCCGAAATGCCTGTAAAGGATTTTCTGCGTTTTATCACCGAAATACGGGGGGTTCCCCGTCCCCGGCGGGCGGAGCAGGTGGAAGAAATTATGAAGCTGTCGGGTATTGAGCAGGTTGCGGGAAGGCTCATCAAAAATCTCAGCAAGGGATACCGGCAGCGGGTGGGGCTGGCGCAGGCTCTGGTGGGATTTCCGCCCATCCTGATTCTGGATGAGCTCACCGCCGGGATGGACCCCAAGCAGATCGCCGATGTGCGCCTGCTCATCAAAAAACTCAGCGATAAACACACGATAATCCTCAGCAGCCACATCCTGTCGGAGATACAGGCCACCTGCGAAAAGGTGATTATTCTCAACAAGGGCCGTCTGGCGGCGGTGAGCGACATGAAGCTTTTGAACCAGAGCGGCGGGGAGGGCGACTCCTTCCTGTTGCGCTTGAAAGCGCCCAAGACCATGGGAGAAAAGCTGCTGGCGGGCGTGGAGGGGATCCAATCAATACGGCTTGTGCCGGATTCCCGGGAGGAGAGCACCAGCTTTTTCATAACCGGGGCAGGCGGCGTCCGGGAGGAGATTTTCGGAGCGCTTGCAAGACAGAACGTCCCCATTCTGGAGCTGCGCACCGCCTCGGCGACGCTGGAGGAGGTATTCCTGCAGCTCACCGGGGAGCCCCAAAACGAGGAGGCAAAGGACTAGATGCGGTATCTGATCAAACGGGAAATCTCAAACTACTTCTCCACCCCCTTCGGATTTGTGTTTTTGGGGATATTTCTTTTGCTTTCGGGGCTCTCCTTTGTCACCTACAATTTGGTGGGGGGCAACGGCGATCTTGCCGGGATGTTCTCGCTGCTGGGCAGCATGTCCTTTATGGTGTTCCCCATCCTCACAATGCGGCTGTTCAGCGAGGAGCGCCGCAGCGGGACAGAACAGCTTCTGCTCACCTCGCGGCTCACCATTCCCCAGATTGTGTTGGGGAAATTCCTTGCGGCGGTGCTTGTGCTGCTGGCGGCGCTGGCGGTTACCCTTGTGTACGTGATGATTATTGGAGTGTACGGCTACCCCAATTGGGGGGGGATTTTCGCGTCCTACCTGGGGTATCTGCTGCTGAGTACGGCGATGATCGCCATTTGTACCCTTACCTCCTCCTTGGCCGAAAACCAGGTGACCGCCGCCGTCCTCTCCTTCGGCGCGTTGTTTGTATTGGTGATGATGTCCTCCTTCAGCCGGAATTTACAGATTCCCGTCGTGGCCGACATCCTTTCCGCCTTGGCGGTTACAACGAGGTACGACGAATTTACCCGCGGTATTTTCCGGCCGGGCCCGGTGGCGTATTATCTCGCCTACACCGGCGCCGCGCTGTTTTTGACAGTAAAAAACATGCAGCTGCGCACACTGCGCTGAATAGGAGTATCGCGTGAGAGAGAAAACGAAACGAAGCTTTGGGAAAATACAAAAAGTGTATATCACCGCGGGCATCGCAATTGTGCTGGTATTTGTTCTGGCGGTGCTTCTGGTGAAGCTGGCGTATCTTCTGCCCTGGCGGTACGACATGACCGAACAGCGTTTGTTCACGCTTTCGGGGCAGTCCCTTCAGGTATTGGAGGGGTTGGAGGAACCGGTGCAGATTGTGGCCGTGTACCCCACAGGCCGGGAGGAGATGATGGTGGAGTCTCTGCTGGCGGAATACGGCCGGGCCACGGAGCAGGTCGAGGTGGAGTTTGTGGACGCCGAGCGGGATCCCGCGGCTCTGGCGAAATACCGGCTGGAGCTGGCGTCGATCCCCAACGGCGTGTTGATTGTAAAGAGCGGGGAGAGGATGAAGCTCATTTACTCCAGCGCGCTGTTTGAGGAAACCGTGGAGGGCAACGTCTTCAGCGGGGAGAGGGAGATCACCGGCGCGGTGCGCTACGTGACCACACAGGATATGCCGGTGGTATATATCGTACAGGGGCATCAGGAGACGGCGCCCGCCGAGCGGATGACCAAGGCGGTATCGGCCTTGGAGCTGGAAGCCTATCGGGTGGATACGCTGAACCTTTTGCAGGCCGGGCAGGTGCCCGGCGACGCGGATATTCTGATTTTCCCCTCGCCGAAGGAGGATCTCTCAGAGGAAGAAGGGCAAATGCTGGAGGATTACCTCAAG
>Ga0153950_1001312_pt1 | contig 11103 bp, 10 predicted proteins | sample TSNJ034MetaG_FD_104737 | JGI IMG/M metagenome (GOLD analysis project Ga0153950, IMG submission 104737) | Attine ant fungus gardens microbial communities from New Jersey, USA - TSNJ034 MetaG | ecosystem: Host-associated > Fungi > Mycelium > Unclassified | place: USA: New Jersey, Wharton State... | reverse complement strand
TGGCATGTCGCTCATGCCGCGACGGGCAGTTACTTTTGGAGGAACAAAAGTAACCAAAATTCCCACGGGGGAGGGCCCCCGTGACCCCCCTGCACTATGGGTAGCTGTCTCTCGTAATCTTGTAGTCGTTTAGAGGTATCTACGATATTTAAATAGGGGCACCGGCCCCTAAAACCCCCGCTTAAGGACTTCCAGTCCTTAAGAATCCAGTGTTCTTTGGCAAACGATGTTGGCGTGGTGCCATGGGGTGCGCCGTCGGTGGGCTGCCGCCCAGCGCGGCGCTGCTTTTGGAAGGGTAACGCCTAACCGAGCACAAATTTAGCGACCGGAATGGGGTTTTTGGGCCCCATGGAGGGAGCGGACGGTTTGATTGGGGTTTTGGCTGTGCAGGGCGTTACAACCTTGCTGAATTACGGGTTCTTAGGGCCATTATGGCCCTAAGCGGATCCGGGCGGAGCCCGGCCGCCGGAGGCAAAGCTGACGCCCAGCACAAAGCTCCGCCCGGCCAACCGAGACAGGGTTAACGCTAAAATCAGGCCAAGCCAGAGGCATTGTTTCAGCAAGGGGATACCCGCGTTACCCGGGATTTTCCGGAATTGCGCCGGGGCGGCCCGTTGTGTTATACTGGGGTTATTCTGAACGACTTTATTATCCGAAAGGGGATTCCGCCATGACCAAAGAGGGACTTAAGCAGCTGATGCTGGATGAAATTGATAAACAAGCCGACCGCATTATCGGTTTGGGGGACGCCATATTCCAGAACCCGGAGCTGGGCTTCAAGGAGCGGGACACCGCCCGGCTGGCAGCCGAAACCTTGAAGGGCCTGGGGCTCCGGTGCCAAGAGGGCCTGGCGCTCACCGGCGTCAAGGCGGTGGCCGGAACCAACGACGGCCCCCGGGTCATGATAATGGGGGAGCTGGACGCGGTGGTCAGCCCGCTGCACCCCTGGGCAAACCGGGAGACCGGGGCCGCCCATTCCTGCGGCCACAATTCCCAGATAGCCGCCCTGCTTGGAACAGCCATGGGCCTGGTACCCTTTATGGAGCACCTGGACGGCCAGGCCGCCTTTGTGGCGGTGCCGGGGGAGGAATATGTGGAGCTGGAATTCCGGGAGCGGCTGCGCCGGGACGGGGAGATCGAATTTTTCGGCGGCAAGCAGGAGTTTATCCGACTGGGGCTGCTGGACGACATTGACATGGGCATGATGATCCACTCCCATGCCGGGATGGAGGAGCGAAAATTCCTGCTGTCCTGCGACAGCTCCGGTTTTCTGGGCAAGATCATTCGTTTTACCGGAAGGGAGGCCCACGCGGGGGCCGAGCCCTTCGCCGGTATCAACGCACTCAACGCGGCGGCCCTTTCCCTGATGGCGGTGAACGCCCAGCGGGAAACCTTCCGGGAGGAGGATCGCATCCGGGTGCACCCCATCATCACCAAGGGCGGGGATCTGGTGAATATCGTACCGGCGGATGTGCGCATGGAAACCTATGTGCGCGGGCGCACCACCGCCGCCGTAACCGGCGCTTCGGAAAAAGTGAACCGGGCGCTCCAGGGCAGCGCCTTCTCGGTGGGGGCGGAGGTTACCATCACCGAAATCCCCGGCTACCTGCCCCTTATTCAGGATCCCCATATTAACCGGATATTCGGTGAAAACGGAGAGGCGCTGCTGGGGAAGGAGGCCATCCTCACCGGCTACGAGCTCATGGGCTCCACCGACGCCGGGGATGTGAGCTCGGTGCTGCCCTTCGCCCACATTTCTACCGGAGGGTATTCCGGCGCCGCCCACAGCAAGGACTTTGCAATCTGCGACCCCTACATGGCCTATGTAATGCCTGCCAAGGCCATGGCCATGACCACGGTGGATCTGCTGTGGGACAAGGCCGCCCTGGCCCGCCGGGTGCGGGAATCCTATACCCCCGCCTTCACCAAGGAGGATTATGTACGCTTTTGGCGGGGGTATAGCAGCACCATAGGCTGACAGAGGTATGCTAAAATTTGTTTTGACTATCCGGTTTTCCCTAAAGTCTCCGGTGGATATGACGATATACTAAGGTAGGCAATTCCGCAGAAAACGCCGCTTCTGGCATAAAAGGCGGAAAAACAAAATTCACAAATGCTTAGCCGTGGATTTAGGGGATGTGGGGATGTTATGAGAAGCTCTTTCAGTGTTTTTCTGATTCTTACCATGATAGTGAGCCTGACGGCATGCGGGGGAACTGTTAACGCCTCCGGCGGCAAGGCCGCGCCCTCCGCCGGTGAAGACCAGTCCGCGGCCGGCGGCGTGGCAAACGATCCCAAGGCTTTTCTGGTCTACGCCGAGGTCAACCCCGAGGGTTCCCTGATGGGAATGACCGCCCAGACCTTTAAAACGGTTGCCGAGGAGCTGTCCGGCGGTTCCATCACCATCAATGTGCAGGCGGGCGGCGTGTATGGCTCCGAGGGCGATGTGCTGGAGGATATGATCTCCGGCGACGGCGCGGATATCGCCCGAATTTCCACCATGTCCCTGAAGGGCTATGACGGCATCAGCGTAACCAACCTGTTGTCCGTTCCCTACATATTTTCCAGCCGGGAGCATTTCTGGGCCACCACCGACAGCTATATCGGCGGCGAGATCAAGGAGGAGTGCTTCAATGCCGGTTTGAATATCCACGGCCTGTTTTTTGTGGAGGAGGGCTTCCGCCACTTCTTTTTCAAGGATGAGGTAACCGGCATCAAGGACTTACAGGGCTTAAATATCCGCGTTTCCTCCGACACCACCTCCATGGGCATGGTTGAGGGCCTGGGGGCAACCCCCATAACCGTTGCCTTTACCGAGGTGTACTCCGCCCTGCACTCCGGCGCGGCGGACGCTGCCGAGCAGCCCATTGTGAATTATCAGTCCAACGCCTTCCATCAGGCCGCCCCCTATATGATTCTCGACGGGCACACCTTGGGCTCGGGGATGGTTATCATTTCAGACGGCGCGTGGAATAGGCTCACCGCCGCGCAGCAGGATGTGCTGATTCAGGCGGGCGAGGCTGCCAGCGACTATAACCGCAAGAATTCCGCCATTATTGAACAGGAATGCCGTGACGAGCTGAAAGCCGCCGGTGTCACCTTCATTGATGTGGAGGACAAACAGCCCTGGCGTGAGGCCTGTGCGGAAATTATTTCCGAGGTTACCGCCGGACTGGAGGAGTATACCTCCTATATCGCCGGACTGGAATAGCCCTCACAGGGCTTGAAGAAGCTTCTTTTGGAAAAAGCTTCTCTTTAAAATGCTTTAGCATTATGGGCAAATACGATAGTCAGATAGCGTCACCGCGGTGGCCGCTTTGGAGCAGTACCGGTGGGACGGAAACCTTTTGCAGCTGGAAGCCTTCTGCGAACAGCTGGTTATAGCTGGTTAACTTAAAAACGCTAAAGCGCTTTTAAGTCGCGGCGAACGCCGCACGCCGCCCATATGGCGGCGTTAACCTTGCTGCACAGTCAGTTCTTCCAGAAAGCGTATTGACGGAGGAACGGTGAAAGCCCTTGTCGCCAGATTGTATCCCGAGATCCGGTCGGACGGCAATATGGAAAAAATTATGGTGCTCAGGCACCCCGAGGCAGTAAGGATTGCGGAATTGCTGGAAAAACACACGGGGAGCCGGAAGGCTGCGGCGGATGAACTGGGGATCAGCGCCACCACCCTCTGGCGCAGGATGAAAAAATATGGGGTGGACGAGAAATACGGGGCTTAAACCCCAATCCCGGCCTAAAAGAGAAGCGTAAGAAGCGGGACGGTTATAAAGGACAAAATGGTTGTAACAAACACGCATTTGGAGGCATATACGGTATCGGCGCCATATTTTTGCGCCAGGACAGCCGATGTGGTGCCCACAGGCATGGCCACCAGCAGCACGATGCTGGCCATGACCGGCCCACTGATATGTAAAAGGCGGAGGACAAGCAGCGCCATGAGGGGCAGCATAATCAACCGCACAAAAGCCAGCGCAAATACACTTTTTTGGAATACGGTGCGCCAATTGACGTTGGCAAGAATGGCGCCCACGATAATCATAGACAGGGGATTGGCGCAGCCGCCGATATTTTGGAGCGCGGTTTGCAGTGGAGCGGGGAGCTCCCAGGCAAAGAGCATCCGGAGGATTCCAAGCTCGCAGGAAATCAGGCAGGGATTGAGCAGGATTTTTTTCACCTTGGCCTGAAAGGGAGACTTTGTAAACAGGGAAATGCCGGCCGTCCACATGGTTATGCGGTTGGGAATGATAAAGATCGAGGCGTAAAACAGCATTTCCGACCCAAAGGCGCTGGCGATCAAGGGAAGCCCGGCAAAGCCGGAATTATTGACGATGGTGCCATACTGCATGATGATTTTCTCACCGGCGGGAAAGCGGTTGTAGATTATCTTGGACAGAAGGTAGGACGCGACGCTGATACCGGTGGCCACGGCGAGCACCATCGAAACGGTGGGCAGCCGATCCCATGTCAGGTCAATGGAAAAGGAATTAAAGATCATGCAGGGCAGGGTGATTGTCAGCATAAAGTCCACAAAGCTCTCCAATGACTGATCGCTGATGATTTGTTTTTTACGGCAAAATATACCCACCGCGACATAGATAAACAATACGGCTTGTATATTGACCATCTGGAAAACGCTCTCCAAACTGTAGGAACCCTCCTTTCTCAGCCTTAGGCTGGCAAAAATTATTATGACCATCGTATTTGGTCAGGCGATGTTGCTGCGTTTTGCCGCTGCCGCTGTGCTCTGGCGTTGGCGTTGCGGTGCGTAGCCTGCCCCAAAAACCCCCGCTTAAGGACTTCCAGTCCTTAAGAATCCAGTGTTCCTTGGCAAACGCTGGTGGCAGTGTGCCACGGGGTGCGCCGTCGATGGGCTGCCGCCCAGCGCGGCGCTGCTTTTTTTGCAGGGGCGATTAATGACCGCTCCTGCTGCAACAACAGATTTAATGCATAACCGACAAAAATAACACTATTCCATCAGGTTGTATGTACTGTACCAAATCAAAGGCATAAGCAACGCTCTTGACCATATGCATGGCCCCGGAAATGCTTTCCTCCCCCGACTCCAGAAAGATGGAGGGGCATTTGTGTCTGTCGGCCTGGGCGCATACGACCTCGCCGCCAATGACAATATCCGCCCCTTCCGCAATCGCGATTCCCACGGCGGCTGCCAGATTGGAGCCGTCCTTTACGAAATACTCCTTTAAGGATACCTCATAAAGTTCGTTAAAACAAGACATATCACAAAACATATTATACGAATCAAGGGTTGGATTTAACGACGAGGGTAAGCCGTTTTTCAGACTATGCAATTGAATGTTTCATAATGAGCATTAAAACAAAGCCTTTACTCATGCGATTTGTGATTTTCTACCCTTGATTCGCATTTATTGTTGCATAAAACCATGTTAATGCCCTGTGTCATCTAAGTTCATCTTTATCCGGACGTGCACTTACACAAGCACGGCGGCGCACGCCTGTTTTTACCGGAATGACGCACGTTCGCTTGACAAAATCCCTCTGTTCATAGTATCATTTAGCATACGACAATCCATATTGTCTTTCGGATTTTAAATGAAACGACGATACTACGACTGGAACGGGGACGGGCGTTATGGTAAACAGCATGACCGGCTATGGCCGGGCGCAGCAGCTTCTGGGGGAACGGGAAATAGGCGTGGAGATTAAGTCGGTGAACCACCGCTATTTTGAGTTTTCGGCCCGTGTACCCCGCAGCTACGGTTACTTGGAGGAAAAGCTCAAAACCCTGGTACACGCCCGGGTAGGCCGGGGGAAGGTGGACGTCTTTGTTTCCATCCTCGCGCTGGAGGGCGCGGCCGCCCAGGTGGAAGTCAACCACACACTGGCGGAAGGCTACCTGTCCGCCCTCCGGGGACTGGGCCGCGAGCTGATGCTGGACGACGACATCACCCTGTCGGACATGACGCGCTTCAGTGATATTTTTACTATCCGCAAAAGCGAGGCGGATGAGGACGAAGTGTGGAAGGATGTAAGGGCTGTCGCCGACCAGGCCCTGGACGCCTATCTTGCCATGAAGGGAACCGAGGGGCAAAAGCTGGAGTCGGATGTCCGCGGGCGGCTGGACTCCCTGGAGGGCCTTGTGAGCCAGGTGGAGGAGCGGAGCCCCCAGGTGGCGGAACAGTACCGCCGGCGGCTTTACGCAAAGCTTCAGGAGGTTTTGGGGGATACCGGAATCGAGGAGGGCCGCGTGCTCACCGAAGCCGCGCTCTTTGCCGAGAAAACCGCGGTGGACGAGGAAACGGTGCGCCTTCGCAGCCACCTGGATCAAATGCGCGGCTTTTTGTCCCAGGGAGGGGAGGCGGTTGGCCGTAAAATGGATTTCCTTGTGCAGGAGATGAACCGGGAAACCAACACCATCGGCTCCAAGGCCCAGGATTTGGATATGCAGCGCATTGTGGTGGATATGAAAAGCGAGATTGAAAAAATCCGGGAGCAGATTCAGAATATTGAATAACCCCGGGAGGAGGACGTCAAGGTGAAGCTCATTAACATCGGTTTCGGAAATATGGTTTCCGCCAACCGCCTCATTGCCATTGTCAGCCCCGAATCCGCGCCCATCAAGCGGATTGTGCAGGAGGCCCGGGACAAGGGCGCCCTCATCGACGCAACCTATGGCCGGAGAACCCGGGCTGTAATCATCACCGATTCCGACCATGTAATCCTCTCCGCCGTGCAGCCCGAAACTGTAGCCGGTCGCCTGGAGGATGACGGCAACGAGGTGGACGATGACTGAGCGCGGGTTACTGATCGTATTTTCAGGCCCCTCGGGGGTGGGAAAGGATACACTTCTGACCCATTTGCTGGAGCGGCGGCCCGATTGTACCGTCAGCGTGTCCGCCACCACCCGGCAGCCCCGTCCCGGCGAGGTGGAAGGCCGGGACTACTACTTTATCACCCGGGAAAAATTCGGTGAGCTGGTAGCCTGCGGAAAGATGCTGGAATACGCCCAGTACTCGGATAATTTCTATGGCACACCGGCGGATGAGGTGGAGCGCAAGCGCAACCAGGGCTGCCACGTCATCCTGGAAATCGAGGTTCAGGGCGCTATGCAGGTTAAGGAGCATTGCCCCGACGCCGTTTTTATCTTTCTCATGCCTCCCTCTATGGAGGCGCTCCGCCAACGGCTGGAAAAACGGGGGACCGAAAGCCCCGAGGCGGTGGAGCAGCGGATCCTGGCGGCCCGGGAGGAAATCGCCCAGGCGGATGCGTATGATTACCTGATTGTAAACAACACTATAGACGAGAGCTGCGCCCAGCTGGATGCCGTAATCACGGCCGCAAGCTGTGACGCCAAGCGAATGATGCAGCTGCTGAAAAAGGAGAATGACAATGCTTAGACCATCCATGTACCAAATTATCGGGAAATATGACAGCTACTATGAGTTTGTTGTGGCCGTGTCCCAGCGCGCCCGGGATATTGCGGAGGCCGCCGAGGAGCACCATATCCATCTGGTGGAAAAGCCGGTTAAGCTGGCGGTGGAGGAGTTTGCCTCCGGCAAAAGTAAGGTGACTGATTTTATCTGATTTTTTTTACGCCGCTTTGGCGGCATGGCTTGTGGGCTTCCTATGGGGATTGGATTGCCGTTGTGTCGCGATGCGTTTTGGCGTTGGCGCTGTGCGCTTTGCCTGCCGCTGTGCCACGGGGAGGCATGTCGCTCATGCCGCGACGGGCAGTTACTTTTGGAGGAACAAAAGTAACCAAAATTCCCACGGGGGAGGGCCCCCGTGCCCCCCCTGCACTATGGGCAGCTGTCTCTCGTAATCTTGTAGTAGTTTAGAGGTATCTACGATATTTAAATAGGGGCACCGGCCCCTAAAACCCCCGCTTAAGGACTGGCTAGTCCTTAAGAATCCAGTGTTCCTTGGCAAACGCTGTTGGCGCGGTGGTGCGGGGTGCGCCGTCGGCGGACTGCCGTCCGGCGCGGCGCTGCTTTTTGCAGGGCTAACGCCTACCCGAGCACAAAATCAGCTGCCGGAATGGGGTTTTTGGGCCCCATGGAGGGAGCGGGAGGTTGGCTTGGGGCTTGTTGCTGTGTGAGAAGCTACAACCTTGCTGAATTACGGGTTCTTAGGGCCATTATGGCCCTAAGCGGGTTCGGGCAGAGCCCGACCGCCGGAGGCAGGGCTAACGCTTGTGTGCCGTCGGCGGACTGCCCTCGGTTGCGGCGCTGGGGTTGTTTTTTATATCCCCAGCTGTTCTTTTATAATGCCTGGTACTGCGTCCAGAACCTTCTCCAGCCCTTCTGTGCCGGGAATGCCGCCCATAGCGTTATCGGGACGCCCTCCGCCGGAGCCCCCGGCTGCTTTGGCGGCTGCCTGAACCAGCTTGCCGCTGTGGACGCCTGCTTTTACCGCGTCCTTTCCGGCAAAGGCGAAAAGGGTTATTTTTTCACCGCCGATTCCCGCGATGAGGCCCGCTATATCGCTGTACTTGTCCTTTATTTTATCGGCGGCGGCCCGGAGCGCCTCCGGTGTGGCGTCAGGCAGGGCGGTGGCCAACACCTGAACGACCCCTACCCGGGGCAGCGCGTTTGCGATATCCCCGAGCCGCATGGCGGTCAGCTTCTCGTTCAGGTCATCCAGCTGCTGCTGCTGCTCCTTGAGCTGGGCGGCGGCGGCCGCGCATTTGGCGGGCAGCTCCGCCGGAGAGGACAGCTTAAACACCTCGCAGGCTTGCTGAAGCGTTTGGTTCTGGCGGCCAATCAGCTCCAGAACGCCCCGGCCGGTGGTGGCCTCTATACGCCGGACGCCCGCGGCAACCGAGGTCTCATGGAGGATTTTGAAAAGCCCCAGGGACGCGGTGTTTGTCACATGGGTTCCCCCGCAGAGCTCCACGGATTTCCCCGAAATATTACACACCCGCACCACATCCGAATATTTATCGCTGAACAGGGCGAGGGCGCCCAGCTTTTTCGCCTCGTCCATGGGCATTTCCCGCAGCTCCAGGGGCAAAGCCTCCAGAATCATGTCGTTTACCTTTTTTTCCACCAGATCCAACTGCTCCTGGTTCACGGCGCTGAAGTGGGTAAAGTCGAAGCGGCAGACATGCTGATCCACCATCTGGCCCGCCTGATGGACATGGGTGCCCAGAACCTGGCGGAGGGCGGCCTGGAGCAAATGGGCCGCGGTATGGTTGCGGGTGATGGATTGGCGGCGCTGCTTGTCCACCACGGCGGTAACCTCGTCGCCCACCGAAATGAAGCCGCTTTCCACCACGCCGATATGCATAAAGTGGCCGGTGGGGGATTTTTTACAGCCGGTGACCCGGAAGATGCTTTTGCCGATATTGATAAAACCGGTATCCCCCACCTGTCCGCCGCTTTCCGCGTAGAAGGGGGTGATGTCCAGAAAGACGGCGGCCTGTTCGCCCTGGCTGATGGAATCCGCCTCCGCGCCGTCCCTCACAATGTGGAGCACCTTGCCGGTGGATTTAAGCTGGGCGTAACCCACAAAGGTATCCGTAAAGTCGGAGCCGGCCAGCACATCCTCCTCCCAGCCCAGATCCCCCTGGCTCTCCCTGGCCTTCCGGGCGCGGGCGCGCTGGGCCTGCATGTGGGAGAGAAATCCCTCCTCATCCACAATAAAGTTCCGGTCGGCGGCTATCTCCTTGGTAAGATCCAGCGGGAAGCCGAAGGTGTCGTACAGGCGGAAGGCGTCCGCCCCGTCGATGGCCCGCTCGCCGTTTATCATTTTCGCTTCTGCCCGCTCCATCAGGGACCAGAGCATTTCCAGGCCCTGTTCAATGGTCTTTGTAAAGCGCTCCTCCTCGATGCGGATCACCTTTTTAATGTAGTCGGCGTTTTCCAGCAGCTGGGGGTAGGCGGTTTTGTTCTCCTCAATCACCGTATCGCACACATCCGCCAGGAAGGAGCCCTTGATGCCCAGGAGCCTGCCGTGGCGGGCGGCCCGGCGAAGCAGGCGGCGGAGGACATAGCCCCTGCCCTCGTTTTGGGGGATCACGCCGTCCCCCACCATAAACACGGTGGAACGGATATGGTCGGTGACCACCCGCAGGGATACGTCGGTTCTTTCATCCCGCTTATACTCCACCCCGGCGATGGAGGCGATGTGCTTCATGATTTTCTGCACGGTGTCCACCTCAAAGAGGTTGTCCACCCCCTGGAGGATGCAGGCCAGGCGCTCCAGACCCATGCCGGTGTCGATGTTGGGGTGCTCCAGGGGCGTATAGTTCCCGGCCCCATCCGAGTTGAACTGGGTGAACACCAGGTTCCAAAACTCCACATACCGGTCGCAGTCGCAGCCCACCGCGCAATCGGGGCTGCCGCAGCCGTGCTCCTCGCCCCGGTCAAAGTACACCTCGGAGCAGGGGCCGCAGGGGCCCGAGCCGATCTCCCAGAAGTTGTCGTCCTTGCCCAGGCGGACGATCCGGCCGGGATCCACGCCCCGGTTCTCGACCCAGATTCTGGCGGCCTCGTCATCCTCCTCATAGACCGAAACCCAGACGCGGTCCACCGGGATTTTCAGCACCTGGGTGATAAATTCCCAGGCCCACTTGGTGGCGTCCTCCTTAAAGTAATCCCCGAAGGAAAAGTTGCCCAGCATCTCGAAAAAAGTGCCGTGGCGGCTGGTTTTTCCCACCCTTTCGATATCCGGCGTGCGAATGCATTTCTGGCAGGTGGTCACCCGCTTGCTGGGCGGGGCCTCCAGGCCCAGAAAATACTTTTTCAGCGGCGCCATCCCCGAATTAATCAGCAGCAGGCTGGCGTCCTCCCCGGGAACCAGCGGCGCGCTGGGAAGCCTTTGGTGCCCCTTCCCTTCAAAAAATGCGAGGAACTCCTCGCGAACCTCGTTAAGCCCCATCCATTCCATCCTTGGCGCATCCCCTCTTTTAATGATTAGCCATAGCAAGCGGAATTTTAATTCGGAAAACACCTCTTATATTCCGTTTGTATATACAGCAAAAGAATAAGCCTGCGTTTTTCGCTTCATTCTTCCTCTTGCTGTAAAACGATCCCCCTCCCCTGTTGTCGGCGGAGGGAGACCGAAGCTTTTGCTTTCCATAAGATTCCACGGTAATTATACAATATTCTGTTCCTG
>Ga0153950_1001309_pt1 | contig 11114 bp, 8 predicted proteins | sample TSNJ034MetaG_FD_104737 | JGI IMG/M metagenome (GOLD analysis project Ga0153950, IMG submission 104737) | Attine ant fungus gardens microbial communities from New Jersey, USA - TSNJ034 MetaG | ecosystem: Host-associated > Fungi > Mycelium > Unclassified | place: USA: New Jersey, Wharton State... | reverse complement strand
GGAAGGCAAGTAGCCATGTCAACAGTCTTCGCACGTTTCGGCAACGAGCTCTACACCGGCAAGCGGTCCTACGACTTCGTGGGACGCAAGAAGCTCTGGATGCTGATCGCCGGTGTGGCGGTTCTCCTGTCCATCATGGTTCCGGTGCTCAAGGGCGGCTTCAACCTGGGCATCGAGTTCCGTGGCGGTTCCGAGTTCACGATCTCCAACGTTCAGAGCACCGATCAGCGCCTCGGCGAGGATGCGGTGCGTCAGGTGGTCCAGGGTTCCGCACCGCGTGTGGCGAACATCGCCGGTGACACGATGCGCATCCAGACGGACAAGCTGACCGACGAGCAGACCCTCCAGCTGAGGGACAGCCTGGCCAAGGCCTACGGTGTGGGAGATGACAAGGTCACCTCGACCTTCATCGGCCCTACCTGGGGTGCCGATGTCAGCCAGCAGGCCCTGCTGGGCCTGGTGATCTTCGTCCTCCTGGCGGCGGTGCTCATGGCGCTGTACTTCAGGACCTGGAAGATGTCGCTGGCAGCGCTGGCCGGTATGGCCGTCACACTCATCATCACGGCCGGGGTCTACGCCGTCAGTGATTTCGAGGTGACGCCCAGCGCCATCATCGGCTTCCTGACGGTGCTCAGCTACTCGCTCTATGACACGGTGGTGGTGTTCGACAAGATCCGGGAGAACACCGCGGATCTTCTGAGCTCCACCCGCCGCACCTTCGACGAGGAGGTGAACCTGGCGGTGAACCAGACCCTGGTGCGCTCGATCAACACCAGCGTGGTCGCCGTCCTGCCGGTGGCAGCCATCCTGTTCATCGGTGCGGGCCTGCTGGGGGCCGGCACCCTGCGTGACCTGTCCCTGGCTCTGTTCGTGGGCATCATCCTCGGCACTCTGGCCACGCTGTACGTGTCCGCCCCGCTGTATGCGTGGCTGCGTCACGGCGAGGCTTCGCTCAAGGCCCAGGCGCAGAAGGTTCAGGAGCGGCGCAGCCGCAGTGAGGCCCTCACGGAGGGCGTCTGAGCCACCGCCGCTGACGGCAGACACCGGGAGGCCGTCCCCACCATCGGGTGGGGACGGCCTCCCGTCCGTTTAAGCTGCGGAAACGGATTAGAATTGGTGAATTAAGTCCGTGGGGAGGAACAACTGTGGTGGACGGTTCAGCGCCGGGTTCAACCCCGGAGGATGAGGCACCCGTGAGTGCCGAGCGCTCGGCAGCGCCCGCGACGACGGCGGAGCGCACCGCGTTGGAGGCGCCAGGACACACCGTGGTGGGCGTCCCCGTGGACAATTCGGCGGCGAAGGCCACCTTCCCGGGACGGCGTGAGCGTACGCTGTCCCGACTGGCGCGGCTGACCGGGCGGGGCGGCCTCAGCTACTCGCCCATCCTGGAGCCGCTCCTGCGGACGGTGCGCACCAACAATCCGCGGGAAGACCTCGAATACCTCCAGCGTGCCTATGACACCGCGGAACTTCATCACCGGGGACAGAAACGCAAGAGCGGCGATCCGTACATCACCCACCCGGTGGCGGTCGCGACAATCCTGGCCGAACTCGGCATGAGCGGGACCACGCTGGCCGCCGCGCTGCTGCATGACACCGTGGAGGACACGGACTACACCCTGGATCAGCTTTCCAAGGACTTCGGGCCCGAGGTGGCCATGCTGGTGGACGGCGTGACCAAGCTGGACAAGGTCACGTACGGGGACGCCGCCCAGGCGGAGACCGTCCGCAAGATGGTCGTGGCCATGGCCAAGGACATCCGTGTCCTCATGATCAAATTGGCGGACCGTCTGCACAACGCCAGGACCTGGCGTTTCGTCTCCGCAGAGTCCTCTGCCAAGAAGGCCCGGGAGACGCTGGACATCTTCGCGCCGCTGGCCCACAGGCTCGGCATGAACACCGTCAAATGGGAACTGGAGGACCTCTCCTTCGCTGCGCTCTACCCGCGTGTGTACGAGGAGTTCGTCCGGATGGTCAGTGCGCGCACGCCCGAGCGTGAGGAGCTGCTGGGCAGCATCCGCGAGATGGTGGCCGAGGAACTGCGTGAGTCCCGGATCAAGGCGACCATCACCGGACGTCCGAAGCACTACTACTCGATCTACCAGAAGATGGTGGTGCGGGAGAAGGAATTCGACGACATCAACGACCTGCTCGGTGTGCGGGTCCTGGTGGACAGCGTCAAGGACTGCTACGCGGCGCTGGGTGTGGTGCATTCGCTCTGGAAGCCCATCCCCGGGCGCTTCAAGGACTACATCGCGATCCCGAAGTTCAACATGTACATGGCCCTGCACACCTCGGTGATCGGGCCGGGGGGCAGGACCGTCGAGATCCAGATCCGCACCCATGAGATGCACCGGAACGCCGAGTACGGTGTGGCGGCGCACTGGAAGTACAAGCACCAGCCACGTGCCGCCGGGTCCCCCCGTGAGGGCGAGATGGGCTGGCTGCGCTCCCTGGTGGACATGCAGCGGGAAACCGTGGACCCCGGCGATTTCCTGGACAGCCTGCGCCATGAGATCAGCACCAATGAGGTGTTCGTGTTCACGCCCAAGGGCGAGATCATGACCCTCCCTGCGGGCGCCACTCCCGTGGACTTCGCCTATGCGGTTCACACCGAAGTGGGGCACCGCACCATCGGAGCCCGGGTCAACGGCAAGCTGGTCCCGCTGAACTCCGAGCTCAGCCACGGTGACCGGGTGGAGGTCTTCACCTCCAAGGCGGAAGGCGCCGGGCCCAGCCAGGACTGGCAGCACTTCGTCAAGAGCGCCCGCGCCCGGAACAAGATCCGGCAGTGGTTCACGAAGGAACGCCGTGAGGAGTCCATCGAAAAGGGCAAGGAGATGCTCACGCGCGCCATGCGCAAGCAGAGCCTGCCCTTGACGAAGGTCCTGACGCCGGAGAACCTGGCCATCCTGGCGGACACCTTCAAGTACGTGGATGTCGCCGGTCTCTACGCCGGGATCGGGGATGGCCACATCTCCACCCAGTCGGTGGTGGAGAAGGCCATGGAACGGCTCACTCAGCCGGTCCAGGCCGAGGAGGAGGAAGAGTTCACCCCGGCCCGGACGCACACGCCGTCCGGCAGGGTCTCGGATGCCGGTGTGATCGTGCGGGGAGTGGACGATGTCTGGGTCAAGCTGGCCCGGTGCTGTTCCCCCGTGCCGCCGGACACGATCACCGGCTATGTCACCCGGGGGTCCGGGATCTCCGTACACCGGAGCGACTGTCCCAACGCGCTGGCCCTCGCCCACGAACCGGACCGTTTCGTCGATGTGGAGTGGGCTCCCACCCGCAGCAGCATCTACCTGGTCCAGATCCAGGTGGAGGCGCTGGACCGCAAGAGCCTTCTGATGGATGTCACCAAGGTGCTCTCCGACAATCACGTGAACATCCTCGAAGCGAGCGTCCACACCTCGAAGGACCGGCTGGCCATCTCCCGCTTCGCCTTCGAGATGGGGGACCCGAAGTATCTGGACCACATCCTGAACGCCGTGCGCCGGATCGACGGCGTGTTCGACGTGTACCGGACGGGCGGCGGCCAGCGCCGCTGACATCCTGAAGCGGCGGGTCCTCACCGCAGGCATGCGTCCACCTTCGCAAGGGCGGCTTCGCGCTGACGAAGCGGCGCTGCGTGTTCCACCGCCATTCTCAACAGGCGCCAGTTCACAGCGTGCTGGCCGCCGTCGAGCATGCTGCACAGCACCGGGACGGCCAGTTCCGGGCGCAGGGCCGAAGCCACGTCCAGCGCCGTCCGCAGGGGAGTGGTGACCAGCAGGCCGCCCAGGCTCATCACGTCGTGGCTGCCCAGACGGACGTCATGCAGTTCGGCCCTTAGCCCGCGGCGCAGTGCGCCGGCCCGCCGGCCGGTGGCGATGAACAGGGTGGGCCTTTCCGGTTCCGACCCATGGCCGTGGATCCACGCCGCGCTCAGGCGTCCGGCCACCACCCGTTGACGGGCCTCCAGGGGGATCCGTTCCGCCAGCGCGCGTGCCCTGAGCCTCGCGTCCACCACGGCCGTGCCCGGAGCGAAGCAGTCCTGGGAGAGCGGCTGCGCCAGGCCGTCCAGCACCAGAGCGGCGAGCTCGGCACGGCTGAAAGGGCAGCCGGTCCTCAGCAGGGCCTGGCGTCCTGTCAGAGAGGTCGCGGGAGAGTCCATGACAGCATCCTGCCCTCTCCCGCCCCAGGAGAACACCGCTGGAAGTCCGGCTGTGGACAAGTCGGCCGCCGTGCGTGCACACGGGAGCGGCCGGGCTCCAGACGGGACCAGGACAGAAGAACGGGACAGACAAAGGAAAACCGCCGCCACCGGGAACGCAGGGTTCCTGGTGACGGCGGTTCGTCTCTGCGGCGCGTCCGCGCCGCTCAGAGCCGGAAGATGCGGATCAGCCGAGATCCTTGGCGGAGTTGCGCACCACCTGCAGCCACTGTTCACGGGCTTCGAGGGCCTCGCGGGCAGTCTTGATGGCCCGGGCGTCGCCCTTGGCCTCGGCCGCTGCAAGGTCGTCCCGGAGGCCCGCGATGGTGGCTTCCAGCTGCTCGATCATGCTGGTGCTGCGCGCCTTGGCCTCGGGATCGCTCCGGCGCCAGTTCTCCTCCTCGGCCTCCCGGATGGAGTCCTCCACACGGCGCAGGCCCGCCTCGATCCGGCCCATGTCCGCGCGGGGCACGCGTCCGGCATCCTCCCAGCGGTCACGGATGGACTGGAGACCCTTCTTCGCTGCAGCCAGATCGGAGACCGGCACCAGTTCCTGGGCCTCCAGAAGGAGCTGCTCCTTCACGGCTAGGTTCGCCGCATAGCTGGCGTCCAGCTCGTCATTGGCTGCCTGGCGGGCGTTGAAGAAGACGTCCTGGGCCGCGCGGAAGCGAGCCCACAGGGCGTCGTCGTCCTTGCGGCTGGCGCGGGGGGCGGCCTTCCACTGATCCATGAGCCGGCGGTATTCGCTCGCGGCGTGACCCCAGTCGGTGGAGGTCTGAAGCTGCTCCGCCTCGGCGATGAGCTGCTCCTTGGCGGTCTTCGCCTGGGCGTTGGAGCTGTCCAGCTGGGAGAAGTAGGCCCGGCGGTGCCGGTCGAACACGGTACGGGCGGTGCGGAACCGCTTCCAGAGCCCTTCCTCCACACTCTTGGACAGGCGGACGCCGGACTTCTGGGCGGCCTTCCAGGCATCGAAGAGTTCGTTCATCCGGGTGCTGGACGTCTTCCACTGAGTGGTGGCGGGGTCCTGACCGGAGATGGCCTCGGCCTCCGAGACGATCGCCTCGCGGGCGCCCAGTTCGGCGGCCTTGGCGGCCTCCTGGTGCGCACGCTGCTCAGTGATCAGGGCGGCGACCTTCTCGTCCAGAGCGGAGACCCGGTCCAGGGCGCTCCGGATGTCGCCCAGTACATTGCGGGCCTCCAGCTGCTCACGCAGGTGCTTGAGGCTGGTGGGCAGCTCACCGGCGGCGGCCTTGGCCTCGACCCGGCTTTCCAGCAGGGCGATCTGCGCCGTGATGTCCTCGAACTTGCGTGCGAAGTAGGCCAGGGCCTCATCGGCCGACACACCGGGGTACTGTCCGGCGACGTGCTCTTCACCGTCCACCGTCACGAAGACATGGCCGTCACCCTCCACGCGGCCGAAGGCGCGGGCTGCGGTGAGATCCACCGTGGCGTCCGGAGCATGGGTGGCCACCGGGGTCACGGCAGGAGTCTTGGGACGCGCAGCGAAGGCTGCGGGGCTGGGGGCGGCGGGCTTGGCTGCGGAGGTTTCCGCGGCCGTTTCCGTGGTGCTGACTTCGTCGGGTTGCAGACTTTCTGTCACCGCTAGAACTCTTTCCTTCGTTGGAACATGCGCGTTCCCCGCCTGGGCAGGGACCGAAGATGGTGCTTCGTCAGAAGCAGGAATCACTTCAGAGTAAATGAGTCTATCGTCACTGCCGTGGCAGGGGGGCCATCCGTGGCGGAGGTCCCACCGGCCTTGACCCCTGCGGCGGCCAGCGCGGTGACGGTGTCGAGCCCCGAGGTGACGCGGCCCATCACGGTGTAACCACCCTGATCCACGGGCAGGACGGTGTCCTTGTACGTGATGAAGAACTGTGTGCCGTTGCTGTAGGTGCTGGCCGCGCGGGCCACGGCGATCGTCCCTGCCGGGTACTTGCCGTCCGCCGGGACGTTTTCCACGGGTCCCCACTGGAATGCGGGGTCCACGGCGCCCTTGCCGTCCTTGGAGCCGCACTGGAGCACGTAGATGGAGGAGGTGGTGAGACGGTGGCAACCGTTCTTCGTGAAGAAGTCCTGGTCCGCCAGCGTCTTGAACACCGACACGGCCTGAGGGGCTTTGGTTCCGTCCAGGGTGACGCCCAGCGGCTTGCCGTTCAGCGTCAGGGTCCCGGTGAATGTCTTGCCCCGGGCCAGATCGGCACTGGGGATGTTGCCCACATTGCTTTCGGTGGGGGAGGGAGCGGCGGACGGGGTCTCCAGACCGGCCTGCACCGCGGCGTACTCCTCGGGTGTGGGGTTGCTGGAGAAGGCCGTCAGCTGCAACACGACGCCCAGGGCCACCGCGACGGCGCCCGCGCCGATGGCCAGCATGTTGTCCCGCCGGCGGCGCTGCTGCTGAGCGTCGCGCAGGGAGCGCCTGGCCTCCATCTGGCGCACACGACGGCGCTGCTCCCGCAGCTCCTGCTTGCTGGCTGCCACCCGTAAACCTCCTGCGGTGCCCATTGGCGCCGTCGTCGTTCTCCGCCTGAATTCCCGCGCGTTCGCCGCGCACGCCAGCCACGGCTTAAACTGGCTGACGCACCTAGTTTAGGCACGGCTTCCTCCACAGCAGGTGAAAAGCCGCACGTCAAAGGAGTTTCACAGCATGGCACGCACCCCTTCCCTGTCCGGATTCCCCGAGTGGCTCCCACAGGAACGCGTGGTGGAACAGCATGTGCTGGACACTCTGCGCCGCGTCTTCGAACTCCACGGCTTCGGTTCCATCGAGACCCGCGCGGTGGAGACGGTCGGTCAGCTGCTGCGCAAGGGTGAGATCGACAAGGAGGTCTACGGCCTCAGCCGCCTCCAGGACGACGACGCCTCGGGCAAGTCGGACCCCAACGCCCTGGCCCTGCACTTCGACCTGACCGTGCCCTTCGCCCGGTACGTGGTGGAGAACGCCGGCTACCTGCCCTTCCCCTTCCGCCGCTACCAGATGCAGAAGGTGTGGCGCGGCGAGCGTCCCCAAGAAGGACGCGCCCGCGAGTTCACGCAGGCCGACATCGACGTGGTGGGCGACGGCGATCTGCCGTTCCGCTATGACGTGGAGATCGTGCTGGTCATCGCCGAGGCGCTCTCCGCTTTGCCCATCCCGGAATTCCGCCTGCGGGTGAACAATCGCAAGCTGTCCGAGGGCTTCTACCGGGGTATCGGACTGGAGGACACGGCGGGCGTGCTGCGCAGCATCGACAAGCTGGAGAAGATCGGGGCCGAGAAGGTGGCCGAGCTCCTCAAGAGCGAGCTGGGCGCCACTCAGGAGCAGGCGGAGGCAGCCCTGAAACTGGCCACCATTCGGACCCTGGACACCTCCTTCGTGGAACAGGTCCGTGCGCTCGGCGTCGAGCACCCGCTCCTGGAGGAGGGCCTGACCGAGCTGGAGCAGGTGGTGGCCGCCGCCTCGCTGCGCGCGCCCGGCAAGGTCCTGGCCGATCTGAGTATCGCCCGCGGCCTGGACTACTACACCGGCACCGTGGTGGAGACCGTTCTGGTGGGGCACGAGCAGCTCGGTTCAATCTGCTCCGGCGGACGCTATGAGTCTCTTGCGAGCAAGGGCAATCGCACCTTCCCGGGCGTCGGCCTCTCCATCGGCGTGACCCGCCTGGTCTCCCGGATCCTCTCCCAGGAGTTCGCGACCGCCACGCGAAGCGTCCCCACCGTGGTGCTGGTGGCGCTCAACGACGACGACTCCTGGGCCGCCGCCCAGGACGTCGCCGCCCAGCTGCGCGCGCGGGGCATCTCCACCGAGGTGGCCGCCAAGGCCGAGAAGTTCGGCAAGCAGATCAAGTACGCGGACCGGCGCGGCATCCCCTTCGTCTGGTTCACGGACGCCGAGGGCGTCCACCAGGTCAAGGACATCCGCAGCGGCGAACAGGTGGCGGCGGATCCGGCGCTCTGGACTCCTGCGGACGAAGACCTCACGCCCCAGGTGGTCGCTCGCCTCGCGGACTGACCGCGCTGACGCGCCCGATTGCGGGCGCGGGCAAGCTCACCGGGTAAAATCGTCAGCGTCGGACTGAGATGTCCTGACGATCCTTGAGTTTTCCCGCCCGGACCATCTGCAGAATCTCTGTGGCGGCGGGAGGATCCGCCTCACTCGAAAGGAATGCTGTGCTGCGCACACATGACCTCGGCTCTCTCCGGGCCGAGAACATCGGACAGACCGTCACCCTGGCAGGCTGGGTGGCCCGCCGTCGTGACCATGGCGGAGTGGCCTTCGTGGACCTCCGTGATGCCTCGGGCGTGGCCCAGGTGGTGGTCCGCGAGGAAGAGGTCTTCCACGGTCTGCGCAATGAGTTCGTGCTGCAGGTGACCGGCACGGTGGAGCGGCGCCCGGAGGGCAACGAGAACCCGGCGCTGGCCAGCGGCGAGGTGGAGGTCATCGCGGATAAGGTCGTGGTGCTCAACACCTCCGAGCCGTTGCCGTTCCAGATCGACGAGCACGTGGAGGTCGGTGAGGAGGCACGCCTCAAGCACCGCTACCTCGACATGCGCCGCCCGGTGCTGTCCCGCAACCTGCGCCTGCGCTCCGAGGCGAGCCGCGTCGCCCGCGAGCTGCTGCACACCGAGGGTTTCCTGGAGATCGAGACCCCCACGCTGACCCGTTCCACTCCGGAAGGCGCCCGCGACTTCCTGGTGCCGGCACGCCTGGCGCCGGGTTCTTGGTACGCGCTGCCCCAGTCCCCGCAGCTGTTCAAGCAGCTGCTGCAGGTGGGCGGCTTCGAGAAGTACTACCAGATCGCCCGCTGCTACCGTGACGAGGACTTCCGCGCGGACCGCCAGCCCGAGTTCACGCAGCTGGACATCGAGGCCAGCTTCGTCGACCAGGACGACATCATCGCCCTCGGCGAAAAGCTCGTGGTGGCTCTTTGGAAGCTCATCGGCGTTGACATCCCCACTCCCATCCGCCGCATGCCGTACGCCGAGGCCATGGCCAAGTACGGCTCGGACAAGCCGGATCTGCGCTTCGGCCTGGAGCTGACGGACCTGACCGAGTTCTTCAAGGACACCAACTTCGGTGTCTTCAAGGCGCCTTACGTGGGTGCCGTGGTCATGCCCGGTGGCGCGTCCCAGCCGCGCCGCACTCTGGACGCCTGGCAGGAATGGGCCAAGCAGCGCGGTGCCAAGGGTCTCGCCTACGTCCTGATCAAGGAGGACGGCGAGCTGACGGGTCCCGTGGCCAAGAACCTCACCGATGCCGAGCGTGAGGGCCTGGCCGCCGCGGTGGGCGCTTCCAACGGCGACTGCATCTTCTTCGCCGCGGGTGAGAAGACCGCCTCGCGTGCTCTGCTCGGCGCCGCCCGCGTCGAGATCGGGCACCGCACCGGCCTGGTCCAGGAAGGCGAATGGGCTTTCGTGTGGGTGGTCGACGCCCCCATGTTCGAGCCCGCGGCGGCTGCCGTCGCCTCGGGCGATGTCGCTGTCGGCGCCGGCAAGTGGACCGCGGTGCACCACGCGTTCACCTCGCCCCGCCCGGAGTTCATGGACACCTTCGACACTGATCCCGAATCGGCCCTGTCCTACGCCTATGACATCGTCTGCAACGGCAGTGAACTCGGCGGCGGTTCCATCCGTATCCACCAGCGTGACGTTCAGGAGCGCGTGTTCGCACTCATGGGCCTGAGCAAGGAGGAGGCCGAGAGCAAGTTCGGCTTCCTGCTGGAGGGCTTCAAGTACGGCGCCCCGCCGCATGGAGGCATCGCCCTCGGCTGGGACCGCGTGGTTTCCTTCCTGGCCGGTGCGGAGTCCATCCGCGATGTCATCGCTTTCCCGAAGTCCGGTGGCGGCTACGACCCGCTGACCGCGGCCCCGGCCCCGATCACGCCGCAGCAGCGCAAGGAGGCCGGTGTGGACTTCAAGCCCGCGCCGAAGGCCGCCCCCGCTGAGAAGCCGGCAGGGGAAGCCGCGAGCGTCTGACCCTGTGGAAACTCTTTCCTCCGTTTCAGGCCTGGCCGAGCTGCAGAATGCAGCCTGGCCAGGCCTGATCACGTCTGACAGCGGTTCCTGGCTGTACCGCAGTGCCTCCGGGGTGACTCAGCGGGCCAACTCGGTGTGGCCGTATGCGCCGGTGGAGGACCTGGACGGCTCCATCAAGGCCGCCGAGGCGTGGTACCGCGGGCAGCGCCTGCCGGCGCTGTTCCAGCTCACCTCGGATCCGGCGGACGCCGGACTGGATTTGCGTCTGGAAGCTCTCGGCTACCGGGTGCAGACCCCCACGCTCTTCATGGTGCGGGATGGGTCAGTCGTCCCGTCGGCCGTCGGCACGGCGGCCGTGGAGCTGCGCCGCGAACTGACGGAGGAGTGGTTCGACGCCTGGTGGCTGACCAGTGGTCATGGCGGGGCGGAGGCCGCAGGAACGGCGCGGGCCATTCAGGAGTCCGGCCGGTCGAGCTACGCCCTGGTGCGGGACGACGACGGCGCCGTGGCCGCCGTCGGGCAGGCCATCCACGTGGGTGCGTTCTCCGGGATCTACGGCATGGCCACGCGGGAAGCACACCGCCGCAGGGGACACTCGCGCGCGATCCTGTCCGCCCTGCTGGCGGAAGCCGGCACCGCCGAGGGGTTCTGGCTCAGCGTGACGCGCACCAATCAGGGAGCCCTGCGGCTGTACCGTGACTTCGGCTTCGTGGAGGCGGGATCCTACTGGTACCGCAGCGCTCCGCTGCGGCGCGCCCCCGGAGCGTGCTGAGACTCTGGACGCTTGCGGGGGCCACCCGTGCCGGATCCCCGGCACCCTCGCCCGCGCGGTGAATGGCGGCCCACGCGACGAGCGCCTCCCGGGCTCCCCACCCTCGCTCCGCATCGGGCGGGGCCCCTCGCCCGCTAGGCTGGGGAGCATGGCTGACCTCTTCTCCCAGGACGATTTCTCCCAGAGCGATCCGGG
>Ga0153950_1001307_pt1 | contig 11116 bp, 9 predicted proteins | sample TSNJ034MetaG_FD_104737 | JGI IMG/M metagenome (GOLD analysis project Ga0153950, IMG submission 104737) | Attine ant fungus gardens microbial communities from New Jersey, USA - TSNJ034 MetaG | ecosystem: Host-associated > Fungi > Mycelium > Unclassified | place: USA: New Jersey, Wharton State... | reverse complement strand
TTTTGACTCGATCACCGTGCGCATCCGCGACGGCTACGACAGCAAGGAAGCGGAACAGCAGCTGTCGCGCCTGTTGACGCTGCGCCACGGCAAGAAGGATTTCTTCACCTATAACATGGACAGCCTGGTGCAAACCGCCGAGAAAACCACCCGCACGCTGCAGCTGTTCCTGACGCTGGTGGCGGTGATTTCGCTGGTCGTCGGTGGGATCGGGGTGATGAATATCATGCTGGTCTCCGTCACCGAACGCACCCGGGAGATTGGCACGCGCAAGGCATTGGGGGCAAGAAGCAGCGCCATCCGCATACAATTTGTCGTGGAGTCCATGATCATCTGCCTCATCGGCGGCGTCATCGGCGTAATATTGGGGGTCATCATGGGCAGCGTTGGGTCCAGCCTGCTGGGCTTCCCCGCCTCCGCCTCCCCGGCGGTTATCCTTATCGCCGTGCTCTTCTCCATGGTCATCGGGGTGTTTTTCGGGTATTATCCCGCCGGTAAGGCCGCGAAGCTGGATCCCATTGAAGCGCTGCGGTATGAGTAAGGGGTGTTTATCCTCTGTTCATCCCTTCCCATTGCTTATACCGTGAGCTCGTCGCGGTCCCGCAGCAGGTACCTGCGCGCCGCCGGTATCCTGCTGAGGATATAGTACAACAGGCCGCTGCCAAGGAAGGAAAAGCCCGTGGGCGTTAAGTGAAACAGTACCATATTGTGCACCTCTCCCGTGACAGGATTGTACACAAGCAGGGATAGGGCCACACCCGCCGCCACACACAAAAAGCCCATCCAGTTTACGCCGCGGGTATAGTCATAAGCGTGAAACCCGGCCTGCCCAAAAGCGGAGCGGAGGGACAGCCTTTGTTTGCGGACAAGAAAAAAATCCACAGACAAAAGGGCCGCCAGGGGCGCGTAGATACAGGCGCTGATGGTCAAAAACGAGCCGAAATAGGTGGTGATTTCGCCCCAGACGCAAAGCGCGCCGATATACAACGCCAGTATTAAAATAAGCAGGCGGTAATCCGCTTTTTGAAAGGAGGATTTCAGCATCACCCCATAGATATAGGAGCCCACCGCCTGTGTTCCAATATTTGCAAAGGCAACGAGCAGCAGGGAACTGAAGGCCAGAGTTGGCACGGACAGCGTCGCCAGCATTAGGGTGGGGTCCTCTATCATCTCGCCTGTAGCGTATTGCATGGCAATGGCCATAACCGCCCCGACAACCACAAAAAACGAGCCGGACAGGCCCTGACCAAAGACGCCCGCCCAAAAGCCCGCGCGCTCTGTTTTTGCCAACCGGGGGACCCCGGCCATCCCGCCCACCAATGTGATCACAAAGGCGAAATTTGCCTCGACGGAAATTATGTATGGGATGATATTGTTGGAATAGCCGGTATCGGCGGGCCGGTAATTCCATATCGCGTCAAAGGGAACGGAGGTAAAGCCAATGATCACCACCATTACGCCCACGGCCAGCAGCATGGGCACCAGGATCCTTGTCGTCCATGTGATGGCGCCGATCCCTTTATAGGCGACGGCGGTTCCGATGACAACACAGGCGATTGCGATAAAGACGTGGGAGGACTGCGGCAAATGCAATCCAAAGAGCGCGGCCAAATTGGACATGGACGAGGCGAACAAATCCGCGCAGACCGCATACCACGGAAAGTTGATGAGGATGATGATAACGGTCATAAGCTTTACGCCCCCGTGCCCAAACACCGTGCGAAGCCAAATCCATATATCAATGCCATAGCGCACCGCCAATATGACCGGAAGCTGATAAATGACAAGCATAAGGATCGCCCCGAAAAAGGCGCCGATGAGGAGCTGCTTGAAGCCCACCAAGGTGGAGAGATACGCGCCCTGTGTGTAGCTCCACGTTGCGATGCAATAGCCCGACAGCACCATAAACGCGTCCAGAAAACCATATATTTTCCCGCTCTTCAAAATGGGCAATATGCCGAAAACCGCCTCTTTTTCAACTTGCCGGTCGATTTCGTTACTCATTGAAACGCTCCTTAAGGAAAATTATTCTAAATATGCGCTCCTATAATCAATAGCAGCAAACAAACGGCCACCGCGGCGACGACAACGATGTAGTCGAATCCGCCGAATCGCTTGGGAAACTCATATGCAGAGCTTTCCATCTCACGAATTCTCTTTTCGATCTCTGCTTCCAAATGTGCTTCATTGGTGGAGCGATCCTTCATTTGCATACTGCCCCTCCGTTTCTATTTCCCAGTACTTCACCAACGCTAAATTCTAAGGTCTACCACGATCCATTTTACACCATAACCCCCGGCAACACAAGGTAAATTCCGCTTTCGGCCACTTATTACCGCGCCCCTTCCCCCCTGCCTCTTTGCAGCCTTGAAGACAAGGGCTGTTCAACTATGGTATAATCATAATAAAGAAAATGGGGGGATTATTCATGTCCACACAGCTCAGCGCATACATCTCCCGCGCCAACGATATCATTGGGCGCTCCACTCCCATTCCCGCCGACTGCGGCAAGCTGTGCGGCGCGGCCTGTTGCCAGGGCGACGACGCCGGCATGCTGCTCTTTCCCGGGGAAGTGGCGCGCCTTGCAAATGTGCCCAATTTTCGGTTGGTCCGCATCCGGTATATGGATGGCCGGGCGTGGCACCTCACCTGCGATGGAACCTGCGAGCGCGGTGTGCGGCCTTTGTCCTGTCGTATCTTTCCCCTGGCGCCGCATGTGGATAAACACGGGCGCATTACCGCTGTGCCGGATCCCCGGGCAAGGCGGATGTGCCCCCTTGCAACCGGCGAATTTCTTGACAGGCGCTTTCGCAGGAAGGTCGCCAAGGCCTTTTCCCTTCTGGCGGAGGAGCCGAGGATTTTCGATTTTATGCGCAGGCTGTCCCGGGAATGCGATGAGCTGCAGCGATTCTTTTGACGCTGGGGAAAAAATAATGCCCGTCGTCAAGGGATTCCTTGCGGCGGGCATTGCTGCGGTTGTACGCTTTCGGATGGGGGGCCTTCGGGTGATGATTACAGCTTGCCCTTGCGGTCCAAAAGGGAGTTGATGAGCACCGCTCCGATAATCAGCGCGCCCTGTACGATGTACTGGACGTACTCGTCCACGCCGTTGAGGGTCATGGCGTTGGACATGATTCCCAGGAAGAGAATGCCCAGGAAGGTGCCCCAGGCGCGGCCCTTGCCGCCGGACAGGCTGGCGCCGCCAATAATGACGGCGGAAATCGCCGTCATCTCCCACCCCTTTCCAAAGGTAAAGGTGCCGGACATGACCTGGGAGGACAGCATGATCCCGCTGATGGCGCAGCAGAACTGCACAATGGTCATGGCGCCGATTTTAATCAGTGTCACGTTGATGCCGGAGAGGCGGGCCGACTCCGCGTTGCCCCCCACCGCATACACCGAACGGCCGAATTTTGTGTATTTCAGCACCACGAAGACGATGACAAAGGTGATGAGCAGAAAGACGGCGGGCACCGGGACAACCCCAAAGAGGTTGCCCGCGCCCATCCAGCTGTACCAGGACGGCAGGGTGGTGACGGGGAACCCGCCGGATATCACGGCGGACAGGCCATAGAGCAGGTTCATCATGCCCAGGGTGATGATGAAGGAGGGCATTTTAAATTTAGTCAGCAAAAAGCCGTTGAAGATTCCAATCAGTATGGAGGCCAGCAGGGCAAAGACCATGCCCAAAATAACCGCCGACTCCATGGGCATACCGCCGGAGGCGGACAGCTTGCCCGCTGTCAGCGCCGTGATCACGCCGCTGAGGGCCACGGTGGAGCCCACGGAGAGGTCGATTTCCCCGGCGATGATCACAAAGCTCATGCCAAAGGCGATAATGCCCGTCATGGAGACGTTGCGCAGGATATTCAGCAGATTGGCGGGCTTTAGAAACGCCGGGGATGAAAAGGACATGATGATGAAGAGCAGCACGAGGATAATCTCCAGCATGTACCGCCCCAAAAACGCGGTGACCGATTTTGTTCCCGATTTGTTCACAGTTTATCTCCTCCCATGCAAAGCGCATACAATTCTTCATTGGAAATCTGGTCGGGCTTTATCTCGCCCTTAATTTTCCCGCCGCGCATAATTAAAATGCGCTGGCAGACCTCCAGCAGCTCCTCCAGCTCGGTGGATACCATAATGCTGGACACCCCTTTGCGGGACTGTTCCCAGATAATGCGGAATATTTGCTGCTTTGCCTGTACATCAATGCCCCGGGAGGGCTCGTCAAACACAATGACGGAGGGCTGGGTGTTGAGCCAGTTGCCCACAACCACCTTTTGCTGGTTTCCCCCGGAAAGCTCCTCCACCGGATAGCTGGTGCTGGCCACCTTGATTTGCAGCCCCTCCACCTGCCGGTCAATATATTTCTTTTGCTTGCGGCCATCCATAAAGCCGTTTCGGGACAGGTTGTCGTAGCTGGCGTAGCACAGGTTTTCCGAAATGGGCGCCTGCAGCACCAGACCCTCGGACTTGCGGTTCTCCGGCGTCAGCGCCATTCCCAGGTTCTTCATGCGGATCAGGTTGGCGGAGGTGAGCTCCCTGCCGCCGAAGACAACGGTCCCGCTGTCAAAGGGGTCGGCGCCGAATATGGACTTGAGCAGCTCGGTGCGCCCGGAGCCCAGCATTCCCGCAATGCCCAAAACCTCCCCCTTGTGCAGCTGGAAGCTGACGTCCTGGAACTTATCGGCGCGGGAAAGCCCCTTCACCTGGAGCACCACCTCGTCGGACACCATGAGGTCGTCGGGGCGTTTGGGGATGGTGATGGCGCCGAACATCATGCTCACAAGCTCCTTTTGGGTGGTGTCCCCTATGTTGACGCAGCCCACGGTCTTGCCATCCCGCAGCACGGTGCAGGTGTCCGCAATTTTCCACAGCTCATCCAGCTTGTGGGAAATGTAGAGGATGACAACGCCCTCCTCCTTGAGAGACCGCACCAAATCAAACACCAGCTCCGCCTCGTGCTTTGCCAGGGACGAGGTGATTTCGTCCAGCAGAAGAACCTTGGGCCCCCGGCTCATGGCCTTGGCAATTTCCACCATCTGCATCTGCCACATGCTGAGATCCCCCACCAGGGCGCTGGGGGAAACGTCGATGCCCAGATGATCCAGCAGCTCCTTCACCTGGCGGTGGGCCGCCTTCCAGTCGATGAGCCCCCTTTTGCGGGGCAGCCGGTTGATGAGAATGTTTTCAGTCACCGACAGGATGGGGATGAGGCTCAGCTCCTGGTAAACCGTGGCGACGCCCTGGTTGATGGCGTCGTTGGCGCCGGAAAATCCCAGGGGCTTGCCGTCCAGTAAAATTTCCCCCTTTGTGGGGGGCTGCGCGCCGGAAAATATTTTTAACAGCGTCGATTTCCCCGAACCGTTTTTTCCAACCAGCGCGTGAACCTTGCCGCTTTCAAAGGAGACGCAGACGTCGTCCAGCGCCAGGGTTCCGGGGAACTGCTTGAAAAGGTGACGGCCTTCTAATGTGCTCACAGTAACGCTCATTCCTTTCACTTTTTTGAGATCCGAATCACTTGGGTCCGGGCGCTGGGACGTGTTGGGGGAATCGCCCTAAAAAGATGGGAGAGCTTTCACTCTCCCATGCAAATTCCGTTTCCCGGCACAATTGATTACCCTGCGGTCCGCTCCTGGAGATTTGTCAGGAAGCTTTCAATGCCCCCCTGATCCGCGCGGTTGAGGAGAATACCATCCACTGTGAGAATCTGGCCTGCCTCCACGTTTGTTTCCTTGCCCATAATATCGTTGATGAGCAGCTCCATGGATTTATAACCCATATTGTAGGCGTCCTGGCCGGTAACGGCCTGGAGGATGTTGTCGCTGTCCTGCAGCATGCTGGCGATTTGTTCGCTGGCGTCGATGCCGAAGACAAAGACAGAGCCGGACTTGCCGCCGTTTTTCACCGCCATGGTGGCGCCCACGGTGCCGCCGTCGTTGGCGGCGAAGATGATGTCCACATCGGGGTGAGCGGTGAGAATGTCATTGACCACGGTGACGGCCTTGTCCTGCATCCAGGCGTCCTGGTCGGCCACCACTTCCACGCCGGGCAGGCTTTCCACCTCGCTGAGGAAGCCGTTGACGCGGGCGGCGCTCTTTTCGGGGAGCAGGGATTTAAATTGGACAATGGCTATTTTCGCGTTTCCGTCCAGCTCGTCTTGGATGAATTTGGCGGCGGCGGCTCCCGTGGAGGCGCCCAGCTGGCCCTGGTCGGAGGTGTAACCGCCAACAATAAAGTCGGCGTTGGAGAGGGTGCTGTCGGTGAGGGCGATTTTCATGCCCTGCTCGGCGGCGGATTTCAACGTGGTGATGGAGGATTCCTCGTTGAGGGGCGCGATGGCAACACCGTCAAGACCCTGGCCAACATAGGTGTTGATGAGCTGGGTCTCCTTGGACTGGTCGTTGTTGACGTTGCTGGTGGAGCATTTGACCCCGGCGGCGTTGGCGGCGTCCTGATAGCCCTTGCTCAGCAGCTTCATGAACTGGTCCTCCAGGTAGACGACGCCCGCAACCTCAATGTCGGCCGCGTCCTTGCCCTGGGTTTCCGGTGTTTCCACAGCGGCATCCCCGGCGGGTTCGACGGCGTCGGTGTTGGCGGCGTCGCCGGTGTCGCCGGAATCGTTGTTGCCCGAACCACAGGCTGCCAGTGACAGCATCATGGACAGGGACAGAATGAAAGTAAGCGCTTTAAAATACTTTTTCATCGTTGTTCTCCTTCAAGTCACAGAATAGAATGGCCGTTGCTTCGTTGCTTGCCATTCCAGTATAATGGAGAATTATTCATAAAACAACGGGAGACAATTTGTCTTTTTTGTAATATTTAATCTAATTTGTACAATACTGCTTCATGGTTGAAAAAGCGAATAGATTTGCGAGAATGTTTTTTGTCGAACAAGGCCGACGACGCAGGCGGGCTGGCGCCCGTCAAGGAGGAGAACGCAGGTCGGCGGAAAACAGACCGCAAAGATATCGTTTTTTAATCATGAAGTAGTATAAGGTAAAAAGGGAATTGGCGGTACCTCATCACCGCCAATTCCCTTTTATCCGGCCGTTTTCGAACAGAAACGCTCTTGGAACAAATTCTACGCTACCGCATGAATGTCTTCAAAGTGCAAGTTCCAAAGCCACGAAGCATTCATCTTGAACCCCGCATACTTCTTGTTGATGGCTGTGTTTTTGGTGGGATAGAAGCAGAAAATATACGGGATATCCTCTGTGATGATGTCCAACGCCTGGAACATCAGCGTTGTGCGTTCGGCGGGGTCGCTGATGACACCCTGCGCGGCCAGGTATTCGTCAACCTTTGGATTGACATACGCCGCGGCATTCGCTCCGCCCTCGCCCGCGTTGGAGCCGACGTACAGTGGAACCAGGTTGCCGGAGGGGTCGGGGAAATCGGCTTCCCAGCCGGCGAGGATCATATCGTAATCGCGGACGCCGTCGGCAAATTTATCGCCAAACTGATAGGCTGTGTGCTCGTCGGAGGAAAGCTTGGTCAGCTCCACGTTGATGTTCAGCGGCTTCAGCGCCTCCTGGATGGCAAGCCCCAGGGAATAGCGGATCGCGGATTCCGTCGTGAGGAGGTTGCAATCAAAGCCGTCCGGCGCGCTGGACTTTGCCATGTATTCCTTGGCTTTTTCCAAATCATACGTGTATTTTGGGGCTTTTGCGGCGTAATCCGCCCATCTTTCTTCCTCAATGGTGGCAAGGGCCATACTGTTCGGCAAGGTTGTAGCGGCAATACCGGCTTCTTTGATAATATTTTCTTGAATGGATTCCATATCAATCGCATGGTAAATGGCTTTTCGGACATTCACATCATCGAAGGGTTCTTTCTGTGTATTGAAAGCCAAAAGAGTGACGGCAAAGCCCTCATTGGCCGACAGCTCCACCTTGCCGCTGTCCCGCAGTGTCTGGAGCATATCCAGCGGCGGCTCGGCTGTGAAGTCCACAGCCTCGGTCTGCAACGCGGTGACCATGGAAGTGTCCTCGGAAATAATCTTAAATACAAGCTTGTCAAAATCGACCTTGGCTTCCTTGTTCCAGTAGTTGGGGTTTTTCTCCAGCACAACCTCGGTGCCGCTCTGCCAGCTTACATACTGGAAAGGGCCGGTACCCAGCAAGCCGCCTTTGGCGGTGCCAAAATCCTCGCCGGCCTTTTCTGCAAAGGCTTTGCTGACAATATGGCAGGCTGTGGTGCCGGGAACGTATTGCCAGGTGGCGTCGGGCTGGCTTAGCCGGATGGTCAGCTGCCAATCGCCTGTTTGTTCAATGGAAGCCACGTTGTCCAGCATCCAGCTCAAGTACGAGGCCGTGTCCGGGTTCTTGACGCGCTCGATGGAAAATATCACATCCTCCATGGTCATGGGGGTGCCGTCGGAGAAGTTTACATCATCGCGGATGTTGTAGATATACGTAAGGCTGTCCACTTCCTCCCAACTGGATGCCAGCATGGGCTGTAGCTTGTCGTTGCTGTCAAAGGTCAGCAGCCCCTGGGTGATCTGGTTCACCACCGGGTTTGTCGTGAAGTCGTAGGCGAATGCGGGGTCCAGCTTCATGATATCGCTGCCCAGCGCGACCGTAAAGGTTGTTCCCGCGTCCGCCGATTGCTTTGCGCCGCATCCGGCGAAAAGGGAGCACAGCATAGCCGTCGCAAGGATTAGACTAAGGGCTTTCGTTGTCTTTTTCAAGGATAGTACCTCCTGTAAATTTTTCTATAAAAAACGGCAGTACCTTTTTCTTTTTACAGCCGTTTATTAAGACCTGCTAAAAACTGCTCCACCAGCTTGGCGGCGTGGATGCAGTCTTGGATGTCCACGGTCCCTACCGCCGAATGTACGTACCGGTTGGGCACATTGACACAGCCGGAAAGGGCGCCGTTGCCGGCAAGGGCGATTTCCGCGGCGTCTGTGCCGCCGTTGAGGGTGACCTCCAGCTGATAGGGAATGCCCTCTTTCTGTGCGGTCGCGATCAGTCTGTCCTTGAGCTTGGGCGGCACCATGTGGCCCAGCAGCGAGCCCGGGCTCCAGTCATACAGTTGGATGGCAGGGCCTTTGCCCAAAAAAGCGCGGGTGCCGTTGTGATCGATTGTGTCATCCAGCGCGCCAAAGCACACATCCAGCGCAATGGATACCGTGGGCCGGATGGCATGCGCCAGCACCTGCGCGCCCTTGACGCCCAGCTCCTCCTGGACAGAGGCACAGGCATAGATCGTCGCGTCGGTTTGAATATCCTTCAGCGCCTGCATGGCCGCAATCATAACGGCACAGCCCACGCGGTTGTCCACGGCATTGCCGCAAAACACATTGCCCATTACGCGGCTGCCCCGCCGGTTCGTAACGGTGTCGCCGATGGCAACGCCCATTTCCTCGGCTTCGGCCCGGCTGTAAGCGCCGATATCCAGCCGGATATCGGCAAAGGTGAGCGCCGCCGGCTCCTTGCCCTTTAACACATGGGGCGGAGCGCCCGCGCCCGTTACCCCCTGCACGCCGCCGCGCCTGGTGTGGACGGTAAGCACCTGATTGAGCAGCATCCGCGCGTCGTGAAAGCCCACGGGCAACAGGATGATGTAGCCGTTGTCGGTAATATCACTGACCATAAAGCCAATTTCGTCCATATGCGCGCTGAGCATGACTTTGTAGTCCGGATCCTTGCCCTTCTTGACCAGGATCAGGTTGCCGAGGACGTCGTTGTAACTTTCATCCACATATCCGTCCAGGTGCCCCGCTATGCGCGCGCTGATATCCTGCTCGTAGCCGGATATGCCCGGCACAGCGTCCAGATCGGTCAGCAATTCTATCATTTGTTGTTTGTTCATTAAACGTTCATTCCTTTCGCAAAGTGGCAGGCCACCAAATGGCCGCCGCCAATATCCCGCAGCGCGGGCGCCCGGGATGTACACACGGGTTCACACTTTACGCAGCGTGTCGCAAAGCGGCAGCCGGTGGGAATATCAATCGCGTTTGGAATGTCGCCCTGCAACACAATGCGCTCCAAACGGGCCTGGGGGTCTACTCTGGGAATGGCCGACATCAGCGCCTGCGTATAGGGGTGGGCCAGACGCGCGAACAGCTCGTCCGTTTTTGCCTGCTCCACCACCACGCCGAGATACATGACGGCCACGGTGTCGCAAAGATGCCTGACAACCGTCATCTCATGGGAGATAAACAGCATTGTCAGCGAAAACTTGCTGCGTATATCCATAAGCAGATTGAGAATCTGTGCCTGAACACTCACATCCAAAGCCGAAACAGGCTCGTCCGCAACAATGAAGCTGGGATTCAATAACAACGCCCTTGCAATTGCCAGGCGCTGAAGCTGGCCGCCTGAAAGCTCGCCGGGACTGCGGCTGAGCATGTCCTCCGGCAGGCTGATATCGTCCAGCAGCTCGGCGATGCGCTCCTGCGTGGCCTGTTTGGAAATGCCGTGCACATGCCCCACCTCCCGCAGCGACGCCCCGATTTTCAGCTTGGGGTTGAAGGAGGAAAAGGGATTTTGGAAAATCATTTGCATGTCCTTGCGCAACGGCTTGAGCTCATGGCGGCTTTTGTGGGTGATATCCTGTCCGCGGAAGATAATGCTGCCGGCGGTGATGTCGGTCAGGTGCAGCAAACAGCGCCCAAGGGTGCTTTTGCCGCAGCCACTTTCGCCCACAACGCCAAAAATTTCCCCTTTGCGAATAGAAATATCCACCCCGTCCAGCGCATGCAGATGCTTGGGGGGTGTGGGGAGCACACTCTTGGAGGCCACGGGGTAATGCTTGACAAGCCCGCTTGCCGATATAATAACGTCATTGGGGGTGCGATCCGCAGCTTCACGCATTCTAAACAGCCCCGCCTTTCCCCTGGCCGATGCAGTGGCAGGCGGCGATATGGCCGTTTGTACCGCAGCTGCGCAGGGTGGGAGCATTGCTCAGGCAGGCGGCGGCTGCAAGATCACAGCGGGGCGCAAAGGAGCAGGCGTCCATAACGTCAAACAGCTCCGGCGGGCTGCCGGGAACAGTCAGCAAATGACCGATACGGCCTGTCTCGCTGGGAATGCTGCGAATGAGGGACTGGCTGTAGGGATTCTGCGGATTTTGCAGAACTGTGTTCGTATCACCGGTTTCCACA
>Ga0153950_1001304_pt1 | contig 11129 bp, 7 predicted proteins | sample TSNJ034MetaG_FD_104737 | JGI IMG/M metagenome (GOLD analysis project Ga0153950, IMG submission 104737) | Attine ant fungus gardens microbial communities from New Jersey, USA - TSNJ034 MetaG | ecosystem: Host-associated > Fungi > Mycelium > Unclassified | place: USA: New Jersey, Wharton State... | reverse complement strand
TAAAGCGGAGTATTGCATTGATATAATGTCTGAAATCGCGGATAAGGCTGTCTCTGCCGAGGACAAGGAATATATCTTTACGCGTGTTATTGAGCTTTCAGAGCTTGAGGACGGAAAAAACTATGGTGAGGATTACGAGGATAAGCTGCTAAAGATTGCCGCGAAATTTGTCACATGGGAAAACCGGGCGGAATTAGAGAATGCTTTAGCGCATTTTGATTTTAAGCGGCGCGAAGAAGAATTAAAGTTGATTTGGCTTGAAATCATACGAAAAACCGAAGGTGAAGACGCTGCTGCTGATTTTATCGCCGAAAATTTGGACTTTCCGAAAATTAGGGCTATCGCCTTAGATAAGGTTAAATATTGACATATATGTCGTATTTACCGTAACGGACGCACCGCCTTGTTAGGCGATACGTCCGTTTTGTCTTGTGTCATAGGAAATTGCGTTGATTCCAGCGTTTCGCCCAGAAGCGCGGCGAAACGCAAAAGGAAGCAATTTCTATGACAAATTGCGGAAAACTACTCGCGCACAGCGCGATTTGTTCTTTGCGGCCTGCTTGGCGCCAGCCCTGTTTTGGTTTGTTTATACTTCTTATCGGCAACGCCTACGGGCGGATTTTTTCGCCGGTGTCTCTCCTGCTTAATTTACAGGTGAATTATACAAATATAAACTCTATATCGACACGGTATAAATTCAATAGTTTTTTATTTGCGTCGCCGTCTTCTGTGAGTACTACATAAAAGACGGTATAGTCGGATGGAACTTTATATGTTTTTTTGGTGGAATCATATGTACCCAGCTTAATGAATAACTTTTCAAATGTGTATGAGCTGAATTCAGAAGTTGTAGATAGGGCCTTATCGTTAAATATGTAGTAAATACCTTTAGCATGATCAACCTTAAGATCGAATGAAGCCTGCCCGATCATATTAATTATGCTGTAGGCGTCACTGTTCTTTATATAATAACCGTCTTCTATGTAATCCTTTGGTATTAATACTTTAATTGCCGCTCCAGTAGCCGTATTTTCAGTTTTAAACGAAAAAGGAAGAGTCGGAATCAGTTTGGTCTGTATTGCTGGTGATTTTACTTCGTATTTTTCTAAAATGTCATTGCAGGCTTCTTTATATGTTTCAAAGCTGTCAAAGCCATTGTCTCTTGCCAGTATGATATCTTCAACCAGCATTTCCCGCAAATCAACGCCGTAATTTTTTAAGGCTGCGTTATCTATGGGCAATTGCTCCAGCTTGTCATAAACTCCCATGCTTATATCTAATATATATTGATGCTCCAGCAATAAATTAATTATTTCTTCTTTCTCGGCTTTATTGATTGCTTGCAGAGCTAATTCTTCCGGAGATTTTGGTGACTCCGACGGCTCAGGGGATTCCGCGGACTCCGTAGGCTTGGATGGCTCAGGTGATACTGACGGCTCCGCAGACTCCAAAGGTTCAGGTGATTCCGATGGCTCCGCAGGCTCCGATGGTTCCGCAGGCTCCGATGGTTCCGCAGGCTCCGATGGCTCCGCAGGCTCCGATGGCTCCGCAGGCTCCGATGGCTCGACAGGCTCCGCAGGTTCCGCAGGCTCCGATGGCTCGACAGGCTCGACAGGCTCCGCAGGCTCGACAGGCTCGACAGACTCCGCAGGCTCGACAGACTCCGCAGGCTCCGCAGGTTCCGACGGCTCCGATGGCTCGGCAGGCTCCGCAGATTCTGCAGGCTCCGATGGCTCCGCAGGCTCCGCAGGCTCCGACGGCTCCGCAGGCTCAGATGACTCAGGTGATTCCGACAGCTCGGGCGATTCTGATGGCTCTGCAGACTCCGAGGTTATATTCCCCGAGCTTTTGCTGCGCTTTTTTCTTTTTTTAGAGCTTCTTGATTGTACAATAGTCTCACTAGTCTCTTCTGTTTTAATTCCCTCAGCTTCATAGGTGCTTTCCCTGCTTCCGGAAAGCGCTAATACACCGGCCATAATATATACTAAGAAAATTTTCAAATTTAGCCCTCCATTAATTTTCGAATAGAGTAGCTATTCTATTTAAATTAGTATTTTTTTACAATACACAACAGGTTAATCAATATCGCATTCTAATAGTTCTGGTGGCTAAAAAGAAAAGCTGGAAGGGTTTACCTCCAGCAGCTCCAAACTTCTGTAAAAATTGCATCCGGTTCATGGCAGTCTCGGATGACAGTGAGAAATTCTTCCCGGCGGTTATTTCCGCCGGTTTTTTTCATTGTTTCCAACAGTAATTCCTTTCCCTGCGTGCATTCTTTTTTATACGCGACCTTAAGCTGCCTGGCGGAGAGATGGTTGTAAACGTCGTCGGGAATGCAGTCTATGGCCCATTCAATATATTTTTCATTATTAACGTGGAGGTTGGTGTCAATATCCTTGCGGGTCGTAAAATACATTCTTTCATCTATTGTGTTAAAGTCATCGGTGGGCGGAAGCTTTAAATCTTTGGGCAAGGCTGTTGGGAGTTGAGGGCCGTAGCTGTCCAGCATTTCCTGTATAGGCCGGGTTGGCTTTCGGGTGTTAAGGTCCAGGTATACCCAGTTGGAATTGGCCAAAGCTAATTCGTTTCCTTTTTTATCGGTTACGGTAAAGGCTCTTTCAGCCAGTACGCCCCTCAGCTTCACAGGCCATGTTTTAATTTCTATTTCCTGGTTCCACTCGGGATATTTTTCTATTTCAACCTGCCAGTGGGTCAGCACAAAGCCTTCCTTTCTGTCAGAAAACCATTTCATAGAATAGCCGGCTTCCTCCGTATGCCGCAGGGAGGCTTCCTGTATATAGGACATCAGGCGGGGCAGGGCGACTGTTAAGTCAGGGTTGATATTAAAATAATCTACTATAAAATTCGTGTTAAAAGGGCTCATAAGCTTACCTCTTTTCTATAGATCCTTACAATAATGTTGAATACTGCTTTTTATAAAGAATAGAATTTCGTTTTTCAGCCATTGCTTTTGAGATTGCGTTTCTTGCGTTAAAAAGGGTTTTATGAATATCGGGTGCTCGCCGAACGAAACAATGCTTCCGTTTATGATTCTACTGATAAGCGAGGCCTTCAAATCGGTTATATTAAGGCAATAGCGTTTTAATAACAACGCAAGCGCTGACTCGGAGCGAATGCAAACGACATCTGTAATAGGCGTTTCTTCCATAAAATCAGCTCTATATATTTGCTCCCAATACAATAACATCAAATATTCTTGATTAGGAAGGTCAACAGCGATTGAAAGCTGTAAGTTCAACAATGTGTCAATTAGTTCCCACGCGACTTCCTCGGTCAGATTACCTTTATCATCTAACGATTGGATTTTACTGTAAATCGGTTCATATGTTTTAGCAATTTGCAGAGATACATATTCTAATACTTCTTTATAAAAATTTTCTTTACTTTTAAAATGAAATGACATAGTTGCTAGGTTTAAGCCTGCGTCATCGGCAATCATTCTGGTGGTGGTCGCCTCAAAGCCATATTTTGCAAAGAGGCGGATTCCCGTGCTGATCAATTTTTCCTTTGTTGACAATGAGTTATTGTTATCAGACATTTTTTCACCGGCTTTCTAAAATATATTCGCGAAATTATTTTGCATTTCTATATATTAAATCGTAAACATTATATAAAAAGGCGAACGTGCTTGTCAAAATTATTATCTGAAAAGCTTTGGCAAAGTTACTAAAGATAAAATTCTTAATTGACAAATAATAATCGATTCATTATAATTAATCAAACGTTTAATTAATACGAGCAAACGATTATAACGAGGAGGTCTTACATGAAAACTAAGGAAATTTCCCTGTGTGTCAATGGGCATCAGTATGAATTTTCCGTGGGGAAGCTGTTTGGTCAGATTCCGCCTAGTGAAACACTATCCAAGACGCTACGCAACCGGTTGGGCCTTACCGGTTCAAAAGAAGCATGCGGCGAAGGCGCTTGCGGCTGTTGTACGGTCATTATGAATGGAGATGCCGTTACCTCCTGCATGATGCTGACGGTCGACTGTGATGGCAAACAAATAACTACAATCGAGGGGCTTGCTGACCCCAAAACCGGAGAATTGGATCCCATACAGCAAGCGTTTATTGATGAGTATGCGTTTCAATGTGGTTATTGCACTCCCGGTATCATCATGAGCACCAAAGCTATGCTCGACAAGAATCCTAACCCAACTCAGGAAGAAATTGAGGACGCGTTGTCGGGCAATTTTTGCCGCTGTATCAGCCAGTATCACGTTTTCAATGCAATTGGAAGAGTTGTTCAGAAAGGGGGCAAATAAGCGATGGCAAGTACTGAATACCGTTACATAGGGAAAAATACCCCGCGTAAAGACGCCAAGGACATAGTTACGGGAAAAGCGGTGTTTCTGGATGATTTTAGCGTACCTGGCATGTTGATAGGGAAAATATTGAAAAGTCCCCATGCTCATGCGGAGATCACCAGCATTAATACGGAGAAAGCGCGCAATCTCAAAGGAGTACATGCTGTGCTCACCTACAAAGACGTTGATCAGAGCTGGAAGCTTGGATGGCCTCCTCAGAAGCCCATTTTAAGTAAACGGTTATTGTATGTTGGAGATTCGGTAGCGCTTGTGGCTGCGGAAAATGAGGAGACAGCCAAGGAAGCTTTGGATTTGATAGAGGTGGAATATGAATTGTTGCCCGCCGTATTCGACGGAATAGAAGCGACTAAAGACGAAGCACCGCAGCTATATGAGGAATTTGAAAACAATGTCGTAACTCCGGGATATCCTCCTTTTCAAAAGGACGGCGCGTTCTGGCATCTGGAAAAGGGAGATGTTGAAAAGGGATTTGAAGAATGTGAATATATAGCGGAGGATACCATTAGCTTTGCCAAAAAGCCGGCTCCTCTGGCTCCAGAGCCTCCCGGGGCCATTGTCCAGTGGCTGGGAGATTACAATTTCAAGGTATGGGCTACATCTCAGAGCTCTTACATATGTAAAATATTAAATTCCTCTGTAATTCCTGAATCCGACTGGTCTATCCAGACATTCAATGTCGGCGGAAGCTATGGAAACAAGCAAAGCATGACCGTACAGGTAACCTCCGCCGCGGTACTGTCTATGGCAACTAACCGCCCCGTAAAGGTGTTCCAGACAAAGGTGGAGCAGATGGTAGCTTATGAGACCCGGCTGGGAAGCCAGGTTCATGCCCGGATAGGCATGGATAAGGACGGCGTTGTACGCGCGGTTAAAGCAGAGTGGTTTGTTGATACAGGTTCTCACTGTAACGCGACACAAGGTCAGGTTGGCGTAGGTATCGGTGAAGCCCAGTTGGTTATGGCAAAATGTCAGAATTGGGATCTGGATACCAAAATCGTCGTCACAAATAAATGTCCGGCGGGCATTGTCCGGGGATACGGCGGGCAGGAGCTTAACAGCTGTCTGTCCCTGCTCATAGGACGAACTATGGAGGCCGGTAATTTTGATCCGGTAGAGGTTTACCGAAAGAATTATGTTTGTGACGGCGATGAATATATTTGGCGTGATGGCCGCAAGTGGAAAGCGCATTCCATCAACTACACAAAGGCGATTAATGAAACGGCTGCCAAGTTTGAATGGAGCAAAAAGTGGAAGGGCTGGGGAGTTCCTACCTGGACTAGCGAGGATGGCAAAAGGGTTAGAGGAGTTGGCTGTGGGATTATCGGAAACGCCGACGTGGGAGAGGACAATACAGAAGCTTATGTCCGGGTCGTTCCTGATCTTTTTGGCGATAAATCCCATGTGGTTATGCAGTGTAACGTTACTGAGTCCGGGATGGGGCAACGCAGCAATTTGGCGAAAATGGTCGCCGAGGTGCTTAATGTCCCCTATGAATTAATTCAGCTGACTCCACCGGACACAGTGATCAACCCTACCGGGTTCGGGTTGTGCGGCTCCCGGGGTACGATAACTTACGGCCGGGCTGTGACAAAGGCTGCCGAAGATGTTAAGCAAAAGCTGTTTGATTTGGCCGAGCCTTATCTGGAGGTTCCCACGGATGCTATGCAGCTTGAGAATTTCGGAGTTGCCACTAAGGCCCGCCCCGGTAAGTTCGTGACATGGAAGCAGTTGATTCCTCCCGATTTGACATTGACCGGTTACGGTAAGCATACTGAAAATTTCTCCACCCCCAACTTTTTCATCGTATTTTTAGAGGTTGAAGTAAACCTGGAGAACGGCAAGGTAACCGTAGTACAAATGACTGGAGGAACGGACGCGGGGCAGGTTATAGACCCGGCCACTCTGGAAATGCAATGCCAGGGAGGGATCGGCTCCGCCAGTCTGGACACGGCCCTGTTTGAGGAGAATATAATAGACCCGGCAACCGGCCGTACAATGACCTATAACATGATCGAATACAAATGGAGACCCTTCAATGAGTTCCCTAAATATGATGCTGTAATGCTCAGCTCGCAGTTTGATACCTTCCGTTTCAAAGCTGTGGGCGTTGGTGAGATTGCGGGAGCTTCTGCTGCCAGTGCATGTATGCAGGCTATTTCCAACGCAATCGGGAAACAGGTGTCCGAGTACCCGGCAACTCCGGATGTTATTCTGAAAGCGATTGGAAAGCTGTAAACAAGGAGGGAAATGTGATGAAATATTTCGAACACAGTAAAGCGGGCTGTTTTTCAGAAGCGTCCGAGCTGTTGCAATCAGGCGCAAGGACAGCGGTACTGGCCGGCGGCACCGACCTGCTGGGCGTATTGAAGGACGGTATACTCGCCGATTATCCGGAGGAATTGATCGATATCAAACAGATTCCACAGGGTAATGCCGTTTACGTAAATGATAATGTGCTGACCATCGGCGCCCTGGCAAAGCTGAAGGATGTGGCGGAATCCGATGTTATCAAAAAGAATGTGCCGATCCTCAGCGAGGCGGCAAAATCTGTAGCAACTCCTTTGATAAGGAATATGGGTACTATTGGCGGGAATATTTGCCAGGATGTCCGTTGCTGGTTTTACCGTTATCCCCATGAGGGCGGTGGCAGGCTGGTTTGTTCACGCAAGGGCGGGGACACCTGCTATGCTCTTCAAGGCGATAACCGTTATCACTCGATATTCGGCGGTATGAAAACCCACGTAACGCCATGTACCCAGGAATGTCCGGCCAAAACCGACATACCCGGATACATGGAGCAAATGCGCAAGGGCAATGTGGCCGGAGCCGCGCAGATAGTCATGCGCGTCAACCCGATGCCGATGATCACATCCAGGGTATGCGCCCATTTTTGCCATCAGAAGTGTAACCGGAATAATAACTACGAGAATGTTTCTATTGGAAATGTCGAGCGCTCTTTGGGAGACTACATACTTGAGAACAGTGAAAAATTCTATACGGCTCCGGAAAAATCCACCGGTAAAGCGGTGGCAGTCGTAGGCGGCGGACCTTCCGGATTGGCCGCGGCATACTACCTGAGAAAAGCGGGTAACGATGTTACAGTATACGACAGGCAGGAGGAAGCCGGCGGCATGCTCATGTATGCAATTCCGGCATACCGTTTGCCTAAGGATATAGTGAGGAAGCTCATCAAAGCGCTGGAAGCTATGGGGATCGTATTTAAATGCGGCGCTAATATTGGAAACGACATAAAGCCTGCCGAGCTTGAAAAACAGCATGACAGCGTTTACTATGCTACCGGGGCTTGGAAACGTCCGGTTATCGGGCTTGCCGGCGAAGAGCTGACCGAGTTCGGTCTGGATTTTCTTATCGAAGTCAACCGTTGGATGAAGGGTAAGGTAGGTACCGAGGTATTGGTCACGGGAGGCGGCAATGTGGCTATGGACGTTGCGATTACCGCCAAACGGCTGGGCGCAAAGAAGGTCACAATGGCATGTCTGGAACCGCGGGATCAGATGCCGGCCAGCAGTGAGGAAATCGCCCGTGCTGAAGAAGAAGGCGTTATCATTATGCCTTCTTGGGGGCTGTCAAGGGTTATAGAGGAAAACGGCGCAGTTAAGGGTATGGAGCTTAAACGCTGTACCAGCGTCCTGGATGAAGGCGGAGCTTTCTCTCCCCGGTATGATGAGCGTGAGCGAATTGTAGTGAACGCTGAATCAATATTGATGGCGGTAGGCCAAAGGGTAGATCTCTCCTTCCTTGATGAAAAATATCAGATGCAATTAAATAAACGCGGATTGATCGATATTTCAGAGGAAACCCAAATGACTTCCCGGAAAGGCGTGTTTGCAGGAGGGGACGCTACTACCGGGCCCGCTACGGTTATTGGAGCCATTGCCGACGGCAGTAAAGCCGCTCGGGGCATAATGAAGTATTTGAGTGTAAGCCCTTGTGATGAATGCGGAGGCATGAAGCAAAGCAAAGAAAAATTTATAACCTTAGACGTGGGAGCGGCGCAGAAGAAGGAAGCCGCAAGGCTGAGGGAGATTCCTGCGGACCAGAGAAGTCTGGACAAAGAGGATTCCTTCTCATTGGATATGAAGCAGGCGGTTGAGGAGGCAGGGCGTTGTCTTAACTGCGGCTGCTACGCGGTCAATCCGTCCGATATCGCGCCTGTACTGGTAGCTTTGGATGCAACTATCGTGACTAATCAACGCAGGATTTCTGCCGAGGAGTTCTGTTGTGACAAGCTGAAGGTTTCGGAGCAGCTTAATCCGGGCGAGATAGTGCAGCTAATAGAAATTCCTTTGGCAGAAGGCGCCGTCATGCATTATGATAAGTTTCGCCTGCGTAACTCCGTTGACTTCGCAATAGTCAGCGTATCCTCGCTTTACAGTGTTTCTAACGGGAAAATCACGGGTGCAAAGGTCGTTCTTGGCGGCGTTGCCCCGGTACCAATTCCCGCCAGGGAGTTGAGCGGATGGCTGATTGGAAAGGAGGTCAACGAGCAAATGGCGGAGACTGCGGCCGCTATAGCGGTTAAAGCCGCAATGCCGCTCACAGAAAACGCATATAAGGTAGTTGAGCTGCAAGCTCTTATTAAAAATTCTATTTTACGGCTATAAATATCGAGGTACATGACCATCTTCTGTTAAGGTAGCAAATTCAAAAAAAACGCCCGTTAGGAAAAATCCTAACGGGTGTTTAAGCTAATGGTTATGCCAACACTCTGATTATCAGGGTGTTTTCGTTTTTCTGTCGATGGCTTTGTGCTTTAATAGCAAATCCTCTATTGCTCCATCCAGAAGCAGAATTTTAATTTTCTTTGCCGCTTTCAGCTTACCAAAAATGATTGCAACTTTATGTCCTGCGTACGTGTAAGTTTTAGATAAAGCAGTATGTATTAGCGTATTATAATTCTTGTAGGAGGACAATTCTGCCGCCTGTATATAGATGACGGGGAGGGGATTGCGGGTCAGGCCCGCAATGACGGAGGGGCGGCCATTACACAGGTCGAAATAATTTGTTCTGAATGGATTAGTTTGTTTGATGAATGAAGAATTGTGGTATAATTGTCCGAAATAGAATCATTCCTAAAAGAATTGAAGGGAGCAGAGAAAATTGATTTCAGAAAAAATGAAAGCCTTCGTTGCTAACAGCTCGGCCATACGCGCTATGTTTGAAGAAGGAAAGCTCATGGCGAAAAAGTACGGCTCGGAGAATGTGTATGATTTTAGTATCGGAAACCCCAATGTGGAGCCTCCGCATATCGTAGAAGAGGCGATAATAGATGTGCTGAAGACCAATAGGCCCATAGATATCCACGGCTACACCAATAACGCCGGAGATGAGGGGGTTAGGCAGAAGCTGGCCGAGCATATAAATAAGCTGCATAACACGGAATACGACTATAAGAATTTCGTTCTTTCGGCAGGGGCCGCCGCCGCTATGAATGTTATTTTTAAAACCTTGCTGAACCCGGGTGACGAGGTCATAGTTTTCGCTCCTTATTTCGGTGAATATTTGCGGTATGCAGGTAACTATGACGGCAAGGTGGTTGAGGTGCGCCCCAACCCGGATAATTTTTTACCGGACCTTGAGGATTTTCGCGCAAAGATAACCTCCAGAACCAAGGCGGTAATTTTGAACACTCCAAATAATCCTACAGGCGCGGTATACCCGGAAGATACCATAATTAAGATCGCTGAAATTCTTACGCAAAAGCAAAATGAGTTTAATACATCGATTTATATACTTTCAGACGAGCCCTACAGGGACATAGTTTACGGAGGCGTCAAGCTTCCCTTCGTACCGCGCTATTATAAAAACACCTTCGTTACGTTTTCCTACAGCAAATCCCTGTCCCTGCCCGGTGAAAGGATAGGCTATGCCTTGATAAATAAAGGGATGGACGGTTTTGATGATATTGCCGCGGGTCTTAATGTAGCAACCAGGATTTTGGGATTTGTCAACGCGCCGTCTATAATGCAAAGAGTGCTTCCTTATTGTCTTGGCGCCACTGTCGATATATCCATTTATGAAAAAAACATGGAAATATTCTACGATATGCTGAAAGAGCTGGGCTTTGAGTGCACCAGGCCGGGAGGAGCCTTCTACCTTTTCCCTAAGGCTCTTATAGAGGACGACAAGGAATTTTGCGGCGCAGCGAAGGAATTCAGGCTGTTGATAGTGCCTGGCGCTAGCTTTGGTTATCCTGGGCATTTCAGGGCTGCTTACTGCGTATCCCGTGATACTATAGTTAACTCATACGACAGCTTTAAAAAGCTTGCGGAAAAGTATAGGAGATGAATAAATTGGATCAGCCCTGGAGCGATAAATTACGTAAAATAGACCCTTATGTGGCGGGAGAGCAGCCGGAGAACGATAACATACTTAAGCTTAACGCCAATGAAAACCCATATCCGCCATCGCCGAAGGTAGAGGCGGCCATCAAAAGCTTGGATTTTGCCAAGCTCAACCTTTATCCCGACGCCGGCGTGTCCGGGCTAAGAAGTTCATTGGCGGCATACTACAATGTTTCCAAGGATGAAATATTTGTAGGCAACGGCTCTGATGACGTCATAGCCTTAAGCTTTATGGCCTTTTTCAATTCGGATAAGCCTATTTTATTTCCGGATGTAACATATTCCTTTTATAAGGTATGGTGCTCCTTGTTTTCCACGCCTTATAAGACAATCCCGGTTAACAATAGCTTCCGCATAAATCCTGATGAATATAAGGGCCCTAACGGCGGGGTAATTATTCCGAACCCCAACGC
>Ga0153950_1001302_pt1 | contig 11135 bp, 7 predicted proteins | sample TSNJ034MetaG_FD_104737 | JGI IMG/M metagenome (GOLD analysis project Ga0153950, IMG submission 104737) | Attine ant fungus gardens microbial communities from New Jersey, USA - TSNJ034 MetaG | ecosystem: Host-associated > Fungi > Mycelium > Unclassified | place: USA: New Jersey, Wharton State... | reverse complement strand
TTAGGGCAATTATTGCCCTAAGCGGGTCTGGGCAGCGCCCAGCCGCCGGAGGCAAGGCTAATACTACCCACAAAACCACATCAGAGGCAGTATCCCAGCCAACTGGGGCAAAAACAGCGGCAGCCATGGGATTCCCCCATGGCTGCCGTTTCTTGCATTTACGGACAGGTGACGTTGTTAGGTCGCCGGGACGGGTATTAGGGGTTCTTCGGGGGCGGTGGGGGGCTGGGGCTCCACACCCAGCAGCGACATGGCTTCCTCAAAGGCTTCGGTGAAATCTCCCAGGGATGCTGCCGCGGCGGACACCATGGAAACGGGATTTGCCTGTTCCTCCACCGGGATCATCCGGTCGGGGAGGAAAATCCAATCATCCGTTACCGCAAAGGGCTGTAGCCTGCTGGAGAGCTTTATGGAGGCGTCATTGGGGTCGCTGATACGGCTCCACATAAAGTTGTCCCCTATCTGGTAGAGGAAATAATCCCTAAGCCTTGCCATAAACATGACCTGCTTGTCGGCGGTTTTCTCAGAATAAATCTCCCGAATATTCCAGGGGCCGTCTTGGAGGCGCATCCAACTGTCCAAGCCGCTGTCCGCGTCCCGCTGTACATAATAAACCGCGTCGTCCGTCCAGGTGGGCCGGACGATGTTTGGGCCCAGCTCCTCCGCCGACAGGAGGGTTTCCAGCGCTCCAGTCTCAAGATCCTGCCGGAAATAGGACGATTGGATATCCGTATAAACCCCGTAGTACAGCATCCCCTGAAAAACGGAAAACTGGTAGAGGGGGCGGGCGCTTTCATCCGGCCAGCTTTCCACAGTCAGCGGCTCCAGCGTGGGTACTATATCGGTTTCGGTGCCGGGGGTATAAACGCCAAAGCATTTGGCCTGGGGAAAGAGAAAATAAATCTGCTCCCCCGCCGGCACCATGCAGGAGAACTCCTCCAGAAAGAGAAATTCCACATTTCCCCCGGTTTTTGGCACCCGGTAATACCCGCATTTTCCATCAACCAGGCGGCTGCCGAAATAGATGTAGCCGCCGTGAAGGGCAAAGGTGCTCACCGTGGGCTCGTATGCGGCGTAGGCGCTTTCAGGGTCGAGGGAGAGGTTCACGACGATATTCAGCGCGCCATCCTTGTTTAAGCGGTAAATGTTCAGGGGCAGCCGGTTCTGACCGGCTTGGGGCAGGAAGTAGACGTCCTCCCCATCCTGCCGGGCAAAGTGGTAGATATCCGACACATGGGGAAAGGGGGGCCAGTCCTGGGAGAGAGCCAGCTGCTCCGGCGTCCGGTCGGTGGGAGCTTCATCGGGCATGGAGATTTCCGGTTCCCCCTCCCCTTCCACCAGGGACGCGGCCTGGCTTTCCTCCTGAGAGGAGGGCGAAGACGCAAGGGTTTGCTGGGAGGGCTGGGGTATCCATGCGGGAAGGGGCACAACCCCCCAAAGCCCCAGTACATAGGCGGCTCCGGCTCCACAGAGGAGGATAAGAAGTAAGATAACAGCGATAAAGGGGGCGTGGGAGCCGGTTTCCACCAGCACCACCCGGCCTGCCGGAGGCATGGGAGGCTGGGCCGGATAGGGCGATTGCTTCCGCTCCGGTTCCTGCGGCTCCCCGGATGCTTCCCCGGAGGGCTCCTCCCCGGACGCGGTGTCCGGGGCAATTTCCGGTTCCGGTTCGGGCGGAGCCTCCTCCGCCGGGGCTTCCGCTTCCTCCGGCGGTTGTCCGGCGGCTTCCTGAAGCTCCGGCGCGTCCCCCTCCGTCAGGCTTTCCGCCGCCGGGGAAGCCTGCGTGTCGTCCGTATCACCACCCCCCGCAGGATCCTGTGGGAGGGCTTCACCGTCCGTCTCCCGGACAGATTTGCCGCAGGCGCTGCAAAACCGGGCGTCCTCCTCCAGTGGGAAGCCACAAAAACGACAAAACATAGGGCATTCTCCTTTGCTGCGTAATGGAACGGCGCATGGACGCCACCTTGTTTCCTATACCTGAAATTATAGAGCTATCGGCTATGTTTGTCAACGTTTTACCATCCGCCGACGGCGCACCCCGCAGCACCGCGCCAACAGCGTTTGCCAAAGAATACTGGATTCTTAAGGACTGGAAGTCCTTAAGCGGGGTCTTAGGGGCGGAGTCCCTATTTAAATATCGTAGATACCTATTAATGTCTAAAAGATTACGAAAGACAGCCACCCAAAGTGCAGGGGGGTCACGGGGGCCCTCCCCCGTGGGAATTTTGGTTACTTTTGTTCCTCCAAAAGTAACTGCCCGTCGCGGCATGAGCGACAAGCCGCCCCGTGGCACAGCGGCAACGCCAGAACCGCTGCACGGTAACCACGCCAAGCGCCAAGCACCAAGCGCACAGCGACAACACCAGAGCCACCGCACTGCGGCAGCGGCAAAACGCAGCAGCAACGCCTGACCAAACACAACAGCCAGAATTCCAAAATTGCTTTTATTTCCCAAATAAATATGATACACTAATGGAAAGGATATAAAAGTGCACCCAGACGTGAGATTGGAGTCCTGTGAATGAATAAATTTGAAACCCGCGTCCTCTCCGTGATGAAGGGAAAAAACAAGCCGCCTATGAGCGCAAAGCAGTTGGCTAAAAAGCTGGGGATCCGCAAGGCGCAAAAAGAGGAGTTTATGGCAGCCATTGGGGAGCTGAAAAGCCGGAACAAGCTGATAGAGCACAACGGCGCCTATCTGCTGGCGGAAAACGCCGGCCTCGCGCCCGCGCTGGTTATAAAGGTCAATGCAACCTTTGGCTTTGTGCGGCCGGTGGGCGGGGATAAAGATGTGTTTGTTCCGGGGCGGTTTCTGCTGGGAGCCATGCCGGGGGATACGGTTCTCGTCCGGCAGCGCGCCGGTACCGGCGGACAGCTGCCCGAGGGCGAGGTGATAAAGGTAACCGAGCAAGCCCGGCAGAAATTCTCCGGCGTGCTTCGCCATGAGGAATCCGGCTGGGTGATCGTCCCCGACAATTATGTGAAATTCCCCCTCCGGGTAAACCCGAAAAGCGTGGGGAAGGGCGTGAAGGACGGCGATAAGGTGATCGCTGAAATCGACAGCCAGGGCGGGCGGCATTCCCAGCATACCGTCCGGGTTTTGGAGTCCTTTGGCAGCGCGGAAAGCGCCGCCGCCTGCTGCCGGGCCGTGCTGGCGGCGGAGGATATTCCCACCGAATTTCCCGCCGAGGTGCTGGAGCAGGCCGCGGCCATCGGCGCCGGAAGCGGCATCCACCCCAAGGAGCTCGCCGCCCGGCTGGATCTGCGGGACGAGATAATTTTTACCATCGACGGCGCCGACAGCAAGGATCTGGACGATGCTATTTCCCTGGAAAAAACCCAAAAGGGCTGGGGCCTGGGGGTACACATTGCCGACGTCAGCTATTATGTTACCCCTCAAAGCCCGCTGGATCTGGAGGCATTTGCCCGGGGCACCTCCGTATATTACGCGGATTCGGTGATACCCATGCTGCCACCGGAGTTGTCCAACGGCATCTGCTCCCTGAATCCCCAGGAGGATCGCCTCGCCTTCTCCGCCCTCATTTCCCTGAGCGATGAGGGCGAGATGCTGGGTTATTCCTTTAAAAAGACGGTGATCCGCTCCCGGGTTAAGGGGATTTATTCAGAGGTCAATTCCCTTCTGGACGGCTCCGCCGATGAGGCTGTCCGCCGGAAGTATGCCGGACTGGAGGAGGTAATCGGCCAAATGCGCACCCTGGCGGGAATCCTCACCGCCAACCGGATGCGCCGGGGCGGCATGGAGCTGGATACGGTGGAAAGCAAGATTATCGTAGGCCCCGACGGCCGGGCCGCCGACGTTCAGGCCCGGGAGCGGGGGGAAAGCGAGCGGATCATCGAGGAGCTTATGCTCACCGCCAATGAGGCCGCCGCCACCTTTGCGCTGGAAAAAGCCCTGCCCTTTGTATTCCGGGTTCATGAGGCCCCCGCCCTGGACAAGGTTGCCGGTCTTTTCGATGTCCTGGATCGGCTGGGCATCAAGGCCAAGCGCCCCAAGGCCGGGATTACCAGCGCCCGGCTGGCCTCGATTTTGGACAAGGCCAAGGGCACCGACGCCGAGCCGGTTATCGGGACAATGGTGCTGCGCACCATGGCCAAGGCCAAGTATTCCCCCCAGAACATCGGGCATTTCGGGCTGTCCCTGGATAATTACACCCATTTCACCTCCCCCATCCGGCGGTATCCGGACCTGACCATCCACCGGATACTTTCCAGCTATGTCAACGGGATGAAGGAGGAGAACATCAAAAAGCGCTACGGAGGCTTTGTGGCCCGGTCGGCGGAGCGCTCCACCCTTCGGGAAATCGCCGCCATGACTGCGGAGCGCTCCTGCGAGGACTGCTACAAGGCGGAGTATATGACCCGTTTTATCGGACAGGAGTTTGACGGCGTTATCACCGGAGCCACCGCATTCGGCGTTTATGTGCGCCTGAATAACACGGTGGAGGGGCTGTGCGGCGTGCGCGACTTCCCCGCCGGGGACTGGCAGTATGACGGCAGCATCTCCTTTGTGGAGGCGGTTTCCGGGAAGCGGCTGCGCCTGGGCGACGGGGTGCGGGTGCGGGTTGCTGCCACACAGGTGAGTGCCGGGCAGGTGGACTTTGTTTTGGTTTGATGTTAGCCTTTATTTTGGTTTCCGATGTGCCGCCGCCTATGCGCCGTATACCGGCGTATAGGCGGTTTTGTCGCGGGTATACTAATTATGCTGTGGCTTTTCTTTGCTTATTTGGTTTTTGCTGGAGGCTGGTTGCGGGAATAGTGGCGTTACCGCTGTGGGCTATGCCTGCCGCTGTGCCACTGGATGGCATGTCGCTCGTGCCGCGACGGGCAGTTACTTTTGGAGGAACAAAAGTAACCAAAATTCCCACGGGGGAGGGCCCCCGTGCCCCCCCCCCTTGGTTTGCTGGTAGCTATCTTTGGTAATCTTGTAGTCGTTTATAGGTATCTACGATATTTAAATAGGGGCTCCTGCCCCTAAGACCCCGCTTAAGGACTTCCAGTCCTTAAGAATCCAGTGTTCCTTGGCAAACGCTGTTGGCGCGGTGCAGCGCGCCGTCGGTGGGCTGCCGCCCAGCGCGGCGCGGCTTCCGTTATGCTGGCTGGAGAATTTGCAAAGGCAAGAGAGCCGCGGACATTATGAGTTTGTGGGGCTATGTTATGTCAGAAGAAAAAATATTGCACGGAAATAATGCGAAGGTGGAAAAAACAAGGAAGATGGTTGGCTCCAATATCACCAATCAGGCTGCCTTGGCCGGGAAGAACAAGGACGCGGATCCTGCCGTCAACGACCTTATGACAGAGGCGGGACGCGAATTTTCCCAAGAGAACAAAAAATGATATTATTTTACAGGCCGCGTTCCAGCGGCCCGTTTTTTCTTGTAATAACCGCCGTATTCTGGTATGATAAGGGGGACGGATAGCGGAAAGGGGAATGCTGCAATGGGGATTTTTTTATTAGTTGGCATTGTGGTGGTTATTGCCGCGTTTATTATTGGTATTGGTTTCAGTACGGGCCGGTTCCGCTTGGAACGGGTAACCGATAAAGAGGATTCTTCGGCGTCCACCGCCGCCCCATCCTTACCCCATCAGGAAAACGCTTCATCTTCCGGGGATTCATTCGCTGACGGAGCGGAATCCGATGAGCTGGCTGATTATGATTTTTTCATGGAGGAGGCCCCGGCGGAAGAACCCGCCCCGCCGCCGGATGAACGGGAGCATTATGAATACGACAGGCTCTGCAATTTAAAAATAGGCCGGGGATATATGTCCGACTGCCAAAAAATCCTCAATGCCGCCGCGGAAGAAAAACGGGTTTATGCCGTGCTTTACATGGATTTTGACCGGTTTCGCATTATCAACGCGCTGAAGGGCTTCTCCCTGGGGGATTACAGCATTTCCCGCATTGCCCAGGAGGCGTCTGTCATTTTCCCCGAGGGTTCCCGGATAACGCGGGTTTCCGCCGATCACTTTGCGGTGCTGTTCCAGCTGCTGGATGAGTCGATGCTGGCCGACTATGCCAACCAGCTCAAGCGGGCAAGCGACCGCATCCGGGATGATGTGGGGGGCAAAAGCGGCTTGCGTGTGTCCATGGGTGTCGCCGCCACGGCAAGCGAACAGGATTATAATATTATGCTGCTGATGCAAAAGGCTTGCCTGGCCCACCACTGCGTCAAGGCGTCCAAGGAACAAATCTACATGATTTACAATGATTCCATGACCGAAACCCTGCTCTACGGCGAACAGGCTATGGAAAACTATGATGACAATCAATACGACGAGGAATATTCCCTTTTCTTTTATCCTTTATATGACATACGCAAGGGCCGCATTGTGGGCTGCGAAACACTGGCGCGGTGGAACTGCGAGCTGAGCAACAACTGGAATGTGCCCCTAAGCTCGGAAAACGGCCGCTTGGCCACCCACAACGCGAAAATCCTTTATCAAACCACCCGCCTCATGAGCCGCCTGCGCAAATCGGGCAAGGAGCTGCTGATGTGCTGCGTCACGCTCCATGCGGTTGAATTTTTCAAGGGCGATATTGACGCCTATATCGCCAGATGCCTGTCGGAAGCGCAGGTGGATCCCGCTTCCCTGGTGGTGGAGCTGGATATCAATGTCATCCGGGTTAACTTTTCCGTGGCGGATTCCCAAATTGCCAAGCTTAGGGAAATCGGCGTGCGCGTTTGTATTTTTAATATTGACCGGGGATACCGTTCCCTGGACGCGTTACAGGGCCTTACGATTGACTATATAAAGCTGCAAGCAGGCTTTGCCCACAACATCGGCAAGGACGACGATACCATGAAGGCCGCCAAAAACATGATCGCCGCCGCCAATGACCGGAATATCCTCACCATCTTTGAGGGGGTAAACCACACCAGTCAAATGAACGCACTGAAACAGCTCGGCGCCCATTTCAGCCAGGGGGATGTGTCCGGACGCCCCGACGAGCCGGATGAGATGGCAAAGCATTTGCTGGAAAGCATAGTCTCCGACCCTGGCAATGTCACCTCCATCCTGAGTGACGACGCATTGTCAAGGGGAGAGTACCGCATCACCTGACATATATAGCTGTTCCGAATAAAAACAGGCCAAGGATTTTCATCCGGAACAGCTATACAATTCAACCAAAGCCAAGTCCCCCGGGATCCGGTCAAGCCGGAACCCGGGGGATGTCTTTTCCTGACTGTCGTATCCTCATAATGCTACCGGCATTACCTTGATTGGCCCGACCGCTGCCTCAGGCTTGGTTTTGTGATTGGCTTGACCTTGCCTCGGTTGGCCGGGCTCTGCCCGAACCCGCTTAGGGCCATAATGGCCCCCCTAAAGGACTAGAAGTGCAAGCACTCCGTCGTAAGAACCCATAATTCAGCAAGATTGTAAAGCCCCGCACAGCAACAAGCCTCCAGCCAATCTCCCACTCCCTCCATGGGGCCCAAAAACCCCATTCCGGGAGCTGGCCTTGTATTCAAGTAGGCATTAGCCCCACAAAGGCAGCGCCGCGCCGGACGGCAGTCCGCCGACGGCGCGCTGCACCGCGCCACAGCGTTTGCCAAGGAACACTGGATTCTTAAGGACTGGAAGTCCTTAAGCGGGGTTTTAGGGGCAGGAGCCCCTATTTAAATATCGTAGATACCTCTAAACTACTACAAGATTACCAAAGACAGCTACCCATAGTGCAGGGGGGTCACGGGGGCCCTCCCCGTGGGAATTTTGGTTACTTTTGTTCCTCCAAAAGTAACTGCCCGTCGCGGCATGAGCGACATGCCACCCTGTGGCACAGCGCCAACACCAAGCGCACAGCGCCAACGCCAAAACGCATAAGCAACGCCAATCCCTAAAAATCGTCAAAAACCGATTTTCAATTGACAACCCAACCAAGATTTGTTAAAATCATATCATGGCCCTTAAAAAACAAAGGGCGCGGGGCCGCCCAAGGTGCTAGCAACACCAAGGACGGTTTACAAAGGTGGAAACGTTTAAGCACAACACCCTTGCAAAGCCGGCACATCACTGTGCCTGCCACCCACAACCGATATTATACCGGAAACTTGCCAAAACCGCAAGTCCGGTTAACATTTGTGGCGTGCGTAAGGGTTTACGGGCCGGATGGCCCACACCTTTACGCGCGCCATTTTATATGGGGCCATTTGCCAAGGTTCGGGCGGGCAAACCGCTTTTTCATATATTCTTATTATAGAACATAAGTTTCGATTTGTAAAGCTTTTTTTGGGAAATTAATTTATTATTTATGTCCACCGGGAATAGAAACCACGCAAAAGGGCTTGGCTATTAGGGGAGGCGGAGGAAAAGCAGGGCATAGGACACGGCTGCCCCGGGACTGGCGGAGTGTCGGGGGAAGGCGGCGCTACATAAAATGAAGTGGGCAATGTTCCCCGTGAAACAATGGATCAGTTCTGAAATCCACCGCAAGTGGCTGGGCGGAAAAAGATCCTCCCAGACGCTGCGCAGGGGTTTCACAACAGGTCTGGTGGGGCTCTGCCTCATCCCTCCAATCCGGCGGGGCGGCGGAGAGGAGTGGCGGCAATGCCGAGGCCGCCTGTAAAAAAGCTCTGTCCGCAGAAACCTTGCCATATGATAGATGCAGGGGGCCTCCCGATGCGCACCGGGAGGCCCCCTGCGTTTTTCAGTTGGGCGGTTGTATGTTTTTCCTGATTCCGGTCAAGACTAAAGCTGGTTAACATAAAATGGCGTTAAGGGGGTATAGAGGACTTGGGTGAGGAGAAGGAGCAGTATTCCTACCGGCATTTTTTTCTGGCGTTTGCCCTTGCGTTTTTTGCGCTGTCCCTATCCTTTTTGTTTTTAATGACCACGGTACATCCCTCCACGCCGAAATCGCTGGAGGTGGAGGAGCTAACGCCGCATATCCCCTATATGCCCACCGGTCAGGACGCGCTCACCGTGCTCTTTATCGGGTCGCAGACAGGAGCGGTGGAGGCGGGCGGCTTTATTCTGGTGCGGTTTGATCCGGTGGGCGGCGCCGTGCCGGTGGTGGTGTTCCCTCCCCAGACCTTGGTGGAAAACGGGGATAAACGTGAAGCCCTGTCCCAGGTATACCGCTATGGAGGTGCGGATTACACCCGAAAGGCGCTGGAGAAAACCCTTGGCGTCACCATCCACAGGTATGTGCGGATGCAGCCGGAGGCGTTCCTGGCATGCGCCGATCTGATAGGCAGCGTGGAGTTTGACCTGCCTGCCGACCTGCCGGTGCAGAGGGGAAATATGCATGTTATCCTTAGCGCGGGCCCCCAGCTGCTGGACGGGCAAAAGGTATTGGATATCATTACCTGCGGCGGGGCGGAGGAGGACGAGCTGGCGCAATACCGCCTTACAGGCGACCTGGTGGCCGCCATTGTCAACCAGCGGATGGATGTGGTGCAAAGCACCCTCATTGACAAAATTTTCGGGGTTGTCATTAATCTCATCGACACGGACATTTCCTTCCTGGACTATGACAACCGGAAGGAGGCCGCCCTCTACATGGCGGAACAGAGCCGGGATCCGGCATATCCGCTTCCGGTGGCCGGGCAGATGGAGGACGGGGGGGCTGGATTTACCCTGAGTGACACCTTTATTGTGCAGGTGGCACAGGTGTTTTCCTGAATGGCTGGAGGGGTTGCTGTTGCCGCTGTGCGGCTGGCTGTTATCGCGGGGCTCTGGCGTTGGCGCTGTGCAGCGGGTTTGGCGGTGCCGCTGTGCGCTATGCCTGCCGCTGTGCCACGGGGTGGCATGTCGCTCATGCCGCGACGGGCAGTTACTTTTGGAGGAACAAAAGTAACCAAAATTCCCACGGGGGAGGGCCCCCGTGACCCCCCGCAGCCCTGGGTGGCCGTCTTTCGTAATCTTGTAGTAGTTAGAGGTATCTACGATATTTAAATAGGGGCACCGGCCCCTAAAACCCCCACTTAAGGACTTCCAGTCCTTAAGAATCCAGTGTTCCTTGCAAACGCTGTGGCGCGGTGCAGTGCGCCGTCGGTGGGCTGCCGCCCAGCGCGGCGCTGGTTTTGTAGGGGCGGTTTTTAATCGCCCGTCATGTCGCATAGTAGGTTGCTTTTTTAAGCCATAATCAAAATGGTTTTTTGGGGGATCCATGAAGGAAGCGGGCGGTTTGATTGGCTGTGCAGGGTTTCCACAATGGCAATCGTATTGACTACTTCAGGTATTCCAACCGCTCCACGGTCCAGGTCTCCATCACCGGCTGCATCCGTCGGGCCAGCTCCTTGGCCTGGGGCAGGTTGTGCTCGGCGGCATTGCCGCACTCGACAGGGGTAGCGCCGGGGACAGGGCCGTCAAACTCCGCGATAAAGTCCAGCGTATCACGAACCAGCGCAATAGCGTCCGCCGGATCCAGAGTATCACGGGTGAGGAAATAGAAGCCGGTGCGGCAGCCCATGGGGCCTACATAGATGATCTTGTCGCCATGGCGGCTGTTCCGCGCGTAAGTGGCGAACAGGTGCTCAAAGGTGTGCATCTGGCTGTTCTCCAGATAGCTGCCGCTGTTGGGATAGGTCATACGAATATCATAGGTGATTACGTCCCCATCCAAACGGGAGGTATACATGCCGGGCGTCAGGGTGTCGTGATTGACCGCGAAGCTTGCAATGCGTTCCATTTTTTATTCCCCTTCTAATTCGTCCGCCTGTCCCCTTCCGGGACAGGCGGGGTTAGTTTTGTACTCCTTACATTATAACAGATTTACCACAGCGGCGAAAGTATGAGGTTCGCCAAAGACGAACTCTGCGGCACACTACCAACAGCGTTTGCCAAGGAATACTGGATTTTTAGGGACTGGAAGTCCAAGCGGGGTCATGGGAACCGCGCCGCGCTGGGCGGCAGCCCGCCGACGGCGCACCCCGTGGCACCGCGCCAACAGCGTTTGCCAAAGAATACTGGATTCTTAAGGACTGGAAGTCCTTAAGCGGGGGTTTTAGGGGCCGGTGCCCCTATTTAAATATCGTAGATACCTATAAACGACTACAAGATTACGAGAGACAGCTACCCAAAGTGCATGGGGGGTCACGGGGGCCCTCCCCCGTGGGAATTTTGGTTACTTTTGTTCCTCCAAAAGTAACTGCCCGTCGCGGCATGAGCGACAT
>Ga0153950_1001300_pt1 | contig 11146 bp, 5 predicted proteins | sample TSNJ034MetaG_FD_104737 | JGI IMG/M metagenome (GOLD analysis project Ga0153950, IMG submission 104737) | Attine ant fungus gardens microbial communities from New Jersey, USA - TSNJ034 MetaG | ecosystem: Host-associated > Fungi > Mycelium > Unclassified | place: USA: New Jersey, Wharton State... | reverse complement strand
GTTCCCGGTTTTGGGGTCCACGGTCCAGGTGCCTTCGCCCGGGACCTTCAGTTCCTTGACGGGCTTGCCGGTCTCGGGGTCCAGGATGGCCACGGTGGTGGGGTCGAGGTCGCCCGTGTCGTTGCCCAGGACCGGCACGGTGACGGCCTTGCCCTGGTCATTGTTCAGGGACTCGTCATTGGAAGCCGCCGGCTTGTATGTCACGGTGACGGTGGCCTGGGCGGTCTTGCCGTTCCTGTCGCTGACCTGGTACTTCACGGGGGTGGGGTTGCCGGTGAAGCCCTTCTCCGGGGTGAAGGTGAGGTTCCCGGTTTTGGGGTCCACGGTCCAGGTGCCTTCGCCCGGGACCTTCAGTTCCTTGACGGGCTTGCCCTGTGCATCGATGACTCCCACGGTGGTGGGGTCCAGGTCGCCCTTGTCGTTGTCGAGCACGGGGACGGTGACCGCTGATCCCTGCTCATGGTTCAGGGATTCGTCGTTGCTCGCCTCGGGCTTGTAGGTGATGGTGACCTTGGCCTGGGTGGTGTTCCCTTCCTTGTCGCTGACCTGGTACTTGACCGGCGTCGGGTTCTTGGTGAACCCGTCCTCCGGGGTGAAGGTGACCTCTCCGGTCGTGGGGTCCACGGTCCAGGTGCCCTGGCCGGGGACTTTGAGTTCCTTGGCGGGCTTGCCGTCGGCGTCGAGGATCTCCACGGTGGTGGGGTCCAGGTCGCCCTTGTCGTTGCCGAGGGTGGGGACCTTGACCGCCGAACCGATGGTGTTGTCATCCGAACGGTCATCGGTGGCCTGCGGCTTGTACGTGACCGTGACGGTGGCCTGGGCGCTCTTGCCGTTCTTGTCGCTGACCTGGTACTTCACCGGGGTGGGGTTCTTGGTGAACCCTTCCTCGGGAGTGAAGGTGATTTCTCCGGTGTCCGGGTTGACGGTCCAGGTGCCTTCGCCGGGGACCTTCAGTTCCTTGACCGGCTTGTTGTCCGGGCCCAGGATGACCACGGTCTTCGGGTCCAGATCGCCCTTGTCGTTCTTCAGCGTCGGCACGGTGACAGTGGTGCCCTGGTCATTGTTCAGGGATTCGTCATTGGCCGCCTCGGGCTTGTAGGTGACGGTGACGGTGGCCTGGGCGGTCTTGCCGTTCTTGTCGCTGACCTGGTACTTGACCGGGGTGGGGTTGCCGGTGAAGCCCTTCTCCGGGGTGAACGTCACGTCGCCGGTCTGGGGATCGACCGTCCAGGTGCCTTCGCCCGGGACCTTCAGTTCCTTGACGGGTTTGCCGTCGGCGTCGAGGATGCCGACGGACGCCGGGTCGAGGTCACCCTTGTCATTGCCGAGCACGGGGACCTTCACCGCTGAACCGAGGGTGTTGTCGTCGGAGCGGTCGTCCGAAGCCTCCGGCTTGTAGCTCACGGTGACCTTGGCCTGGGTGGTGTTCCCTTCCTTGTCGCTCACCTGGTATCTGATCGGGGTGGGGTTGCCGGTGAAGCCTTCTTCCGGGGTGAAGGTGATTTCTCCGGTGTCCGGGTTGACGGTCCAGGTGCCTTGGCCGGGGACTTTGAGTTCCTTGGTGGGCTTGCCGTCGGCGTCGAGGATGCCGACGGATCCCGGGTCGAGGTCGCCCTTGTCGTTCGCAAGAACGGGAACCTTCACCACTGAACCGATCGTGTTGTTCTCGGAGACATCGTCGGAAGACGCCGGGTCATAGGTGATGGTGACATCGGACTGGGTGGCGTTGCCGTTTTTGTCCTTGACCTGGTACTTGACCGGGGTGGGGTTCTTGGTGAACCCTTCCTCCGGGGCGAAGGTCAGCTCACCGGTCTTGGGGTCCGCGGTCCAGGTGCCTTCGCCCGGAACCTTCAGTTCCTTGACGGGCTTGCCGTCGGGATCGAGGATGCCGACGGTGGTGGGGTCCAGGTCGCCCTTGTCGTTCGCAAGAACGGGGACCTTCACCGCGGAACCGATCTTATGGTGGTCCGAACGGTCTGAACCGGCCTCGGGGTCGTACGTGACCGTGACAGTGGCCTGGGCGCTCTTGCCGTTCTTGTCCTTGACCTCGTACTTCACGGGCGTGGGGTTCTTGGTGAACCCGTCTTCCGGGGTGAAGGTGATTTCTCCGGTGTCCGGGTTGACGGACCAGGTGCCCTCGCCCGGGACCTTGAGTTCCTTGACGGGCTTGCCGTCGGGATCGAGGATGCCGACGGTGGTGGGGTCCAGGTCGCCCTTGTCGTTGTCGAGGGTGGGGACCTTCACCGCTGAACCGATCTTGTTGTGGTCCGAACGGTCGTCCGTGGCCTCCGGCTTGTAGGTGACGGTGACCTTGGCCTGGGTGGTGTTCCCTTCCTTGTCGCTGACCTGGTAGTCAACCGGGGTGGGGTTGCCGGTGAAGCCGTCTTCGGGGGTGAAGGTGATTTCTCCGGTGTCCGGGTTGACGGTCCAGGTGCCTTGGCCGGGGACTTTGAGTTCCTTGGTGGGCTTGCCGTCCGCGTCGAGGATCTCCACGGTGGTGGGGTCCAGGTCGCCCTTGTCATTGCGGAGCACGGGGACCTTCACCGCCGAACCGATCGTATTGTTCTCCGAGACGTCGTCGGTGGCCACGGGGTCATAGGTGACGGTGACCTTCGCTTTGGCGGTGTTGCCGGCCGTGTCCGCCACCTGGTAATCCACGGGGGTGGGGTTGCCGGTGAAGCCGTCTTCGGGGGTGAAGGTGACCTCTCCGGTCTTGGGGTCCACGGTCCAGGTGCCCTGGCCGGGAACGGCCAGTTCCTTGACGGGCTTGCCGTCCGCGTCGAGGAAGCTCACGGAGCCCGGGTCCAGCTCGCCCTTGTCGTTGTTGAGCGTGGGGACCTTCACGGCGGAACCGATCTTGTTGTGGTCCGAGCGGTCGTCCGGGGCTTCCGGCTTGTAGGTCACCGTGACGGTGGCCTGGGCGCTCTTGCCGTTCTTGTCGCTGACCTGATACTTGACCGGCGTGGGGTTGCCGGTGAACCCGTCTTCGGGAGTGAAAGTGACCTCTCCCGTCTTGGGGTCCACGGTCCAGGTGCCCTCGCCCGGAACCTTCAGTTCCTTGACCGGTTTGCCGTCGGGGTCCAGGATCCCCACGGTGGTGGGGTCGAGGTCACCCTTGTCATTGCCGAGCACGGGGACCTTCACCGCCGAACCGATCGTGTTGTTGTCTGAACGGTCGTCCGAAGCCTCCGGCTTGTAGGTGACGGTGACCTTGGCCTGGGTGGTGTTCCCTTCCTTGTCGCTCACCTGGTACTTGATCGGGGTGGGGTTGCCGGTGAAGCCCTCTTCCGGGGTGAAGGTGACGTCGCCGGTGTCCGGGTTCACGGTCCAGGTGCCTTCGCCGGGGACCTTGAGTTCCTTGACCGGTTTGCCGTCGGGGTCCAGGATCCCCACGGTGGTGGGGTCCAGATCGCCCTTGTCATTGCCCAGTACCGGAACGGTCACGGCCTTGCCGGGCTGGTTGTCCTGGGAAGCGTCATCCGAGGCGACCGGTTTGGGGATGTTGGTGAAAGTGCAGGTCACGGCGCTGCCGTTCCTGCCGGTCGGGATGGTGAACGAGCCGCTGTTGCCCGTGCCGCTGGCAATCACCTCGTTGTTGTTGCTCTCGTCGACGCATTGCCACGTGGTGGTGTAGTCATCGGAACTGGTGGAGCCCACCGGAGTCTGCGTGATCGTGTAGCTCTCACCAGGCAGTCCGATGAGGGGCCCGACATACTCGCTCTTGTCCTGGTCCTGGAGGCCTTTCTCGCCCCCGGCGGTGGTTCCGGTGTTGCCCGTGGAGATGCCGCCGCCGGTGATCTTGGTCCCGAACTGATCCCCGTCCTTGGCCCGTCCCTGCGGCAGGTCGACATTGAGTCCCACGGTGGCGGGTGAGGCCCAGGAGCCGAGGTCGGTCAGGTTGTTGACCGCTCCGGTGATCGCGGTGCGGCTCACCACTTGTCCCGTGGTCGGGTTGACCTTCATGAAGCCGTTACCGCCATAAAGGTACAGGAAGCCGTCGAATCCGAACGCCATGGAATTGACCACCTGGGCGTTGTTGATGAGGGGTCCGACAGGCGTTCCGGTGGCGGTGGCGCCGGAAGCCGTGGACGGCGGACCGTCCACGCGGTAGATCTGTGCGGACGAATTGCCTCCGACCACGATGAACATGTCCCCGGCCTTGTCGAAGGCCAGGTCACCGTTGCCGCCGGGAGCCCCGGGGAGAGTCACCGTCAGGGCGTTCGGGACCACCGCGTTGTTGGCCGGGTTGTACCCGGAGTAGCGGAAAGTGTTTCCAGAAACCTGGCCGCCGTAGTACAGCCAGTCGTTCGTGGTGCTCACACCGCCCATGGTGTTGCCGCCGGCGACTCCCGCCAGGCCGTCGTTGGTGCGCGGAGTCTCCTCCCACGTCTCCGTCGACGTGGTGTATTCGTAGATGCGGTTGGGGCCGGTGAGGATCAGCTTCTGTCCGCCGGAGGTCACGCCGATCTGGTTGAGGTTCGCCCCCGCTGCGCTCGGCGGTGCCGTGGTCACGTAGCTCGCCTGGCCCGTGTCCTTGTTGATTTCGAAGATGTCACGGGTTCCCGCACTGGTGCCGTAGAGCTTGGACGCGGGAAGCGGGTCGGCGGCGAAGGCCGCCTGCGGCACGAACAGCGTGCCGCCGGCCACGAGGGCGATGGCGATGCCGGTGCTCGCGGCCTGCCTGACGAACGAGCGCGCTGGTGTTACTGGTGGACGGTGCATGGGTGACGTTCCTCCGATGGTCTGGTGGGTACGAGTGAACTTGGACTCCAAGGACGCAGTTCCGGAGTTCAGCCGGTTCTGCGGTCTGGTTTGCGTCCCGGCGGACGGCTCTTGTTCCGAAGGAGATCCCCCGGGGACTCCTCATGACTCTTCGCCGGGCCGGCTCACCGGGCCAGGAGGCGCTGTGGGCACTGCCCGCCTCCGGGGTGAGGCAGCCCCTCTCACGGCGAGGAGAACAGCCCGGAACGACGGCATGCACAGGGGCTGGCATGTGGTTCATGCCAGCCCCTGCCCTCGCTCCTGAGGTCGGACCCGGTAGGGTCCTGGGCCCTGCCGGGCTCCATCCGCTGCCCCCCGTGTCCCGCCGGCTTGGCGGAGGTGGAAGGCTGAGACGGAGTCCATAGCCAAATGTACTACATTTAATGATTCCGCTGAGCTGAGTCCTGAATTCGTCCTTCCCCCGCTGCCGGCCCCTCCGCAGGCCTGGAGGCGTGCACCCGGGCATGCTCTGCAACCCAGCGCCGGACGCGAACCGCCCGGCCCCCGCCCGGCCCCCGCCCGGCCCCGGCCCCCGCCCGGCCCCGGCCGCCGTCGCCGGAACGGTCAGGGTTCCGGGAAACGACCAGGCCGGGGCCTGTGCCTCAGTCGAGCGTGACCACCACTTTGCCCCGGACGTGCCCCGATTCGAGGAGCCGGTAGGCGTCTGCCACCTGCTCCACCGGGAAGACCGCTTCGAGGGGCAGGACCAGCGAACCGTCGGCAAGCGCCGCCGCGATCCGCTCCAGCGAGCCGGGAGCGGCATCCCCTCCGCCCGTGGCCGTGAACCCGCCACCCGGATGACCGTGTGCGGCGATGGCTGTGATGCGCTCCGCGGGGACGCCGGATTCCTGCGCCACGGTGATCACTTCGGTGCCGTTGAGGTCCGCGGCAGCAGTGGGGTTGCCGATCTCGGCAACCCGTTCCGCCAGGCCGTCGCCGTAGCTGACGGGTGTGGCGCCGAGCTCGCGGAGGAACCCGTGGTTGCGTTCCGAAGCGGTCCCGATCACGGTGGCTCCCGTCGCGACGGCCAGCTGCGTCGCCAGGACGCCGACGCCACCCGCGGCTCCGCCGATCAGCACGGTGTCCTCCGGGGTCAGATTCAACTGGTCGATCGCGGCGGCTGCCGTCCGGCCCGCGATGTCCAGGCTTCCGGCGAGTTGATCCGTGAGGCCGTCCGGGGTTCGGTGGAGCGCGGCCGCAGGCACGAGGACGAAGTCCGCCACCGCCTCGTGACGCTTGCCGCCGAACACCCTGTCACCCACGGCGAAGTTCGTGACGCCTTCACCGAGTCCATCGACCACGCCGGCGAAGTCGTTGCCCACCCCGGAACCAGGTGCGCCGCCGAACGCCTGCGCCACCGGTCCCCCGTGGAAGATCTTGAAGTCCACGGGGTTCAGGCCGGCGGCCGTCACCCGCACCCGGACCTCGCCCGGGCCGGGCTGGGACACCGCGACATCAAGCACCTGAAGGACTTCCGGGCCGCCGAACTCTTCATACCGCACTGCACGTGCCATGGCGATTCCTCACTCTGCGCTGGCCGTGTCGGCCCGGCTGCCTCGCTGGTGCGATGTGCCGTCCGGGCCGGCGCGACGTTCTCACTGATGCAGCGTGCAACGGGTCCGGGGGCGGCGGCATTCCGGATGCGACGGCGTATGACGAAACAGGCTCCCGGTTCCAGGTGAAGCGGCGCTTCGCCTCACTCCGCAAGCTGCGCGGAGAAGGCCCCCACCTCGGACAGCAGTGCGGTCAGGCGGGAGAGGCCGCCGTCGTCGTCCGTTCCGCCCACTTCCTCGCGCGCGGCCGGGGAGGTGAACATGGCGATCGCCTCCAGGCGGCAGCCGCCGCCGGGGAGTTCGAGGAAGTCGAGGACCTCCAGGACGGGGCCGTGCGAATCGGCCTCCGCCTCGACCGTCTGAACGATGCGCCAGGGCTCGGAGACCTCATGGAACGAACCGTAGAAGCTCCAGTCCTCGCCGCCGGCTCCCACCGTGTAGCTCCAGGCGCCGCCCGTGCGGGCATCCCAGCGACGGAACCGCAGCTCGACCCCCTCGGGCACCAGCCAGCGGGCCAACCAGAGCGGATCGGTGTGCGCGCGGAAGACGGTTTCGACGGGCGCGTCGAATTCCCAGACCCTGTTGATGCCGCGCAGGCCCTGCCATTCTTCGAGCTGCCGGATGCTCTCCACCTGTCGTCCTCCTTGTTCTCCTGGAAGTCTGCTGGGGCCGTCATCCAAGGTCAACGAGGGCCCTCATGGGAAGGCACATTTCGTCACCGGCGTTCATCCCGGGTCACGCGGCGCAATCAGGGAAATGGTTGACTGGAGAGATGATCCGCGCCATGACCGCTGCCGATTTCCGTGCCGTCCAGGACCTGGAGCGCGCTGCGGGCGAGCTGTTCCGGGAAGCCGGGATGGAGTCGATCGCCGACGACGAACCATTCACCGACGCCGAGCTGGCCACCTTTGTCAGCGAGGACTGGGCGTGGGTGCTGACAGTGCCGGACGACGGCGCCGCCGGGGAAGCCGGGGAATCAGAGCACGACGACGCCGCCTCACGCGTGCCCGCCACGCGTGAGGCGGTGGTCGCGTATGCGGTGGGCGAGGTGGTGGATGGCGCCGCGCATCTGGAGCAGCTGAGCGTGCATCCACGGCACGGGCGCCAGGGTCTGGGCGCACGCCTGCTGGAGCATTTCAGAACGGCGGCCCGGGAACGGGGGATGGGGCGCGTCTCCCTGACCACCTTCAGCGAGATCCCTTGGAACGCGGCCTACTATGCGCGGCTCGGGTTCACGGTGCTCCCAGGGGAGGACTGGGGGCCCGGACTGCGGGCCAAGGTGGCCGCCGAAGCCGCGCACGGCCTGGACCGCTGGCCCCGCGTGGCCATGGTGGCGGAGGCCTGAGCCCGGCACCGCCCCTATTCGACCCCGGCGAACAGCCGGTTCAGCTCCTCGGTGAGCTCCGCGGCCACGACGGGATCGCTGCCGATGGCCTTGCCGTCGATGTGCTTGACCGGCGCGATCAGACGGATCGAGGAGATCAGCCACACCGCGTCCGCATCGAACAGGTCCTCCGGCTCCAGCGGCCCGTAGCCGAGTTCCCAGCCGGCCGCCTTCGCCGCAGTGAACAGCGCGCCCTGCGAGGTGCCCGGGAGGATCCCGGAGTCCAGCTGAGGCGTGACGAGGCGCTTGGTGACCGAGCCGTCGTCGTTCACCTCGCGGTGCGCCAGCAGCACGGTGGACGTCGGGCCCTCCAGCACGCGGCCGTCAGCGGACAGGAAGATCACGTCGTCCGCGCCGAGTGAATGAGCGTGCCGCAGCGCCGCCATGTTCACGGCGTAGCTGAGCGTCTTGGCGCCGAGCAGGAGCCACGGCGCGCGCTCGGCCAGATCGCTGTCATAGCCGCGGTCGAGAAGCACGACGTCGATCCCGTCCACGCGCTGCTTCCTCCCCAGAGCGGGGGCCGGGCTCGCCTGAACCCACTCGGTGGGGGCTCCCGCGCCTTCCACCCCCCGGGTGACCAGCAGCTTCACGATGAACTCGTCCACGCCGGGGTGCGATTCCAGATACGCCTCCACAGCCGTGCCGATCGCCGCGCGCCACGGCTCCTCGCCACTGATCGTGAGGTCCAGGGCCGCGGCCGAACCGGCCAGGCGGGCCAGGTGGGCAGGGAGCTTGCGCAGTTTCCCGTCCAGCACCAGAAGGGACTCGAAAACGCCGTCCCCGCGCGTGGCACCCAGGTCCGTGGCCATCAGCTGGGGCACGGCGGCATCCGCCACGCGGCCCTCCGGGAAGGCAGGATCGAGGAACACGAGCACGGTGCTGGGGGACGTCGAAGTCATGGCACTAGCTTAGGGCCGCCCACCCTTCCGTTGCGTGCTCAGCAGTGGTGGGTGATACGCCGGAAAACCCGCCACTGCTGAGCACGCAACCGGGTGCCGGGCGGTTCGCAGCCGGGCGGACCAGGGCGTTCGCCCCGGAAAGCCGATGGGGCGGATATTCTCAGGGGAGACCGCGGACACCTGGAACCACCCGGAACCCGGAGCCGCGACCGAGACGAGGGGGAAGCATGCTGCCGTTCAACCTGCCGGAGGACTGGAGCTGGGGACTCTCCGTCTGGCTGGTCATCGACATCGTGCTGCGTGTGGTGCTGCTCGGCGTGGTCCCCGGAAACCGCCGCCCCAACACCGCCATGGCCTGGCTCCTGGCCATCTTCCTCATCCCCTCGCTGGGACTGCTCCTCTTCCTTCTCTTCGGCACCTTCCGGCTCAGTGGGCGCCGCGTGCGCAAGCTTGAGGACGTCAACCGCCGGGTGCGGGAGTCCAGCACCCTCGTGGCCGCCGCGCCGGAGGTGGTGCACCTGCCGCCGTGGCTGGCGTCCGCCGTCGAACTCAACCGCAATCTGGGCGCTCAGCCGCTCACGGCCGGCAATCGCGTCCACCTCATCCCCGGCTACCAGGAGTCCCTGGACGCCATGACGGAAGCCGTCCGCCAGGCCCGGGACTACGTCAACGTCGAGTTCTACATCATGGCCTATGACCAGGCCACCAAGCCTCTTTTCACCGCCCTGGAGGAAGCGGCCGAACGCGGGGTGGAGGTCCGGCTCCTCTTCGACCACATCGGAACCCTGCGCGTCCGCGGCTACCGGCGGCTCCTGAAGATGCTGCGGGGCTCACAGATCCGCTGGCAGCGCATGCTCCCGCTCCTTCCCCTGGCCGGCCAATGGCGCAGGCCGGACCTCCGCAACCACCGGAAGATCATGGTGGTGGACGGAGAACTCGCTTTCACCGGTTCGCAGAACCTCACCGAGCCGTCCTACAACAACCCCAAACACCGCCGGGCCGGACGGCACTGGGTGGAGCTCATGGCCCGGGTGGAAGGGCCGGTGGTGGCGGGCCTCAACGTCGTGTTCGCCACGGACTGGCTGAGCGAGACGGACGAGTCCCTGGAGGCGCAGATGCGGTTCCCGGACCCGGTGCAGGGCGACATCCCGGCCCAGGTGGTCCCCAGCGGCCCCGGCTTCACCCAGGAGAACAACCTCCGGCTCTTCAACGCCCTCATCTACTCGGCGCAGGAGCGGATCTCCATTTGCAGTCCGTACTTCGTCCCGGACGACTCCCTGCTCTACGCCATCACCACGGCCGTACAGCGCGGGGTCAAGGTGGAGCTGTTCGTCTCGGAGCAGGGCGACCAGTTCCTGGTGCACCACGCTCAGCGTTCCTACTACCAGGCGCTCCTGGAAGCCGGGGTGCGGATCTACCTGTACCGGGCGCCCGCGGTCCTGCACGCCAAGCACTTCACCGTGGATGACGAGGTGGCGGTCCTCGGCTCCAGCAACATGGACATGCGCTCCTTCTCCCTGAACTTCGAGGTCTCCCTCATGATGGTAGGGCCGGAGATCGTGGCGGCGCTGCGGGAAGTGCAGGAGGAGTACCGGGCGACGTCGCGGGAGCTCTCCCCGGAGGAATGGCAGGAGCGGTCGGTGCTCTCGAAATATGTGGACAACGTCTGCCGGCTGTCCGCCGCGCTGCAGTAGCTGTGACCGGCCGACCCACGGTTCTGTGGTTCACCCCCGGAAATTTCCGGGGGTGAACCACAGAACCGTGGGTGCCGTGGGCCGTGGGCCGGGTGGCGGGTGCCGGGGTGGCGCGGCCCGCGACTCAGCGGGAGGCGGCGCCGTCGTCGTCCGCCACCGCGTCCGGCACCGGGGTGTAGACGATCAATTTCAGTGCCGGGGCGTCGGCCAGCGTGAGCTGGTGGTGCTCATAGGTGACCGTGCTGCCGTCCAGGTGGTTGAAGCTGCGGGTGCGGGGTGTGAAGCCACGGATCCCGTAGGCGTCCCATTGTGCCCGGAACTCCGGGCTCGACTGCAGCAGTCCCGCCACCAGGCTGGCCTTGCGGGCGTCCTCGATCCGCGACCCCGTCTCGGCCCGGAACTCGGCGAGGAACTGAGCGCTGGTCTGCTCCCAGTCGGGCAGCAGGGCCCGCACCGCGGGGTCGGTGAAGACGAGCCGGAGTAGGTTCCTCTCCGGCCCGGACACCTCCAGGACCCGTGGGAACAGGGCGCTGTACGCCTGGTTCCACGCCACGATGTCCCAATTCCCTTCCAGCGCGAGGGCCGGGTTCGGGTCGATGGCGTCCAGGAGCCGCTGCACGTGCGCGGTGGTCTCCGCCGTGCCGAGGCTGGGCGCGGGGGCGGCGTAGCCGAAGGGGGTGAAGAGGTACCGTTCCTCGGCTGCGTCGAGCCGGAGGACTGTGGCCAGGGATGCGAGCACCTCCCGGGACGGGTTGACCTTCCGGCCCTGTTCCAGCCAGGTGTACCAGGTCACCGAGATGGCGGAGAGGAAGGCGACCTCCTCGCGCCGCAGGCCCACGTCCTTGCCCCGGCCGG
>Ga0153950_1001295_pt1 | contig 11165 bp, 22 predicted proteins | sample TSNJ034MetaG_FD_104737 | JGI IMG/M metagenome (GOLD analysis project Ga0153950, IMG submission 104737) | Attine ant fungus gardens microbial communities from New Jersey, USA - TSNJ034 MetaG | ecosystem: Host-associated > Fungi > Mycelium > Unclassified | place: USA: New Jersey, Wharton State... | reverse complement strand
TTTTCTGCATCGTGTAGTCCAATCAACATTTTTTTATTAGAAAGGGTACCCTTTATCGCTGGCCAGCAAAAGCTCCTTTCTTTTTTTTTTAATCCATTATTCTTGGAAATACTTCTTCAATATCTTCTTCTTCAAATACTTCCGTCAAGTCTATCGCGACTGAATACTCACATATTCCACAATTCCCAAGGTGACCATATTCAGCATGATTTAATATCTTTGTATTGCTCAAAAAACAATGTAGCATCTCAAAAGGTACCCAAACTATAAAACTGTTCAAGCGATACCCTCGCCATCCATATTCCAATCCATATATTTCTATAAAGCTTTTTATATTTTCCATTATTCTCCTTCATACGGCTTTAAATTTACCACGGAAATTCCTGTATCAATGATTCTCCCCATATCGGTGAAAGACTGTTCTTCATGAATACAGGTGTATTGGTATGACGGCATTGTTCAACGATATTTTCTATCCATTCTCGCTTAGGAACGACCTTATCTTTGCGGTTTCCGGTCTCGCTCCCTAATATAATCAAATCTGTATTGATTTCAATATCCCCAAAATCCGCTTGTATAGGTTCTATACTCACGAATGTGTTATATTTTTCATCTGCTAAATGAGAACAATAAAAATATTCTTTTTCTGGTACTTCTGTCGTTGTTCCATACCAACATGATACATTGTTTTTGCTTTCATTTAACAAAATTCCCTTGTTCGCCAATTCAATATATCGGCTTGGATTCTTCGTCAAAAACAAATACCTATGCTGTGGAGCCGCCTCACAAGCCTTGAATACTTTTTGAATCCATTCATCTGGTATCCAATCTCCAAAGAGGTCAGCCATTGAACAGACAAAAATGTTTCTGCCTTTTTTATTTTTAAAATCATCGAGGCGATAACGGTGGAAAGTCGGTGTGAAGCCAAATGGAAATGGAGCTTTGTGGCATTTTGATGTTAAAAAATGGTCTTTTATATCGGCTATCGTTCCGTTATTTGTTTCTCTTGCTTCTCCGTAGTATGCTTTAATAGGTGCAATATAAGTTTTGTCGTCAGATATGTTTATCCGAGCCATTCCTGGTGTGTACTTCCATCCTCCGAACCTTTGCGTTATGTTCCGGGCATAGCAATATGTACATCCATGTAGGCATCCAGTTACCGGACTCCATGTTGAATCGCAATAGTCTATTTTAGTCTTATTCATGATTTTTCCTTTCTCATCTAAATTTTAATTTACTTATCCAAGTAATTCTGGATTATCAAAAATATTGCCGACAACCTCATAATTTTTTACATCATTATAATAACTATCCCAATAGCCAATTGGTGAAAATCTCGCTTTCTCTTCACTCCATTTTATAATTTCCTTATTCGGTACATATTCACCACTTTGACCATAATCTTTATAACGTTTTCCTACTATAATATCTCCTTCCCAAATCAATTTTCCGTTCTTATCCGTAATATTCGTGCACTGAGATATGGTTTCTGGAGCCACTACCTCATAACAGGAACGGTATATTTCGCTATAATCATTTGCCGATAGAGGTTCAACACCAATACACGAGACAGATACGCAATCATCACTCATTAAAAAATAGAATCCTTCTACCCACTTGCCGTTGTCAATCCGTTTTCCACGGAATAATATTTTTCGTTCCATTCTTTCACCTCATTTAATTTCTATTTGCCTGTCATATTTCCTCTTTTTCTTCCCAATTATCACAGGTTTCGTTATACATTGTGTATTCCCCACAAGCGTCCGAATCCTGGGAGATACACATAAATTCTGGTCCTCTATCCCATACATGATATTGGCAGGTACCGCAGCATTTTTTATCACTCATACAATTTCCATCTCCTTTTTCTTCAAGTTTCGTTCACTAAAATACTTTGATCTGTCATGTGTCGCGGCATATTGTCTGTTATATTCCCGTTTTTTATCAGGATTTTGATTGTATTTTTCTCTCATGGCAGCACATATTTTTTCCCTGTTGAGATCGTAATACTTCTTCCGGTACTTCCTTTCTGATTCAGATGTTATGTATTCCGTTTTCAATTCTCTAACAGCTCCTTTTCTAATTGGTCAAAATCATATTGATTCTGACTAAATTGATTAAAATTGTTCTTTTTTAAACCCTTGTTGGCAGGAGATTTTGGTTTTACATATTTCCCTGGAAGAAAGGTTTCAAAAAAGCAATCCTTGAAAAAATTATCTGAACGCCTTACAAGCATTCCGGTGATATCACAAGATTCTGCATAGTTTTTAACAGCTCCAATCAACTCCTCCTCTGTAACACTTCCCGTTAATAGCACATCCATATAAGCATGTTCCGTACTGTTTCTAGGATTTCCGTATTGATTTTCTGGATACAACAACAGAAAATCCTCAAACCGTTCCACGGGGGATATAGGGGGTATAATATTTTGTATTGTTTTGTTTATTAATGGGTTCATATTGTGGTACAGGTTGTGGTTCACATTGTGGTCGTTTTGTGGTTCAAATTGTGGTACATTTTTGGCAGTGCTTTGTACCACAATGCTAATCATTTGATAAGCCGCCGAACTACAGCCACCTCTGGCACGCCATTTTATATAACCGTCTTGTTCCAGCTTATTCCGAGCTCTCTTTATTGCTTGTGCATTTAATCCCGATTTCAGCACCAGGACTGATACAGCTACCGTAAACTCTTGTTGCCAACCTGTTTTATTTGCTATGGACATTAACGCATGCCATAAGGCAATGGCAGGTGAGGGCAACGGATTTAGTTCGAGCCGATCGTAAAATGCTTTTATCTCTAATAAATAATTCATGTATCACCGCCCATTATCTAATCATTGTTACCTCTTATTTGCTCTATCGATTGCGGCACCAACCGGTACCGCACCGACATGGCTTTGTGTGATATATTATGTACATGAACGGTTTCTTTTACCTCACGGAAGGTGTTTCAACCTCTTCTATGAATATTTCTATATATGGGATACCTTCTGTTAAATCAAACTCGTGGGTGCAATTAAGTACATATTCAGGACCATCATCCTTGATTACCCCGCAATCCCTCAATGCATCCTGCACAAACTTGTCAGCAAGGGAAAAAATATTCATCCTGTCACGTTTTTGACCTTTTCTGGGCTCCACAAACAGATAATGCAATATAACCGGTTTATCAGTTTTATACTTCTTTAAATCCCTTCTGACAGAGTTTGAAATAATCATTAAATACTGCTTTTTATATTTCCCGCCGGCCCTTGGATTTTTCCCAATTTCTGCAAGATATTGATTCAGGGATGGGAGTGTCTTGTCTCCACAGTATGTACCCTTGATTGTAAATTTCATCATAAATAGCTTTCTCCATATCTTTTTCTAAAAAGCTCCCTTGATTCAGAAACTGAATTTCCTTCACTTACCTTCTGCTTTTCGTATGCAAGCTGCCCGGCAATCTTACTCAATTTTTCAGCCATAGGGTTGCCATGTATTCTGCACCTGACTTCATTTTGGGTATGGTGATTGTCACATACAGGGAACTTAATTCCATCTTCTTCTGCATGATTTCGGGCAGTGCCAAATAATAAATGATGTTCTGTACTGCATGGCTTGCCACAGTAAAAACAAATATCTCCATATTCTGTAATGATTGATTTTGTCTTTTTCATACATTTAATAATAATTCGTCTGACCAGATTGAATGTGTAAGTATCCTTGTGTGTCTGCAATAATCACAACATTCGCAGCGTATAGGATCATATTCGCCATTCTTCAGGGCAAGAATTTTTGGCATATTGTTCTCTATTCCAGCTAGGGCTTCATCCATAAGGGACTGCTCGACCTGTATGATTTCAATATCCGGATATTCTTCCTTGGATGCACCGGCAATCTTGAACGGCAACTTCTTCCCTGTATTTATCTCAACAATCTTTTGATAAACCGCTGCCTGTATGTCATATCCCCAATATCGAATAAAATTCATGTGCCCGTAATCTTTCAGCCAGTTTGATTCCCGTAAGCTTTTCATGCATTTTAGGTCAACTATGAGAGTATCCGGAAAATACGAATCTATCTTGATTTTCCATTTTGCCCCAAAGAGTTCGCCAGTCATGATAACTTGTTTTTTACCGGCCATTTGGAGCATGAAATATTTGTCCCTTTCAATTCTGTTAATAACTTCATCTGCTCTTTTGTATTCCGCTCTAAGAGCGCCACTGCTTTTGGTAAATATTTCGGGGTTTTTTGCTTTAAATAAATCCAGCGTTCCCTCAAAATGTGCGTCCACATACGAACCAACGAGAAGAGGAGTTGTTTTTTTCTGCTCCCAGTTATTATTTAACTTTGCAATCGCCTCTGCCTCGCATCCTAATCGACCAAGGCAACCAATAAAGTTTTTGTACTGAGAAACCGAAAGATATTCTTTGTTGGCCTCTTCTAAAAAATAATTTTCTTGCGTTAATATCATTGAAAAATCTCCTCTGCTTCCTGCATGATAGAATCTTGACTTGTTATTTTAAATGGCTCAGCTGGTGCTATACGTTCTGGTCTTGAAATATCATCAACCTCACCTTCTACATGTATTCCCATGAGCGCATTCGGAATATGCACACGAGCAAAGAATGCAGAGGCTCTATATGCAAGCATTTGTTCCGGCATTGTTTTCCATTTAGAACCAGATTTTCCATACCATCCTTCCTCTTTTGCCATCTTAATTGTTATTTCTGTGCCATTTACAGTTTCGCCATCCTCTATTCTGATGGCTTGTACATAGCATCCCCATATGTCAGTTCCTTTTTCACCCGTGTATACATGCTTTACATTGCGATATTTTCCACTACCAGTGATCAGTGACATACAAGCTTGTCCGCTCCATGATGGTCTACCTTGTACAACATATAGGTTTTGCATGACAAAAATTGGATTTACACCCATGCGATTAGCCATTTCTACTGCAATTGCGCAATCCATAGGTTTTCCCTGATATTCCTTTGGAACTAATGCAGATATGGCAAACATTTTACCCATATCATATAATTCCTTAAAGTTTGCCATGCTGGAAAAGTCCGCATTCAATCCTTGCAATGAAGTATTATGTAATAATTCTTGGCTATCGGCTTGTCTAATAATTTCAGTTTCCATTTTTTCCTCCTATAATTCTACAACAGTTAAGTCTTCTGAATCATCTGTTCGAGTTGCGATAAACTGTAGTCCGTTATCCTTGCATTTTTCGTATATCCGATTCCGTAATTTTGTGGATAATTTCTCCACTCCATCAATAAGGATAATCTGTAATCCCTTTGAATTTTGAATGGATACATCAATACATAAGTCAAGCTTTTGACCATCTGAAAGGTTTGATACAGGAAGCCCTTTGATAAGAGGAACTCCATCCTTGATGCTGAGGTCCTTAATTGGTATCGTTGCGGTTTCCAAAATTTCTCCCGGGAGAGTCCTGGCCTTTTCTATTTTGATTGTTAATTCCTTTGATTCTTTTTGTAATTCAGAGACTGCTTCTTGAAGATTAAGCATCCGGTTATATTCATTAACATAACCCTTCATTTCTTCTACCAGCTCTGCCTTTGCGGTTAGTTCAGAAAGATCTTTTATTTCCTGATCGATATATTTGTTGTATGATTCGATCTCTGCCTCAAATGTCGCAATATCAGCCTTATATTTCTGCTCAATCACTTCCAATTTATCAGCTTTTTTATCGCAAAGACCATCACGTTCTACCTCTAAAGCCTTAATTTGTTCGGTTAATTTTATAACTTCTTTTGCAATTTGATTGGTTCTAACATCCATTTCCTTATCCAGGGCAGCTATAGCAATTTCTTTATCAGCTTCAAATTTTCTGATTTTATTATTACGATTATCAGCCATTTGCTTAGCCCGTTCTATCATTTCATTTTCTTTTCTGATAGTTTCAATTTCCTTGTATAATGTAGATAAGTTTTCGCTTTCCCATTTATTTACATCATATCCGGCTGGAATACCTTCGGCTATTTCTTCGATGAAAGCCGTTCTATTTCTAATATCCCTGTTAATGTCCTGTCTTTTCCTAAAATAAAAACCATTTTCAGATTGTATATCGTTAAGGACTGATAGAATATTTTGATCATATGATACGTCTGGCGGTATTTCTCCGAACTGCTCTTTAATCCATCCCATATCCCAATCAAATTCAATCATGTTCAATATAATGCGATTCTGCTGCTTTTTATCCATCTGCATAAATTCGATAGGATTCAATTGCAATTCGGTAAATATATCTTTTAAAAATGTTTCTGGACTACTTACTTCAACACCATTCCTCTTAATACTTTTGTAATCAGCCTGATTAATACGAGATTTTCTGTTAATCCTGAGTCCTGTATCAGTTTCAATAATAATTTCGCCTTCGGTTTCGCCATTACGGACTATGTAATCTCTGCTTGATTTGTTGGTAAGGGCAAATCTAATTGCATCAATGACAGATGTCTTTCCAACTCCATTTTCACCAGCCAACTCAACGCTATTTCCATCTGATTCATATTCCGTGATCCCAAAAAGGTTCTTGATTTTAAGCTTTACTATTTTCAATATGCCGTCCCTCCTAATATATATTGTCCGTCTGCCCGTTCAACAACATTTCGGGCAAGCATCTTCTGATTCCATTCTTTCCTAATTTCCAATGATCTTTCTTTTTCATGACAGATATCACATATTCCGCCATGTAGTTCGCCGGCATCAACCCGGCTGTCACATACCTTGCAAATATAACGATGCATTGATTAATCTCCCTTCCAATATTTACCTTTGTGTCAAACTACGCCATAAGCTCTTCGCCTACTTTTTTTTTCGATTTCCATTTGCTTTGCCCTGTGTTGTTCAAGTTTTGCGGTGTCGAACAAAATGGGACTTTTTTGCTTTGTCGGATCCATTTTCCATGCACAACTCAGAGTTGGATCACGATAAATATTCATTAGATATGTCATCGGAAATCCCATTTCATCTCTTAATTCTGATAATCGCATTACTGGCTTTGGATATTCCATATAATTTCTCCTTTCTGTCAATTCAATTAAATTTTAAAGACTTTTGATATTTACTAGCTTATACGGTGTTTGTTAGTATCTGCGCCACCTTACCGGCTCCGCTTATAGATATCATACAGGGGCGTATACTCATAATCACATAACCATCTTTACAGAATGTTTCATCATTCAGCACATAAACCACTTTGTATAATGCGGAATTACCTGTATATGTGTACATATATGTTTCCTCTCTGTCCAAAGAATAATCAATCTCGTTCAGTGCCAAGTAATCGCCTACTGCATAATTCCTATCATTTAAACGTACTTCATATGTTTTTACGCCTGCCACTATATCTTGAAAAAACTTAGATTCACACTTTAGTTGATGTATCATCTTTTCTCCTTTCAACATTTTAAATACTAATTTTCCGTATCGACCCTCAACCCATCAATAATGTTCCTAGCCTTACCTTGATAGTTATCCCTGTCATAAAGCATTTCTTCAAATTCTACATCAGAGGATAAATTTACTTTCATCACTTTTCCGTAGAGATAATCAAAATATGTATGGGTTTTTAATAATTCCCTGGCATCTTCTTCTGTAAAGGAATTAACTGCATGTAAAAAGCCCAATCCCTGTACATGACTTCCATCATAAAGTGCCTTTAGCACTTTTGCTTTATCTAATCCTTCGATATTTACCATTTCTTGTTTTTCTCCTTTTCTAAACATTAATAATTTGATTTTCCTCCGCACCGCTTATACTGCCGATGCGGAGTATTTGACGGTTACGCTGTCAACTGGCACTATAATCCTCTTCCGCAATATCAAGCCTTTTTACAGATACTTCAAAGGCCACCCTGCGCTCTGTATTCTCATCATCAAGCTTCTTTATATACTCACGGCTCTGAATGCGTCCCTGGATGATGCAATGCTCGCCTATGGACAACGTAGCAGCAAATACGGCAGTTCTTCCCCAGCATATGCATGGTATGTAATCTGTTTTGCCATAGGGCCTGTTTACCGCAACAAACAGATCGGTAATTTCTCTGCCCAGTGGTGTTTTTCTATATAGGGGTTCCTTACAAATAAAGCCATCCAGGTAAATCTGATTAGCAAGATGCATGTCCTCTGTATCCTCCACAAAACAATCAGCTGTTCTTGTAAAAACATACAGCATCAATTTGTTTTTGCCGGTTTCCTGCCGATTATAAGACCGGAATTGTCCGCATACACTGATGATGGTCCCCTTATAATTCTCACCTACATTAATAAGGCGATCAGATATCATAACCGGAATAATATCGTAATTGTCGCTAAGCCTTGGAACGCTTACGTCTACTATGTAAAATCTCTCTCCACAAACCTCATGACTATAAGTGAAATCACTTACTATTTCCCCCTTTATTGCAGCCCGATTGTTTTCAATAATGTTATCATTCATATTTTCTTCTCCATTCTCATGTATTTCATATCCACTTATTTTTCCATCTTCCAAAATCCATCTTAGACCAGTTTCATTAAATAACTGCATTGTCTGATCTACTGTTAAATCTTCTGTAATTTTACTTAAACTTCTGTCCATTCAAAATCCCCTTTCCTGGTTTTTCCATTCTTTCAACACTTTGATAAAATCTGGGTTTGTAAGTATATAGCTGGCAGTATAGGCTATAATCCCCACAATTCCGACAATAGTAATACATACGATAATAACTACAAAAAACATTTGTTACTCCTTTCTTGACAGGGAGTAAGCGCCTTTGTTATAATAAAAACGGACGCCTACATCGCGATTGTATGTGTCCTTGGGTGCTTCCGCTTGTGCGAGCGGAGCATCCTTTTTAATAAGATTTATTGCCTAAAACATTTCTCGTAAATTTCTGTAAATGTCATTTCTACTGAATTTTCTTTTTCCGAAATACTTTTACTATGCGATTCACGCACCATATCAAATAAGATATTGATAACAGTAATAACTAATTCTATTTCTGTTTCGTTAAAAATCACAGATTCTTCATGATTAACAGCAGCTGCTAATCTACCTTGCAAAGTTTTTATGATTCCTTCCACAATTCCTTCCTCTTCTTTATCGGAATCGTCAATTACTTCATAATCCATGCCATATATAGATATATTATCCGATGATAGATTTTCTAGCGTTAAGGGAAATGAACATCCCGATGCAAGCACATCAAATCTTCCAAGATAATCATCCCATACAACACGGCACCGATAAAATGCCGAACCTCTTTTTTCACATTTTACAATGTCGTTTTCCCATATCTTTTTACTGTTCTTATCATAGAGGCCTGTAAATTGGCAAAGGGTTTCAGGATTAACAAAATAAACTTTGTTCGTAATAGTACTTGTGTTCCGTATGACATGAATTGAATCATTGGTATCATCCATTCCATTAGGATAATATGTATAATAACCCTCCACCCATTCCCCTGTGTCCTCGCGTTTTGCTTTAAAAAATATGTTTCTCATATATCTCCCTTCTTAATTAGTAATTTTACTTTTTGCATCTTTTAGTAGTCTTGATATGTAAGTCTGTGAAAGTCCCATTTCCATAGCGATTTCAGATTGTGTATAGCCAGAATATCGCATTTTTATAATATTTCGCTGTTGTGTTGGCAGTTTATTAATTAATTCTGTTAAAATTACCACCTCTTCAACTTGATCATGGCTCGGGAAAAGTTCATCTACTGTATATTCTTCTCCATCATTATCGTTTATAAAAATATTATCTGTTGAATATACAAGTTTATGTTTCTTCTGCCTGCGAATCTCAAGTAATATTTCATTTTTAACGACATGACCTGCGAACGTATTAAACTCATATCCTAATTCTGGTCGAAATGCTTTAGCTGCTTTTATCATCCCCAGAAAAGCAAGTGACAATAACTCTTCTTGGTCAATCCCTGTTTGGTTCCATTTATTTGCGAAATATATCGCCAGACGAATGTTTCTCTCAACTAAAACTTTCCAGGAATCTTTTGACCAATTATTATATAGTTCTTTTTCTTCTTCTTTTGTCATTTGAACTGGCAGTTCCATATTAAATACATGCCTTTTGATCATTTGATTATTCACATCCTTTCTTATGTATTTTTATCCTACTTTTCCATTTGTTCTGATAAAGTGCAAATCCAAAACAGTAGAAATTTGGGTCCGGAGCATATTTCTTTCTTCAATCGGAAGATCATCAACTTCTTTTAAAATTTCTTCTATTTGATCAACGCGATCTTCTATTTCTTTACTCAATGCCATTTATGTCACCTCTCTTTCTAATTTTGAAAATATTAAAGCTTAAACATCGTATGCTGTTAAGAGCTGACACCCTTTTTATTGCAAATTCTTTTTCTTTCTCCTATAATATACATATAGGCTGTAGCGAGCCGAGTACAAAAGAAAGGAGATTTCAAAATGCAATTTGATATCCTCGGTAATCCTATATCAAAGCCCAAACCGCCTCACAATGGTATATGTCCAAATTGTGGTGGAATAATTAAGCCTGATGTAGTAGTCGGATGGTTATGCCATGATTGCGAAAGTGAATTTGATGATGAGGAATTAACTCATTTTGGCAACGATATTTAATTTAGTCATTCCATGACATGCGTCTTCCTCGGAAAGTTTCATAACTAATTTTGTGAAACTTTCCATTTTTTTAATGCTTTCAGCTATCGTAGTGGATGTAATATTTAAATTTAATACAACAGTTCCCATTTCTTTATCCATATTGTATTTGACCTCCTTGATTGTTTACTTTGTCATTATTATAATCGACAAGGTAAACTTTGTCAATTGTTTTTTAATTTTTTTGTTGACAATGTCGACCATACATAATACAATAACTACAGGAGGTGATTAACAATATGGATAAACGATTTCTTGAATTAAGGGAATTTTTCAAATTAAGCCAAGAAGATATAGGACAAAGAATTGGTGTAACAAAATCGACTATTTCCTTAATTGAACGGGGGCAAAGAAATGCATCTGACAGATTAATTAGGGATATATGCCGTGAATTTAACATAAACGAAGAATGGATTCGTACCGGAAAAGGGGAAATGAAAAAAAATATGACCCTTGAAGAAGAAATTTACGGACGTTTTGGAAAAATAATGGAGAAAAGCAGCCCGGTCAAAAAAGA
>Ga0153950_1001294_pt1 | contig 11178 bp, 5 predicted proteins | sample TSNJ034MetaG_FD_104737 | JGI IMG/M metagenome (GOLD analysis project Ga0153950, IMG submission 104737) | Attine ant fungus gardens microbial communities from New Jersey, USA - TSNJ034 MetaG | ecosystem: Host-associated > Fungi > Mycelium > Unclassified | place: USA: New Jersey, Wharton State... | reverse complement strand
ACCACTGTCTTACATCGTTTATCCGCTCGATTTTCTTCAGTATTCTCTCCATTTTGCACCACCCTTAACATTTCCTGTTAATTAAGTGCATTCTTAGTGCCTTTTTCATGCGTTTGGCGTGGGCTTGGTCGCGCAAATATAGCAAGGCCCCGGTGTCCGATTGGACGCCGGGGCCTTGCTGACGCGGGCCGCGCGGGCTTACCGCGCCGCCTGGGACACCGGGGATTCCCGGGACGCGATGGCTTCCGGGGTATCCGGCCCGGCGGTCTGCGCCGCGTCCGCCTTGATAGGCGGCAGGTCGCTCTTAGCGGGAGCTGGCTTGAAAGTCTCCTTTTCAGTGTTGCAGTTCTCGCCGCTGTCCCCGTGGATCATGTAGGCGGTGTCCAGCATCGCCTCGGACTGGAAAGTCTGGCGTATCCGGTATTTGAACCGGATGTTGCGGTTCTGGTACTGGTTGTCGAAAGCGATGTAGAGCTTCTGTCCCTCCTGGGTCACGCTGAACTTTACGCTGTCGCCGCTGACGTCGGTGTCGCTCTTGTCGTAGCTGTACAGCCTGCTGTTGGAGGGCACCCAGTCGCTGACGTCGTACTGGCCCATGGGCGCGTTCTGCTCAAAGCTCATGGTCAGCGTCACCTCGTAGGTGTTGTCGTCCAGCTCCTCCACAGTCTTCTTGACGCTCATGTTCTCGGACTGCTCCAGCCCGATCTCGCTGGGCTCGCCCACGTAGTAGGCCACGGCTTTCAGGGTGCTTGGGTAGTTCTGGAAGTGCAGGCTTTCCAGGTCGCTCTTTGAGAGCACCATGGTGCGCATGCCGTCCAGCCCCAGGTTCACGTTGTGGCTCAGGCCCTTTAGCAGATAGGAGTAGGAGGTCTGGGTCACGGGGCGGTCGTAGTTGGTTGCGTAAATCATACATTCGAACAAGGTGCGGTAACGCCACCTGGCCTTTCCGTAGTAGAGCGAGAGCGCGTCGGCATCCTCGCGGTGCAGCCGGGAGGCCGCGATCCAGATGGCGGCCGCGTCGCGGTCCCAGTCCACGGTCCTTGCGCCGGGGAAGTTCATCTCTTTCAGGTGGGGCTCCAGATGCTTCTCGTAGAGCTCATTTGCTTTCTCGGTTTCGCCCAGGTAGGCGAGGCCCGCCACCAGGTAGGCTTTCACGTCGGTGGACATGTTCTGCTGCTCCAGCAGGTCGATGAGCTTCTGGGCGTCGATCTGCTCCAGCGCGGCTAGGCCCAGGTAGCAGGCCGCCCGCTCCTTGGCGTCTTTAAGGGTCTCCATCTGCCGGTTGTAGTAGTCCGCCATGACTTTCTGGTTGAACTGGTCCTTGGCGATCAGCAGCACATAGGTGGTGACCAGCGGCTCGGACGGCGCGCCGGGCATGTAGCCGATGCCGCCGTCGCTGTTCTGCATGTCGGAGGCGTAATCGTTGCCCTCGGCGATGTAGTAGGGAATGTCCGCGCCCTCCACGTTCTGGCGGATCACACGCTTTGCCACAAAGCGGGACAGCCGCTGGTTGGCCTGCATGCAGTAGTGGCCGAACAGGGAGTTGATGCTGGTGAGGAACGGCTCGTTGCTCTCGTCGTACAGTGTCAGCGTCACGGGGTAGCGCATGGCATCGATATCGATGGTGTCACTGACCGGTATGGACTTGTGGATGACCAGCTCCAGATTGCTCTTGATCACGTGCACCGGTAGCTCCACGGTGTCGGAGTAGCCGCTGTACTGGGCCCTTGCCACCACCTTGTAGCTGCCCATGGGCAGCTTGCCAAAGTTGAACTCCCTGGCTTGGAACGCCTTGCCGGCGCCAGTCAGCGTTTCGTTAACGCCGTCGCCGGTCACGGTCACGGTGTAGCTTACGTCGTCTCCCAGCTTCAGCAGTGTGCCGTGGCCCTGCACCAGCATCGAGATGTCGTCGCTGTCAATGTACTTGGTGGTGAGCACCGGCTTGCAGAAGAAAGGCAGCGAGGAGATGATGTTGCTCTTGGAGTCGCCCGCCCGCAGATCGTTGCCGACCTCCACGGCCGTGATGCGCCAAGAGGTGGTGTTGTCCGGCAGCGTAAAGGTGATGGAGCTGTTGCCCGCAGTGTCGGTGGTGGTGGGCAGGAACAGGGCGGTATCCTTGAAGTTGCTGCGGTAGCTGTCGTAGAATTCCATGCTGCCGCTGTCGTACTTGCCGCCGTCGTACATGCTGGAGGGGATTGGCTCGTCGCGATAGGTGGTGCAGTACTGGCTGACCGAGTTGTTGATGCCCAGCATATCCTCGTATAGACTGTAAAGCACGTCGATCTCCTGCTCGCTGAGCGCGAAGATGGATTCATCCACTATGCCCACGCACATGTTACCGGCCACGCCGCGCCCGTGGTAGTCGGTAGCCCGCACCCGCAGGTTCACCTGGTCGCCGGGGCGGTAGCCGGCCTTGTCGGAGGTTACGTCGATGTTGATCTTCAAGCTCTCGGTGCTGGCGTTCAGATCCAGCTGCTTGACATAGTGGGTCTCGGTGCCGTCGTAGTAGGCGGCAATCATGCGCACGCCGGTGCCGTAGCCCACCTTGTAGCTCAGGTTGAAGGAGCTGCCGCCGACCATCTGCTGCTCATACAGGCCGTCCTGGATGATCGAGTACAGGATGCGCCCGCCCGCGGCCTCCACCGGCTCGCTGTCCAGCTGTAGCCGGAAGCTGGCGGGCTGGTCCGCCACCAGCTCCACGCCGCGGTAGTAGGAGGTAGTGGGGGTCAGGCTTTCGCCGGTGACCGTGTCGGTGATTGCAAAGGAGTAGCCCTGTATGATCTCGGGCTTGGACTCGTAGTACTCGCTTTCTTCCTCCTCCCCGCCCCAGATATTCCGGTAGGCGTTGCGGTCAGGGTAGTAGGCGGCGGCGGTGCATTCGTTCTTCAGGCCGTCCTGATAGGCGGCTTCCACACTGACCGTGACCGGCTGCTCGAAGTTGATGCTCTCGCCCTCGGGCAGGTAGATCAAGTCCCGGATCACGGCTACGCCTTTCTTGGTCTTTAGCGAGATGCGCTTCTCCTTTGTCTCCCAGTCCTGGATGATCTTCATTTCGGGCTCCTCGGGCTTTATCTCGGAAAAATCCAGGCTGTAGTAGTTGTTGAACTCCAGGTAGCTGCCGCCATCGGGCGCGCTCTGGCGGTTTTCATGGCGGATGCTCTTGGAGTCCTGATAGCTCCAGTGCACCGCCAGGTTCAGGTCCACATCGGCAGGCTCCCCCCTGGCCACCTGCAACAGCGTGTTGTTGTCCAGGGAACTGGCGGTGTAGCCGTCCCGATCGATCAGCGCGTGCAGGGTGTTTGCGTCGGTGTCCAGCTTATAGGCGCGCACCGTAAGCTGAATGTTATTGTTCTGCCGCTCGGTGGAGTAATCGATCAAGGTGTCGGACGGGAAGTAGTGATATCTGCCCATCTGGGTGATCTGCTCGCCGTCGCTGGCGATCTGCACCTTGAACTGGGTGGACTGCAGCGACTTGATTGTGCTCAGGTTCGCCCCCTCGGGAGCTGCCTGGAACGTGAAGCTGGCGGTGCCGGAAGCGTCGGTCTTCACGTCGCCCACTCTGACCCACGCGTTGTCGTCGTTGTTGTAGAAAGACCCTTCGATCGGGAAGAAAGGTAACGGGGTGCCGTCGTAGAAAGACGCGGTGGCGGTGACAGTAACAGTCTCGTAGGGGCCGTAGTAGTCCTTGTCCGCCTGGGCGTCCAGCACATAGGTGGGCTTTTCAAACTCCCGGACGCTGACGTAGTGGGTCTCGAAGACGTGGCGGGTACCCGGGTCGTCCTCGTAGGCGGGCGGGAAGTGGATTTCCGCCTGGATCGAGTACTGGGAGCTCTTGATGCGCTCCAGCGGGATCTCGCCGTGGAACACGCCGCTTTCCTCCAGCGGCACCTCCAGCTCGATGTCCAGGCCGCCGCTGTCGAAGCGCACCGTCACCGTGTCGGGCAGCTCTCTGGAATTGTAGCGGAAAGGCTTCAAAAAGCCCCAGAAGAAAACCGTGTCCTCCGGCTTGTAGAGGGTGCGGTCCAGAAACAGGTAGCTGTAGTACCGCTCGGTGTTGTAGCTGTCTGTGTACAGGCCGGAACGGTCGTAGTAGGCCAGGTTCCCTTGGGGGTCATTGATGATGAAGTTGCTTAGGGGGTTTCCGTAGCTGTCGTAGCTTTGCGACGAAAACGCGCTGTTGTCAATGATCAGCATACCGCCTTGGTCGGTGACACCGCCTGTGCGCTCCTCGCCGCTGCCGAAAAGCACCTCGTAGCCGGAAAGCGGCGTCTGCTGCCTGCTGCTGTTGAGCCAGACCAAGGTCTCCCTGGCGCTGGTCTGCATGTACACCGACATGGGCGTAACAAAATAGCTGGTGCGCAGCTCCACCTGCTCCTTGCTGGCCGGGTCTTTGTAGGCGGCGGTGAGGATGTAGCTGCCCTCGCCGAAGCTGGGCACCTTGAACACGTTTTCGCCCTCCTTGATGAAGAACGCGTTTGTGTCCAGCTTTTCCAGTGAATCCAGGCTGATGTCTTTATCCAGAAACACCTTGCCCTGGCGCTGGAACTTATCCAGCGAATCCATGCGGTAGGTTTCGACTAGCACTGCCACGTCTTTGTCCAGGTACTCGGCGTTGAAGTAGACGGACATGTCGTTGCCCTCACCCAGCACCGAGCTGGTGGCGCTGCGGAAGTTGATGTAGGCGCTTGAGTAGGACGCCCCCCCCATGTATTCCTCGTATTCTTCCTCGCTTGCGAAGCCGTATTCCTCGTAGTACGGCGTATATGTATCGCTGAGCGCGGCGGGCGCCGGCACCTTGAAAGAGAGCACCTGGTTTTCTGCAAACTGCTTGCCGGTCTTGCTCTCGTAGTCCGCGCTGATTTTCACCTGATAGTTGTTTGTGGTGACCCACTCGGATTCCGGGGTGAGGTACACCCGGTTCAGGTCGTAGCTGAGCTCGAAGCGGACGTTGGGCTCCAGCTTCAGGTTGTCGGCCAGGGAGCGGCTGTCCACCTGCTCGGAGAAGATCAGCTCCAGTGATTCGGTTTTGCCCACGGTGGAACCGTTTCCAATGCGCACCGTGAGCGGCGGGTAGTTCAGCTCAAAATCGGTGGTGTATTTGCCCTGATCCTCGTCGCCGCCCACCTGGAAGTAGCCGTTGTAGGCCACGTTGCGCTGGTTTTCCATCCTGACGAGAGCGTAGTCCTTCTGCTTTTCCACCTCAAACCTCACGGCGGGCTCGAAGCGCAGGCTTTCGCGGATTTCCTGCTCGCTGAACTGCTCTAGGCCCTTAAGCCGCACCTCGCCGTCCCTGGCGAAGCTGGCCGACGCCATAACCTGCACGGCCACGTCCTTTGGCAGCTCGCGCACGCGCTCGGGCCGCTGCGCCATTGCCAGGCCGATCACCACCAGCAGGAACAGCAACAGGCAGAGCCAGGCGCCGCTCGGCCACTTTTTGGGGTCGTTCAGGTTGTATTTCCGGACAAAATCCCCAGCTGTCCGCTTCCAGTCCTCCAGCTTCTTACCCTTTATGTAGACCGCGGCGGACCCGCAGGCTTTCCGGGCGGACGCCATCAGCTTCTTTGCCTGCCGGACGGCCTGCCGGGCGAGGGCTTTCAGGCGCTCTTTCCACGCCTGCAGCCGCTGGCCCGCCGCCCCGGCGGCTTTCCTCGCCTGCTCGCCGGGATGCTGCTGCGCGCTATCCGCTCCCGGCGTAATCGCGGGGGGGTAGGTTTCCTCTGCCGGAGGCGTTTTTTCTGGTTCCGTGTTATCCGCCTGGTTGTTCTCCATCATGTTCTGTTCATCATTCATTGCGCGCTCTCCTCCAAAATTTTTACTTTGGGGTAAAAGGTCAGCACCTGCATGGTGTCGTTAAAGTCACACCGCACCGAGGTATCGTAAGAGATGGTAAAGGGTGCGCCATCGCCGCGGGCCCGAGCCTCGACCTCGGTGAGCACCGAAAAGACCTGCTTGATGTAGTGCTCCTTCCATTGGAGGTATTCCTCCCGGTCGCCCAGCACCTGCACCTCCAGAAATACGGGCTCCAGTTCGGCCGCCAGCTCCCGCTTCTGTGAAAGCTGCCGGTAGAACGCGTCGGCAAGGGCGCTGGTGCGGTCCTGCCGACCGCCCACCGCGTAATCCACCCGCTCGTAGTAGCCGGGCCGCGCAGGGTTTGTCTCGGGCAGATGGGGGTACTGCTCCTGGTACTGCTCCTGGTCCCACACCCGCTCCAGGCCGATGTCCTCCAGGCTGATCAGGAAATAATCGTGGTACACGTCGTCGGCGGCGCCGCGCGGGCGGTCCCAAGTCACGTCCAGGTAGTACCAGTCCCCGCCCAGCCGGACAGCGTTCCACGCGTGGGGCACGCCCCGCAGGCTGCTGCCCTTGACGTACACCGTTTCAAGACCGGCCCGCTCGGCCAGGTACTGGAAGCCCCTGGCGTAGCCATCGCAGAAAGCGAATCCCTCCACCAGCGCGCCGTAGATGTTGCCGCTGTCCGGGCCGGTGGTGCCGGTGTCGTAGGAAAGCTCCCCGGCCAGGTAATCGTGTATGGTCAGCGCGGTCTGAAACTCGGATTTGCCGGCGGTTTCCGCCAAAATCCCGTCCGCCCGCGCCTCAATCTCCGCGCTCCGCTCCGCAATGCTGTCGGGGGTGAGAGCACCCGCCGGCCGCAGCCGCAGCGCGCGGTTTTCGCCTTTTTCCGGAAGTAAAAAATCAGCCCAATAATACTCTGGGTAATCTCCTAGAAAGGTTTCAATCACAGCGCCGGCCGCCAAGTTGTCGAGAGCCATGGGAATGGATATCTCGGCCCCGTCCCGCAGGCTCTGGACAGCCTCTAGCAGCGCGTCGTACAGCGCCAAGTCATCCTCCTGCAGAAAGCCGCGCCCGTAGCGTGTAGGCTGCGTGGGCTGCGCCAAAGGCGGCGTGATGTGGCGCCCGGCCACCAGGACCGGCGGCTCCACGTTGAGCCGCATGGGGGGAAGCGCCTGCCTGCCGCTTTGCGCCTTGAAAGCGCGCATGCGCGCCTCCACGTCGGCCATGTTGGGCCGGGGGGGCATTGGGATAATCTCAGGGTTCGGCTTCGGGCGACTGAGCGGACAGGCGGGCGGGGTGTACTGCTCGCGGATAACCCGCTTTTCCTCCTCGGGCATCTCGCTCCAGTAATCGATCAGGCTTTCACCCCATTTGTGGTCGATTTGCATGTCCTGGTCCGACCGCAGATAGAAGCGGTAAGTGAGCCTGCCATTCTTGGTCACATTCTGCTCCAACTGGGGGTCCAGGTGGTACCACACCCCGTCCAGCTCCACCACAGCCCAGGCGTGGTCGACGTACACCTGGTCCACCGAAAGGGTGTATCCCGCCACATATTCCGCTGAAAAGCCCCCCGCCCGCAGCAGCAGAACCATGGCCGCCGCGAAGTCCTCGCAGGAGCCGATCTGAAACAGCAGCGGGCTCAGGCCTCTGTTTTCCAGAAACGGGATCGGCCGTGTCTCATCGGACAGGTACCGCCAGGCATCCAGCCCCACCGGGTCGGCAAAGTAGACGTTCTCGACCAGATAGCAATAGGCCGTTCGCACCGCCTCCTCGCCGCCGCGTTCGCGCAACAAAAGCTCCCCCGCTATGTCCAGGGCCAGCCCCTGCACATAGGAGAGCTCGTCGACGGACTCCTGCCGCCGTGCGATTTCCCGTGGGGCGGGTGCGGCGGCCTCCGGCTCCCCCTGCAAGGGCTGCGGCGCCACCCCACAGCCGCAGAATAACAGCAATACGCACGCTAAAAGCGCCGCGAATCTTCTCATACGCCTATTTCCTTACCCAAATTTACCCAATACATTTCTTATTATAACAGATCGGCGGTGATAATTAAAGCATAGAGACATTTCTCAATAATGTTTTCAGCGACTAACTTTTGGCGAAACAGCATATTGCAAAAGACCCCTCTTTCTGGCATAATGGGGGGTATAAAAGGAGGCGACCCCATGACACTGGACCAACTGAAGCCCGGCGAAAGCGCGGCGATTCGCTCGGTGGGCGGGGAGGACTCGCTGCGCTGCCGTTTGCTGGATATGGGCCTTACGCCGCGCACCGTGGTGATGGTGCGCAAAATCGCCCCGCTGGGCGACCCGATGGAGCTTTACCTGCGGGGCTATGAGCTGTCCATCCGTCTGGAGGACGCAAAAAAAATCGAGATTGTGGGGGTGGGCTGAGTTGATGCTGGCACTGGCGGGCAATCAAAACAGCGGCAAAACGAGCCTGTTCAACGAGCTCACCGGCTCCAACCAACACGTGGGGAATTTTCCCGGCGTTACGGTGGAACAGAAGAGCGGACAGATCAAGAGCCACCCCGAGGTCACGGTGGTGGACCTGCCGGGCATTTACTCGATGCGCCCCTACTCCAGCGAGGAGGTCGTGACCCGAGATTTTCTGTTGAGCGGAAACCCTGACGGCATCATTAACATCATCGACGCCACCAACATCGAGCGCAACCTGTACTTGACGCTGCAGCTCATTGAACTGGGCAAGCCCATGGTGCTGGCGCTGAACATGATGGACGAGGTGCGCGGCAACGGCGGCACTATCGCCATCGACAAGCTCGGCGAGGAGCTGGGCATCCCGGTGGTGCCCATCAGCGCGGTTAAGCGGGAAGGCATAAGCGAGCTGGTGGACCGGGCCTTGGACACGGTACAAACGCGGCAGCGCCCGAAGCGCCTGGACTTCTGCACCGGCGCGCTGCACCGCTGCATCCACGCCCTGACCCACGTGATCGAGGACCACGCCGAAAGGCTGGGGCTGCCGCCCCGCTTCTGCGCCACCAAGCTGGTGGAGGGTGACGCGCCCTTGTTCTCGCTGCTGGCGCTGAACGACAACGAAAAGAGCCTGATCGAACACAGTGTGACCGAGATGGAACGGGAGCTGGGCACCGACCGCAACGCGGCGCTGGCCGACATGCGCTACGACTTCATTGGAAAGCTGTGCCGCAGGACCGTGATCAAGCCCCGGCAGAGCAAGGAGCACCTGCGCAGCATCCGGATCGACGATGTGCTGACCCACCGCGTCTGGGCGATCCCGATTTTTCTGGCCGTGATGCTGCTGATCTTCGCGCTCACTTTCGGTGTGATTGGCAACAATCTCAGCGAGCTGCTGAGCCTAGGGATCGACCGGCTCACCGCGCTGGTGGACAGCGCGCTGACCACTTACGGTCTGAACCCGGTGCTGCAGTCGCTGATTATCGACGGCATCTTCGCCGGCGTGGGCAGCGTTTTAAGCTTTCTCCCCATCATCGTAACTCTGTTTTTCTTCCTGTCGATCCTGGAAGATAGCGGCTACATGGCCCGGGTGGCTTTCGTGATGGATAAGCTGCTGCGCGGTATCGGGCTTTCGGGGCGCAGCTTTGTACCCATGCTGATCGGCTTTGGCTGCACTGTCCCCGCGATCCTGGCTACCCGCACGCTGTCCAGCGAGCGGGACCGGCGTATGACGATTTTGCTCACCCCTTTCATGAGCTGCAGCGCTAAGCTGCCGATTTACGCCGTGTTCTGCGCCGCTTTCTTCCGCCGCCATCAGGCCCTGGTGATGCTGCTGCTGTACCTGGGTGGTATCGTGGCAGGCATCCTGTGCGGGCTGGTGCTCAGGCGCACCTCCTACAAGGGCAAACCGGTACCGTTTGTAATGGAGCTGCCCAACTACCGCCTACCCTCCCCCAAGAGCGTGTGGCTGCTGATGTGGGACAAGGCCAGGGACTTCCTGACCCGCGCTTTCACCGTGATCATGCTGGCCGCCGTTTTGATCTGGTTCCTCGAGAGCTTTAACTACCAGTTCAACCTGGTGGAGGACAGTGCCCAGAGCCTGCTGGGTACGCTGGGCATGGCCATCACGCCGCTGTTCGCCCCCCTTGGCTTTACTGACTGGAGAGCCTGCACCGCGCTGATCACCGGCCTGTCCGCCAAGGAGGCCGTGGTTAGCACACTGGCAGTGCTCACCAACTCCAGCATTGCGGACCTGGGCGCGGCGCTCTCGCAGATCTTCACGCCGCTGACCGCGCTGAGCTTCTTGACTTTCACGCTGCTTTACACCCCCTGCGTGGCCGCCATCGCCGCCATTGCGCGGGAGATGCGCTCCGGTTGGTCGGCGTTCAAGGTGGTGCTCATGCAGTGTGGCATCGCTTGGGTGGCAGCCATGCTGGTGTATCAGGCGGGGCACCTGCTGGGGTTTTAGCCTTGCTCTGTATAAAAACGGCTTCGGTACACGATATTCCCATGCAAAAGCAGGATTGCCGCGAATTCGCGGAAGCGCAAGAGTGGGAGATCATAAATGAGTTTTATGAAAAAGGCGTTTCCGGATTTAAGGTATCCGCGCGGATCCGCCGATATCTGGAGGAACATGGCACACGCAACCGCAAGGGAAACAATTTTAATAACGCCACCGTCCAGCACATGCTTATTTATCATACTTTTTACATATGCGCTTATCAGTATTTCTTTTGCGGAGTCAATGGCGGCGCTGTCGCAGCCAGCAAAAATAGTGTCGATCTCGCAGACAGGAGATTTCGGCAGCGTTTTAATGCCGGAGCCTATATGTTCACTTATCTTTTCCATCATGATTTCCCTCTCCTTTATATGGTAATGCAATTTGGGCTTATTCACACAAGGATGCGCCGGATTTGTACCGACGCATAGTTTCTATGAATAAGTCTTATTGGTGGGTATTATTGGCATTCTTCATTTTCGTCACACCTTATTCGACACTACTCCCCAGGTGTTCGGGCAACAGCTTGAACCGATGCTGGCAAAGCATCGCCACAGGAATTTCACCTCCCCAATCAAGGAGCCTTTACGGGTGTGCATAAACTTGTCCGTGTTCATCGCGGTACGATCCGCCACGGATCGTTTTATGGTGAGGGGTTACCGCTCGTGCCTTTGATGCTATCGTTTTGACGAATTGCTCTGACCAATCCGCAGGCAGTCTATGCGTCCCCCGCCAACGCTCACCGGTTATCCACCAGCCAGGACAGTTTATGGGATTCAATCTGCTGGATGTTCAATTTTCAAAGGGCAAGGCGAGGAGACTATTTCTCCTCGCCTCAGCCTGTAGACGAAAAGGAGCTCAAGCGGTGGCATGAGCTCCTTTTTTCTGGAATGGACTGAAAAAGAAGTAGAAAGCACGAAAAAATGTGAAAAAACGACCTCCTCTATGCTTCCAATT